>JAAUXT010148106.1_pt1 | contig 16712 bp, 20 predicted proteins | sample 7278171 | NCBI WGS metagenome assembly JAAUXT01 (sample SAMN14350112, study PRJNA611818) | marine sediment metagenome | isolation source: surface marine sediment (1.8m) | place: French Polynesia: Moorea | collected 2018-08 | reverse complement strand
CCGCCTACCCAACTCCTGGAGCGCTCCCCAATTTTCGAGCTGACCCACTAGGTTTATCTTTTCCCAAATTCTTGAGCATAACCAAATGGCTGTACATTACCCAAATGCTGGAGAATAACCCAAATGCTGGAGCGTACCCCAAATGCTGGAGCATACCCCAATGCTGGAGCAGACCCAAATGCTGGAGCATACCCCAATGCTGGAGCACACCCAAATGCTGGAGCGTACCCCAAATGCTGGAGCATACCCCAAATGCTGGAGCATACCCAAATGCTGGAGCATACCCCAAATGCTGGAGCAGACCCAAATGCTGGAGCATACCCAAATGCTGGAGCAAACCCAAATGCTGGAGCATACCCAAATGCTGGAGCATACCCAATGCTGGAGCATACCCAAATGCTGGAGCATACCCAATGGTGTGACGCACAGCCTGATGTGGATTGAAACAATCAAGATGGAGTATGATGAAGACACAGGAAAGGTCAGACATGATTCTGCTGATGAAGAACTGACTTCCAACAATCTCTTTCAGCAACCAGATAAAATTAATTTCTTGAGAAACAATCAAATATTCTTTGAACAGAGTGCACTGGCAATCAGTTCTGGGAGTCTTGACCTATCCAGAAAAGCCTGTTGACTGCAATAGAAAGCTGCAGGTTTTGCCAGGATATCTCTGGAGAAGTGGAACAACAAAAAAAAACCAACTGTTTTGGTGTTTTACACCTGTTTTATCAGCAGGATCCTGGTCACAGTGACACAGGTTTTCGCCCTTTCACAAATTCTGTGAAAATTTTTTCTGCATTTGTGCAAAAATGGTCTTTGCGCAGTGAACAAGATAATCTGAAGGAATCTAGAAAATTGTCTTTTGCAAACAAGCTTGAAAATGGGTTTGGTATGCAGGATAATGATTGCAGTGAAAATGCTGGAAAAAAGTTGTGGTGAACTCATAACTCCAAAATCAGTCCCTGATGCCATCACACAAACTCCACTGCACTCAGTTGACCTTCAACATCATCCAATCACAAAACCGTGGCTAATTTACCTGAGTGTTCACCTCAAACATGGGCTGCTTGGTTGTTTGGTTGCCAATCATAAACACAACTATTTGCCAGAGATCTGGAAATGTTTCATGAAATGTTCACCAAGCTGTGTTCTATCCAAAGCCTTTGTGGAGAGTGGGTGCCATGAATTGGTTCCACAGGAATATCATCATGTTCTGAAGTCACATTACCACAAGTATGTGGTCAGTTCATCCAACACACAAATATTGAAACAAACATTTGGGAGGATTCATATCAATTCAGCCTGTTCAATGTTGTCTGTTCCAAAGCTTTTCAGTTCGACTAACAGAAACAGAAAGACACTGAGGATGCTGACTTCACTTGGATTCCACACACATCCAGCACTAAAACTGAACATCACTTTTCTTCAGTTTCACCTCTTTTTCAATGAAACAATTTTTGTCATCAACAGAAGAATGAGATGTGAAATAGACTCCCAGTGTTTCAAGGTAATGTTTGTTGTGAAACTCCATCTCTGTTGCATATTTTGCTAAGAGAATGAACCTGTTTACAAACCAATACACATTTGGTGTTTTGTCCACCAAATGTTTTTGCAGGCTGTCTATCACTTCCTGGTCAATGACAAGTACTTAAACTGTGACTGCTTTCTCAATCATATCTTTGTTTTACAAGGAAGGAGACCAAAATCCACAATAGTATCTCAAGGCACTGACACTCTGATGAACATCTATGTATTGCCCTTGATAGGCAAAGCAGATGCAAAGTATCAGGTGATGGATAACAGTACAATAGCACAACTGGTCCTTCAGAGGCTCACTATCTCCAGAACTTCCCCTCCTCTTTTCAAACAATATTTTGTATGGAAGTCTCAAATTGTTGTTAGCACTGCAAGAATTGTCCTACTGGTCAATTCAAAAGTGGTGGTGGTTGCAGACCAGGAGTTCCTGGAATCAGGTGCTGTGGCTCTGTATAATGGCCCAGGGGAGGCAAGTGACAGAGTGCTGAAGATTACACATAAAACTCTGCTGGCATCTTTTCAAGCATTTGTTGTGGTATACACTCACACAAATCAAGAAGCTGTTTTGAACAGAAAGAGAAATGCTTTGATTCACTACAGATCTCATTCAGTTGTACCACTGAAAGTTGTTGTCAATGCAGGAGAGAGGGTTACATTACCCCAATGTACACCAGTATTTCATGACACAAGGAGTGGGTCTAACAGCAAGGAAGAACAAACAATGACTTGTTTGTTGAAGAATTGTCATTGTGTTTTCAACATTTCATCTTCCTCATCCAAATTTGTCAATGTTTCATTCAAGAAGGTGGTTTACAGTGGACCTGACACACCAGATGCTTACACAGTTGGATTTGACAATCATCAACCAAGTCTCAAAACAAGGCACTGCCTTTATGGGGGCATTTCTTTTGAAACAAGAAAGCCCGAGGGACAAGAACAAGTCAGAAGAATTGAAAGTAACCTGCAGTTTTTGTGTGAGAATTATTCTTCAGATTTCAGCAAAGCTTATCCTGGATATTCTCTCATGAATGTTGTGAGTGGTTCCCAGCAGGGTATGATTTTGGTGGTGTTCTCATACAAAGGGTGTTCTAGTATCTTTGTGGATGCTGAAGTGAGTGAAACACCCTGCAAAGGAATTCCATACCACACAAGTAAGTTTATAACTTTGGCAACTGAACCATTCCAGCAATCAACATGCCACTTTTTTCAATCAAAGAAAGAATGGCTGTGGAAACCATTTATGTGTTTTGTGCTCAGGCTTTGTGCCAAAGCGTGTACTGAAATAGACTGAAGTGTAGTGAGAATCAAAACCACCATCAAATTCTCACAACCTTTCTGTTTGTTAATTTTCTGCAGAACTTGGAGGAGCAGTAAAAATCATCCAGATGAAGAAAGTGAATCATACTCTTCTGGATGACTTACATTATGATACTGAACCCAGCTCCTGCATTGTGATTCAAGTTCTGCACTCTGCATGGTTTGGGATGTTCACTAGTAAACTAAAAGCTTTGCAAAATCACAGAGTTTATAGAAAAGATGAAGTATTTCTGCACCCTACATTGGAAGACACTGCCAGAGTCAAAATAATAGAGCAACCCAACCACACCCTACCATTGGCAGTGTTGCAGATGAACAACTACCATGATGCAGTTAGGCTGGTGTACCATTTTGGTTGGTTTCCCTCTGTCACCTCAGATGCCTGTCAGGGTGAGTGGACCAAGATGCTGGCACCTGAATGTTTGGGCAAACATTGCTACCTGCAAACTGGCTTGATAAGACAAAGATCAGTCCTCCAGTGTCAAATTGACACAGAACTACCCAAAGATTTTCAACCTATTTATTTTACAACTGGTATGATAGAGTTACCTGTGAAGGAACCAGATATCCTCTTGTTCTCCACTGTTGACCTGAGGTCCTTCTCAGAAACTTTTGCTTGGACCAAGGGTTCCAGATCTTGGATGAGTTCAACAATGTATTACTTCAATTGTTCAGAGTCATCTGAGACAATTGCAGTTTGGTCTCACTTGTCAACAGGCCTGATTGATGGGGTGTGCCAAGTGAAGGGTTACAAGGCTTACAGTGCAGAAATTCAGGGGGGTGAGCGTTTTGTTGGTATGAAAGCACCAGATTTTTCTTTGACTGATGAAGACCATTCCAGTGTGTGGACTCTCAGAGTAAGTGTGAAGCATTGGCCTCCAGGTATTTTGCAACAAGATTCATCTCATTTGCACAGCTTTGGGGCACTTATTCTCACCACCTGGCCTTTCTCAAAAATGTGCAAGGGAGAACCAAAAATAAAGAATGTAATAGAAAAAAAGACATTTCAGTCATTGGCTATGATCCAGGAAGGCACTCGTAAGTCCAAAGACATAATCAACTATGTAGTACTGTGCATCACCGTAGCTACAAAAGTTGAGGTGAGGTGGAGGGAGCTGGAGATTGGATTTCAAGCTTTTGATCTTTCTGCTATTTCTTTCAAACCTTCTTCCACCTTGAGGAAAGCATTGCTTGCTCTGAAGAAGCCTCCACACATCTCCTACAGTTGGCAATCTCACAAATATGACCATAAGATGAAGAAACAATTCAGCAAAAGAACAAAATTATTCAGGGGAATTCAAGAGACAAAATGGTGGTCATGGAACACAGCTTTAGAGGAATGTAGGAGGGAGAACCTGGATCTGCCATCCTTGGAAGGCAAGAAATTTACCAGAATGTTTTCTTCCTTCATCCGTGATGCTTTCATGTTTCAAACATACAGCTTCTATGTGGGTTTGTGGCAAAAGGTGAGTGGCAGATTTTGTTTCATCAAAAACACCACCAGATCATTCCAGGATTCATCATGGGAAAATATTTTTTTTCAAAATTTTCAGGACAATGAAACCAAATGGGTCACTAGGCAACCCCTCATTTTCTACCCATGGCAACCAGATGCAGTTATGTGTGCCAGGCTACACAGGATGTTTGTATACGGCATAACAGGGTACAACACAGACAATTATCTATTTGATTCAGATAGTCTGACAAAACAAATCATCACAACAAGAAGGAGATGGTCCAAAAAATGCTATCTTTTGGAGCTAAGCAGTCCTGTTGAGCCAACTTTGAAAGTTATTCTTTGCAATCAGCTTCTACTGGATGCTATTATTTGCTACAACCAGAGCATGGAAAAGCTAAAGCCACCTGATTGGATAGCTTCAGTAAAAGCAGTTGAATATGGTAATGACCTGATTCTTTGTACAAGTGGAGAATGTGTCATCTTTATACATTTGTGATGGCCACAGAGATTGTCAAGATGGATTTGATGAGTTAAATTGTACATGTTATCACAATAAAGATGAGATAAAGGGTGGGTATTTTTGCTCAAGACATTGTTCAAGAAAAAAAGAATGTTTGTGTTCTGTTCTCTATCACAACACCATGAACAAGGGTTGCAAAACACATGTGACAGATAAGCATCTTGAATCTGACCATGCTGTTGATAAAGCAACAGTACAATGCAGGAATTTAACAATAAAAATCAGCAGAAGAGCTGTCAATGATTTGGTTTTTGACTGCCCCAATGAACTAAGTGATGAACCTGAGCTTTTATCATCCAGTATGACATCTCAATGTCCTCAACCAGACATGGTGCCTTGTTATCCTGGGCACAGCAGATGTTTCTCCCAAAAAGAACAATGTCTTTATTACCTCACAAAAGGAACACAGTTTCTAATGTATTGCTGAAATGGTCAGCACTTACAGGACTGTGAGAATGCTCCTTGTTCATCCATGTTCAAATGCCCAATGAGCTACTGTATACCATACAGGTATTTGTGCAATGGAAGATGGGATTGCTGGAATGGAGATGATGAATATTCCTGTGATAAATTTACTTGTGTTGGGATGGTAAAGTGTAGAAATGCCCACATGTGTCTTCATGTTGATAACACTTGTGATGGATTTCCTGATTGCCCCTTGGGAGAAGATGAAAGCATTTGTACAGGAATGGTGTGTGTTAAAGATTGTGTTTGTCTTAATCATGGAATTCACTGTGACAATTTGATTTGCCAGGATAAGTTGACTTCAATAATTAAACATTATATTTTTGTAAACATTTCAAATAGTTATCTGCCATACCCACACTTGCAAGGGATGGGCAATCCTTTAACATTTATTTCAAATAATTGTACTCTGACAGAGTCAGTATTTTGTGAATCATTCAAAGTAATGAATCTCAACCATCTGGATCTGACATCAAATAAAATTCAAAGACTCACTGAAAAACACCTGAGATGCCTCCCTCATTTGGTCCAGTTCATTTTGAAGCTCAATCAGATCAAAACATTGAAAAACTCTCCATTTCAACACCAACAAGTTCTTGACTTGTTGGACATGAGTGGAAACAAAATAGACTCACTTGGAAGCTTTGCATTTTCTGGAATGCAAAACTTAAAATTACTGAAGATTCTTGACAATCCAATAAAACAGGTGCACCAAGATTGTTTCAAAAATACAGATATTTCATTGGTTCACACATTTAGTTTTCATTGTTGTTGTATGATTTCAACTCTTGACACCCTGTGTACAGCAAAGCCTGTGTGGCCATTCTCTTGTGATTCTTTGCTGTTCAAACCTGGTGTCAGGGTTGGGGCGTGGTTCATGGGTATCATTGTGATATTTTCAAACTTGGCATCAGTGCTGAGAACTGGGTTAGGTTATCATGTACAAAACAAGCTGAATGAATATCAAAAACTTGTGCTGTCCATCAATATTTGTGATTTGATGAAAGTGATTTACCTGTTGATTGTTGTTTTGAAAGACATGACAGCTGGAGAGAATTACATTGGGGATGACTTGGGATGGAGAAAGAGTTTCTTCTGTTATGTTGCTGCAGCTTGTTCTTCATTGAGTGTTTTGTTGTCTGCTAATTTTTTGTTCTTTATCAGTATTTCCAGATATCAAATATTGAAAGATCCTCTTGCAAAATTTAAGGACAATTCCAATCACAATTATTTCAGGACAAGCACTTATGTTGCTGCTGCTGTTGTTTATTTTACAGCTATTGTTTTGTTCACAAGATACAATTTTGAAAGTTTGCCTCAATTTTCATCACCCTTTTGTCTTCTTTTTGGAAGCAGCTATGCATCCATCATTGAGAAGATTCTCACTGCAGAAGCATCACTTCTCCTGCTGGTCACTTTCTCATGTATTATTCTGCTGCACTGGAAAATGTTAAAGATCAACAGACTTTCTGTCCAAGTATTGGATTCCAAGAAGAAGGAAGAGAGACAAAAAACTCTAAGAATTCATATTGTTGTTGCTAGTGTCACCAATGCCCTGTGTTGGGGTCCTTCTTCACTGTTTTTTCTTGTGTCTGGTTTTCTTGATAGATTCCCTGTGATTGTTCTTCATGTCATCACAATATTTGTTTTGCCAATTAATTGTGTGATGAACCCTTACATTTTTCATTTGTCAGAAATAAAGAAACAAACAAGTTTTCTATGGGGAAAACTGAGAAGGTTCTTTTCAGAGCTGGAATGAACTATAATTTGTTTGTGTTCTCACTGACCACATTTTGAGTTCAAGGATTTCAAACTGAAATAAATTTGTACTTGATTTGCAATTGATTCTTTTTTGCATTGATGTCATGCATCCTTCTTCAACTAAAATAGATCACCAAACCTCAAAATAGACCACCAGTGGTCTCAAACAATTCTTGCAGCAATGGAGGGGACTTGAGCAGTGGAGACATGTCTTGGGGAGGGACAGCATTTCACACAAGTCTTTTTTTGCCTTTGAACACAAAGCGGCCCATTTTTAGTTTTCTCTTCAAAACAAAGACACTGCCAGCAGGAAAATGTCTGTGGAATGCAGAGCTTTGCTTTGGTGACAACTCTCCATTGACAAAAAAGAAATGTTTGAATAGATCTCAATTCATCCCCAGCGGGTACCAGTGCGCTTCGGGTGTGTCCACTTTCTTACCGACTGAAAAGAGACGAGGCAGCGTCAGCGGAGCGTGTGATTGGTCAAAGCCAAACCGGAAGTGAGAAGGCGAGAAACCGGAAGTGCTGTGCACGTGACCTGGCACAGCGCCTGTAATTGGCTTTTGGTTTGAGTGTCGCTGTACGGCCCGAGGGTGACGATTTTAATGGGGGTTGTTTCGTCACGTGATTCACAGAGAAACCGGAAGTGAGTCAGAGACAAGCCGGAAGTGTTACCCACGTGACATGAGAGAAGCGTTCCGGCGGTCAGCCTGTGAACTCACCCTCCGGGAGTACGACGCTTTTGATGACCTCTCTCCACACTGATCACAAGCCGAACCGGAAGTCAGGGGAGAGATAAAGCGGAAGTGTTCACCACCTGACCAAAGGCTTCCGTTTTAGGGTGTGAGCTCGCTCAGGGTAATGCTGCATCTGTCCTGGTCGCTATCCACTCAAAAACCGTGGATCCTTGGTTGACGTCAGCGCACAGTGATCAAAATGTTGACGCCAGCGTCAATCGACGTCAGCGTCAAATTGTTGACGTGAAACTGATCATGACTGCCAAAGTATTTTCACAAACCATTTTTGACGACGAGAATCTTTACCGTGTCAAAAAGACGCGCGTCAATGAGTTTTCACATTGGGTGACGCGCGGTCGTTTTCTGCGCTGACGTCAAAAAGTACCACCATTGCGGTCAACGCTAAATTTGACACTGACATCAAAAACACGACCGCGCATGACCAATGTGAAAACCACGTCTTCTGAGTCAGTGGACGGAGTACGCTTCGGCTATTCGTGCTCACTGTGAGACTCTGTCAATTCTCTGCATTTTGAGCGACGCGACGTGACGCGACGCGACGCGACGTCAAAGTACGCGACGTAATGAGAACGCTACATAACGTCGCGTCGCGTTGCTACGCAACGTCGTTGAGCGTGACGACGTCGTGCGGACCCTGCGTCACGTGACGTCAGTCACCACGAACTGTGTATGCACACTGAATGTGACTCAATGCAGGGAGACAAGCAGTGTGTCAGAGACGAATTGAACACGACCTCCAAACTGTGTTTGACGAGACGCAGAAGCTTCGCGCTTTTTCCTTCTGAAGCGTCTGTGTGTAAGAGGGAAGACGACAGGTGTTGGGCGGGTCTTACATTGTCTGTTGTCTGGAGTACGTGTGCGTGCGTGTGTGCGCATGTGTGTGAGTGTGCGTGTGCATCTGTGTGCGTGTGCATCTGTGTGTGTGTGTGTGTGTGTGAGAGAGAGAGAGAGAGAGAGACAGAGAGAGAGAGAGAGAGAGAGAGAGAGGACACATTGTCTGTTGTCTGGATTATGTGTGAATGAGTGTGTGTGACTGGTGAGTGCATGTGTGTGTGTGTCTGTGTGTGCATGTGTCTGTGTCTGTGTGTGCGTGTGTTGTGGGTGTGTGTGGTGTGTGCGTGTGTGTGTGACAGAGGGAAAAGAACAGGTGGTGGGCGGGTTCTGAGTCTGTTGTCTGGAGTAAGTGTGCGTACACAGCTTGTGTGCGCATGTGTGTGAGTGTGTGTGCGTGTGTGAGATAGAGGGAAGGGAACAGCGGGTATTACATGTGTGAATTGTCTGGAGCAGAGAGACAAAGTCTCAAAGAATCGCTCAAGAACTGAAGACTCTGCAGCTTCTCTTCCCGACTCAGATTCTGGAAACAAGAATACTTCTCTGTGTGAACGCGCGTCTGGTCTGGAGGACGGAGATCTGGGTTTCCAGCAACGTCTGACTTACTCTCTGTGGGTTTGTCTCTTTCTGTCTCTTGTCCATTCCTGTCTCTTTGTGTCTCTCTCTTCTTCACTCCAGTTTTGTCTGTCTGTCCCTGCATGTCACCTCAGTTTTGTGTTCCCCCTTCCTCTTTCTCTCTCTTACTCTCTCTCACAAACTCTCTCCCCTCTCTCTCTCCTCCCCCCCCTCTCTCTCTCTCTCTCTCTCTCTCTCCTCTCTCTCTCTCTTACACACATACACTTTTCAACCTCTTTCTGTCCATCCTGCATTCTCCCTCCTTCCCTCCCTCCCTCCCTCCACACGTGTATTCCCCTCCTCCTCCTCGCACTTGGCGGATTGATGGTTTGCACCGGATACTGCAGGAGCCTTGACGGATTGCGTCGCTGTGGCGGGATGATGTGGATTGTGTTCATTTCCCGTATTAACCAGTCGAGTGGCTGCTTACACCTCAGGGCAGTAGGCGGGTTTGGCTCTGACTCCGACGTCATTTACGTGGCGCGTGGCAAAATGATGAAATAGGCGGGTTTAGCCGGGACTATGAGCTCATTTGTGTGGCGCGTGGCGCCATGCCGCATAAAATGACGGAATAGGAAGTTTTAGCCGCGAATGCGACACTGCGACGTTCGTGGCACGTCAAACACGACCACGCCACACGTGCATTGAAATAGGCGCGTTTAGCCACAAACCGCACCCTGACCATCGCAGAACGTGGCACTTTGTCACACTGTGGCAAAGCAGAGACGTTTAGCTCCCGTTTCCTTATGCACTGAAGCGTGGCATGTGCCCCCCCCCCCCCCCGCAGCAGAGGATCCTGGGTCCACCTTCCCTGAAGTTCTGATGAACTCGACGGATTGTCGTGTGTGGCGGGATGCAGCGGGAGACTTGACGGATTGAAGCGGTGTGAGAGGATGAAGGGGATAGTGCTCATTTCCCGCGTTAACCGCTGCACGGACAGTCACGAGCCCCAAGGGACCAACATCTCACCAAAATAGCCGCTTTTAGCTGCAGTCGCTGCCTGTCTACGTGGCCCGTAGAATCCACTTCAGGATGGCCACGTTTTGCTGTGGTTGCTGCCTGTTCGTGGCTCCACTGTCAATAGACAGACAACGGACCACTATCTCACCAAATAGCGACTTTTAGCTGTGGAGCTGCTTATTAACGTGGTCCGTGACAACTGGTCCATGAATAGGCACTTTTAGCTGTATGTTTTCAATGACACTCACAGAATAGGCGGTTTTAGCTGTGCCTCTCGTCGTTGTCCAAGACAGTGGCTGTGGCCACGTGACGTGAGTAGAGACGCAAAGCGTGGGTGACGTAAACGCAACGTCCTTTTCAAGTTGAAGACGTCGTGCGTTACACGCCTGTGGTGTCCCCCAACTTGTGAAGCAGCAAACAAGTTAAGAGGGAGGGAGAGAGAGAGAGAGAAAAGCACAGACGCATATCCTTCGTTGCGTCACAACGCATGTGACGCTTCCAGTGTGAAAGTGCCCTGACGCAACCTTGCCCGGATTCCCCTGTCTCCTCTGGCTCCAGGGCGATGCTCATTCATTGGCCAATTAACATCTCGAACCTTCTCGCATTACGTGAGACGTCACCATGTTGGACGTCATGGTCTTCGCTCGGGGTCTGAACAGCGCGAAGAGGTCCAGTGTCCAGGACCCAGCGGAGAGGTTGGACCCAGGGTCCAGCGGAGAGGTTGGACCCAGGGTCCAGCGGAGAGGTTGGACCCAGGGTCCAGCCAGCGTGAACCAGACGGCCATCACTCTCATGAAACTTCTTCGTTGTTGGGTTGTTACTTGCGTTGACGTCGTGTTAGGTTACGTGGCGACGTCAAACTCACGTCACGTCAGCGTCTCGCGACGTGACGTCAAGCCCGCGTCAAACTGAGGTCACGTTCCTTTTGCGCATGTTGAAGGTCCCGACAAAAGTACGCTTGCGTCAACGACGTCAAAACGTCAAACAATTAGCGGATGTGATAATGACATGAAGCTCACGTCAAATGTCACGTGGGGCTCACGTCAATTCAGTACGAGTTCGCGTCCTGTCGGGTAACTCGCGGCACCGAGACCAATAGTGAGCATGCGTCAACGACGTCACCACGTCAAGCAATCAGCGAACGCGATGGCGACGTGAGCTCCACGTCAAACCGAGGTCACGTCAAGGGAGTTCGCGCAGTGTCGCGTTTCGCGTGGTTCGGAGCGACGTCGCGACGTCAAGCAATTAGCGGACGAGATAGTGACGTGAATCCCGCAGCAAACGGACGTCACGTCACTTCACGTCAATTTCGCGTTCGTAGCGTCTCGTGTTTCGAGAAAAGTCCAGGATCTGAGGAAGGACGTGGCAGCCACGTCAAAGCGACGTCAATGTTTTGGCAGAAGTGACAATGACGTCAATCCCACGTCAACGGAAGTGACGTCAATTTCACGCCGCGTCATGTTTCGCGTACCGCGGACTTTGAAGACACGAATCACCAAAAGAAGTTTCAGCCACTTCGTCCAAGGTACTTGATATTTGTCGTGTACTGACGTTTTCTTTGTCGTGTATTGACCTAATTTCTTGACCTTTGTGTACTTGCAGAGTGACGTGCTCCTGACATGCGCGAACCAGGCGTGTCTGACGGACGTGCTGAGCGGCGTCTCTCCCGCCTCGTTCTGGCTCCGCACCTGCCCTGCACTCAAGCGCGCTTTTGGCGGGAAAAGCGGCGCGGGAAAACTCTGAGCACGCCACGACGCAGAAATGGCGGGAAATCTTCCGAAGTTGGCGGGAAAAAAAATTGTTTGATCCTTCAACTGGATGGTTTTTTGCTGTGAAGGTCATGGTCAACTGACTGACCTTTCTGACCTGGAAAACATGGATAATGGATCATGGACTCGTGTGTGTGTGTGTGTGTGTGTGTGTGTGTGTGTGTGCGTGTGTGTGAGTGCGTGTGTGTGTAGCTCGAGTTTGACCTTGGGATGAAGGTCGGTGTGGGTGGAGACAGCTGGTTGGACGAGTGAGTGAATGTGACTCCCTCTGGTGGTGAGTGAGAGATTAATTTGCAATTGGTTCAGCAATCTTGTTCATCCAAATACCCGCACCCTCAATTTTCCTTCCACAAAGGGTGGGGCGCCCTTGCCCCCCCCCTATCTCTGGTCAGATTCCTGGATCCGCCCCCTTTGGCGCGGGCAACTGGGGTGGATCCAGAGGGATAGAACCCCAGAGAGAAAAATACGGCTCAGGAATGACCAGAGAGTGATTGAGCCCCTTCACTCCAGGACCAAGTTCCAATGCAGCGCCCCCCTCACCCCCCCGTCAGTCCTCTTGTTCAGCATGGAAGAAGCAAACATCGTGAGTGCAAAAAATGGGGCCCAGCAAAAGATTCATTGGACACAGATGGGTTGAGGGGTTCCAGGGTCCACCGAACCCACCCTGTTGACTGTCATGAAAAGAAAAAAGTTTTCTCATGACACATCAATTTGTCAGAGTACTCAGGGGGGTTACCAGCCTCAGCTGATCCAGGATCCGGTCCTGGGGGAGGGGTGACTTCGGTCCTGGCGAGAGTCCAGCAATCAGATCCTCAAAATGAGGATGACGAAATCAGGGGAGGGGGCAAGTTAGGGGGCAGAACTTTACACTTGAGGGTCAACATTTTTATGCAAAAGAAAACAGAAGATTGCACACGCAGTGCAAGTTTGAAGAACTTTTGGAGGGGCAACAAGTTTATGAGGTGGGTAGGTGGGTGGGGTCGTGCAAGTTTGAAGGGGCACAAAAATATTTTTGGAGTGGGTTGGTGGGCGGGGGTGGGGTCAGGCCAAAGGGACCCCCTGGATCCGCTGAAGGAACCTCAGTTCTGACGGGGGGGGGGGGTCAGGGGGCGGGCTGCGTTGGGGAGGTTTGGGATTCATAATTTGGTCCAATACGCACCTGGTGCCACCCTGCAGTCCTCTCTTTGGTTGTGCGTGTGTGGGTGTGTGCAAAATTTTGTAAGTCCATATCAGTGTGTGTGTGTGTGTGTGTATGTGTGCGTGTGTGTGTGTGTGTGTCTGTGTCTGTGTGTGTGCGTGTGTGTCTGTGTGTGTGTTTATGTGCACACGCAAAAGTCAGAGAGCAACACACAAAGAAGAATATATGTGTTTGTGTGTGTGTGTGTGTGTGTGTGTGTGTTTGTGTGTGTGCGTGTAAGCGTGTGTGCGTGCGTGTTTCGGAAGCATGCGATCAAACGACAGCAGAACGTGGTAGTCAGACACAGCTGTCGTTGTCATGGTCGTTGTCATGGCACCATACCGAGCGACGGAGACAAAGGGGAACGCTGCTCTGTTGTCATCTGTATACGACAGCTCTGTGGAAAGGGCCGGGTGCAAGGCGCATGCGCCACGTGCGCTTCGTCAAGTGCTGCGTCCTGCGAACGTCAAACTGAGTGTGTCATGCGTTGTGTGGAAAAAGAACCAGGTTGTAAGAAGGGCAGGGTTCACGGCGGGTGCGTCATGTGCTGCGTGCCTGGAAACGTCAAGCTGAGTGTGTCTCAAGGGGTTTTCACTCAGCGTAACGCGCCGTCGCTTTCTGGTCTGACGTAAAAAATTCCACCATTGGGTTCACCAACACCACTTCCGGGAGAGACAGCGCCCACTGGCGGCGAGGCAGGGATGGATCCAGAGGGCGGCGCCTTCAAAAAATAGCCAAACTTTGCGCAGTTTGACAGAATTCACCAGTTTTTGACGTAGAAAGGGTTCAATTTGTGGTCTGTTACTGGACAAAATTCTGCCCCCCGCGGGTTGTCCCTTTTTTCTAAATCCAGGGCCCACCCCCTCCCTTGAGGGTGCCCCGCCCCTGGATCCGCCCCCTTCAGGGTGATCCACCTCATGGTCCGCCCCAACTAAGTGAGTGGGGTCTGAGGTAATTTCCAATCCAGGCCCGCCCCACCCTTAAGGTGCCCCATCCCTGAATCCGCCCCCTCCCTATTCTCTGGATCCGCCCCCACTAAGTGAGTTGGCACTGAGGGAATTTGGACAAAAAGCGCAGCGCGCAAAGAGCCCATTGTTCAGCGCTGCTTTGATGACGAATCGTTGTCACAACACGAGGGAGGCCGTTACCACGGAAACGACCTGTTGTCTTTTGTGGAAACGTCAAAATTCGCGTCACGTAGTGGATTTTTTTGATCTCTGTGTTTTTTTCTCTCTCTTCTTTGTTATGCGTGTAGAATTGGATGCGTTTGTTCCCTTTGTGTAGCGTGAGAAAGGGATGTTGCTAAGGAACGTTCTGTTGTCAAGGGATGCGCCGCGAGGGCGTTGTTGTTGTCACTTCTGCAGACGCGCCAAAAATAGCGCGGGAAATGTTGCGTCTTGTGCTGAATTATTGAAAAAAATATGGCGTCTTAGTGAGACAAAAGAAGCGTCGCAGACAGAAGTTTTTTCTCTAATTTTTGTCCCCGAAGAGAAAAGGTGATGCTGTTGAGAAATTAAAGACAGAATTGCGCATTTTTTTTGCATGAAATGATATTCTCCGAGACAGAGACAGAAGAAAGGCGAGAGCTGTGTCTGGCTTATCACGTGAAAAAATGAAAAAAAAAAGAGGAACTATTTTTTTTCTGTACAGAGGAGGCGGAGGTGAAAAGGAATAAAATTTCTTTTGTAGAAATTGAGCTGCTTTTCCTCAGTTTGTCGCGTCAAAAAAAAACAAAAATTCGCGCGTCAAGTTCACACGTTGCGTCGCTGGACGCGTCGCGCGTTGCGTCACGTGACCATCTGTGTGCATTTTTCTTCGGGATTCATAACTTTTTTGAGGGGGGAGGGGGCGGCAGGATGTGGTCTGGAAAACTGAGCGCCCAGGCTCAGGCAAACCACCACTCTGCAAAATTTGAAGGACAAACTTCTGAGGAAAGGTGAGTCGGGAGTGAAAAGGCAGGTGGGCACCACTGGACCCTCTGCGTCTGTCCCTCGGACCCAGTGTCCCCTTGGTCCACTGGACATACCTCCAGACCGGAGTTGACCCACCCGGGTGTGCCCCTGGACCTCCCTGGATCCCTGGATCCCCCTGTATCTCTAATGAGCGCTGAGTTCCTCTTTATCGCCCATTCCCAGCGTTTCGATTCGCCGTAAATGAGAAACTAATTCAGATCAAGATAACAACAGCGTCATTCACACCACGTGCGTCAAGACGTGGCTGCTGCGTCACTTTACGCTGCGTCACCTGCGTCACTGACGTCACGTGGCGTCAACATACTGTACGTCTCTGACATGCAGGGTGCCCCCCCCGCTCCCTCCCCCCCGACCACCACTCTGAATTTTGCGCAACAGACGTCAAACAATTCTTTGGACTGTGCCTGCGTCGCGCCTAGCGTGACGTTGTCGGGTGTTGAGTCGGGACGTCGAGGCACAGCGTCTTCTGACGTCATCATTGACGCGGCGCGCTGAATCACGTGACAACTTCTGGCGTTTCTATCCGTCATCAGAGGGACGCACGTATCGCTTGCAAAATTTCTGCCCACAACGCATTCAGTGTGAAGCACGCGTCACATGTGTGAATGAGTCTGGAGAAACCACGACGCATGCGCTGTGAGCAGTGCTGCCTGTGTTGCCCGGAAAGTTGTCCTCTCGCGCAGACATCACGTGTTTGCTGCAGATCGCGAGACCTGATGGCGTGGCGTCACAGCGCAACGTCGCAGAGACGTGACGTGTGACGTGACGCACCTGAGGTGAACCCCCCTCACTCCCACCCTGTCTCCCATCGCTATCTGGTATTCCTGTCTGCTCTGAGATGGGGTGGCCTGAAGCATCACGTCCAAGTGTGACGTCACAGAGACGTAACCTGTGACGTGACGCGGGAACGCAACGCTGGACGCACCTAGTCTGAATCCCCCCCTCCTCGCTCCCCTCTCTCATTGCTATCAGGAATTCCTGCCTGTGCTCAGATAGCCAGACCTGTCGACGTGGCGTGTGTGTGCGAACGTCGCAGAAACGTTAAGTAGGACACAATGTGTGACGTGACGCACGACGCGTGAATCCCTCCTCACTCTCATCGCTATCTGGAATTCCTGTCTGCTCTGAGACCCAGTGGCGCAGCATCTGTGTGCGACGCAGCACAAATGTGACGCAAGACGTGACACAAGACGCAACCCAACGCTGGACGCACCTGACCTGAACCCCGCCTCATCGCTATCTGGAATACCTATCTGCTCTGAGATGGCGACACCTGACGACGTCGCGTCGCAATGTGACGTAGAGAGGCGACGCACGACGCGTGAACCCCCCCCCTTCTCCCCCTCGTCGCTATCTCGCATTCCTGTCTGCGCTCAGATAGCGAGACCCGGCGGTGCAGTCCCGACGTAATTCGATTTGCGATGCGACGTCTCAGTGATAGCAGGGCGAGATCTCTAAATGTGGAGGAAGTGGGTCTATTAGGGGGTGTGAGGGGGGGAGTTAGGGGTGGGCGGGGTGGAGATGGGGGTGGGCGGGTGTGGGGCTTGGTGGGCGGGGAGGCGGGTGGG
>JAAUXT010119299.1_pt1 | contig 16715 bp, 14 predicted proteins | sample 7278171 | NCBI WGS metagenome assembly JAAUXT01 (sample SAMN14350112, study PRJNA611818) | marine sediment metagenome | isolation source: surface marine sediment (1.8m) | place: French Polynesia: Moorea | collected 2018-08 | reverse complement strand
TGGGGCACTAGGCCTCTAGACCAATCAGAAGGCTGGATTTTGAATTCTAGACCAATCAGAAGCCTTCCCGCCCAAAAATTTTGTGCCCCATAGTGGGGGGCTCTTCTCTGTCAGTTGAGTTTGGCCCTCAAACGAAATTATACGTCCAAAGTGCTTTGTACGGGGGATGTCAACTTGGATTTGCAGTGAACGAGCTGGAAGACAGTTTCTCCGGGCGGTTCCACACAAGGCTCAGTTGAACGAAAACACAAACCAAAAGGAACTGTTTCTCTTGTTTGTCACATGTTTAATTCCGGGTTGTACAAACATAAAACACGTGATCACACAACTGGTCTATCCGATTGAAGAAATTTGTCAAGTGCTTCGTGATGACAAGTCTCAATGTCAAGATCTCAGCCTCGCGATACGCAAAAAGGGGCTCGAATTTCGTGCGTCATTTGGCTGGTCTCGCTCCAAATGCTTCTGAACACAAAAAGCGAACCACACGACACACGAACCACGTCTCAGTCCTGAATTTTGCCCAAACGGAAATTCCACAAATGTTAAATTCATCTGACAAGGTCCGAGGTAGTTCGCTGTTTTCAGCTTTGAGTCGCGCAGTGTTCACGAGCACCTGGTGTCGGTTGATCAGAGACACGTGAATTCCGCTTCTCTGTCCCATGTGAACGGGGTGGGAACACAGAGCCGGGCGCACTGTCCACACACAGACGCGCCGCCCGGCTGTGCGCCCGCCCCGAACACCGCCACGTCCGTGATGCCCTCGCTCACCGGCAACGCAGCGACCACCGAGCGAACGTAAATAACTCCCGTCACGTCTCTGTTGAACTTCCACGTTTTCTTTATATTGGTCAAGAGTGCGGGCTGCGTGGTCAGCTGAGACCAGTAGACGAAGTCTCCGTGCTGCACGATGGAGTGGAGGCCGCTGAGGTGCGCGTCCGTCAGCAGCGTCGTCCTGTCGCCGCCGTTCAGCGCCACCGACCGCAGGCTGCGCTCCGACGCGCAGAACCAGTACAGGCGGTTCTCTTCGAAATCTGCAGAGGTCACAAAGATCCACACTTCAGCGCCGCACCTGATCAGACCAACAATCGACACCTTGTAAAACATCTTGGGGAAATACGTAGAACCAGTGTTTCTGACTCCGGCAGAACAACCTGTGCCAAGAGACCAGAATCACAGTCAACTGGCACGTGTCAAAATCTTTGTCGGCAGTTTTAGAGACACATGAGCGAAAAAGATGAACAGTTTGAGCAAAATGAGATGTGTACCGATGGTGAGCGCGTGCCTCGCGACGCCGGCGCTCTCAGGAACGAAGAGGTGGTCCTCCGAACCGTCGAGCCCGGCTTTCCAGATCTGGTCGTCATCGCCGACGTAATACAACCAGCCCTGGTGGTCTCGGGGATCCACCACGATCGCACCCAGGCGTCCTGTCTTTCCGGTGATGATGGCTTTCTTATATTTTGTCTCTGTGCTCAAGACAACCACTTGACTGGGCTGAGTCCAGTAAATGTTGGAATGTACCCAGTCAAATGCGATGGAGTCGACGTGCGTCTCGGAACTGTTCACCAGGGTCTCCGACCGGTTCGATGTGTTTTGCTGAAGGTCAATGACCTGAATCATCAACTCAGCCCGAAGTGCGACACAGAAAAGTCTTTGATTTTTGTAGTCGATGGCCAAACTGCGACAGCCGCTGCTGAGGATTGTTTGTTGGTCAGTTCCATTGAGTTCTGCACGCTTGACAGAGGCGTCGTCTGCTGCATACACGAGGTACTGCCTCGTCGCCGTGTCGGCCGGATTTCCGGCAGGATTCGAGGTGGTTTCATCAAAGGTCGTTCCCGGGCTGGACAGCAGCACCGAGACTGTGGAGACGCCCTCCTCGGGCAGCACCTCCTCTGCTGAGGAACCAGAACAACGCTGAACTGCAAATTCACTTCCGTGTTATTTGACAAGGAAATTTTGTTGAACACCTCGGTTCGTGTTGGTTTGCAGACCAAACCTCGTATCTCACCTGAGTTCCGGCTGTGGAGCTGCTTGATGCCGAACACGGCTCCGAGCGTGACGGCGAGCACGATGACGACGGCGAAGACGCAGCAGACGACGGTGCCGCGCCGCACGGGCTTCTCCGGGAGGCGCAGCGCCAGCCTCGCCGCCACGCCGCGCCCCGACCGCGGCGACCACGCCAGCGTCCGCGCCCGCGGACGCGTCGCAGCACTGTAAGGGGGAAAACACACTGGTGGTGTCTTGTGCTACCCTTCGTTGCCTTGAGTGGACCGAATTGATGACCAGTCAAGTGGATCATGCTCAATAGTTCTGCGATAAGGAAAGTTGCCAGAAGGTGCCGGACCAAACTTATTTCTCTCAGTCACAAAGAGCGTGACTGGTGTCACGTGAACGAAACCTTTCATTTAACATCTGATCGAGTCGGCGCTGTTCGTCGCGCGTGCTGAGCGCGTTCTCTCCGAAGTAGCGCAGCGGCAGCTCCGTGTAGGCGGGCGGCGCGTCCCGCTGCGACGCCGCCGGGTCCGCCGCCGACGCCTCGTAGGGCGGAGGCGCCGCGCCCGGGGGACCCGGCGCTCCCTTCGCGGGGAGCTGCGGCGCCGCAGCGGCGGGGGACGCGTCACCGCTCGACCCTGGAGTCCCAGCCCCATGTCCAGCCTCGGCGGCTTCTGTCCTTGAAGGCTCCCCGACGGGTTCTTCCTGTCAAAAGAAACGGTTTCCAGGTGTGCACAGACGAACGTGACCCGCGGTTTTGTTGTTGAGCGAGTGTGAACAGCGCTGCGTCCTCGTGACCCGCACCTTCAGCCACCTGCAGCTGAAAGAGCCTGCCTCTCAGACTCAATATTGTCGTTGAAGAGCAACGTTCGATTGTGAACAGGAAGGATAATGATTCGGATGAAAGAGTTTTGTTTAGTGAAGGCTGCTGCAAGACACATGCGAGGCGCGAGGAAGATCTCTTCATTTTCCCGCCCTCAGTTCTCTGCACACCGACCCCGCCCCGCTACGAGTGTTGCAAGAACGAGCTGTGGCTAAAGACGTCCACCGGAACATCAACCAATTTCAAAGAATTTGAGGTGCACAATTTATTGGACTTCAAATAACAATTTTCACAACCACTTCAGCAGCGCAAGCAATTTGATTTCCAGTGAAAGAACGTGAAAAATTGTTCTTTGCTTTTGGGTTTTGTACCCTCACAACTGAATACATCAATTCACAAATGCTTGCCTCAAAACATTTCGACAACGACTTTGTTGACGTCAAACAACACCTTGTACGCATGTGCAAGAAAATGCGCAGCAAAAGCAAAATTGGATTGACACGATCACAACATAACGCCAAGCGACGCTGGCCTTCGAGTAAAATGCTTACCATTTCAATTTTACATCACCTTCGCAGCAAGTTTCCACGGATACGAGCGTATATATAATAATTGTTAGAAGCACCTGATGCAGTGGTTATTTGGGCTGTCACCTACTTTGTACAAATGCCTCAAGTGACTTCACGCTTGGAAGATCGTGTGCGGACTGATAACTTTTGGACGATTCACAAGAAAACAAGCCTGCTTATGGAATAGGTTGTTCTGTTCCTCACTGAAGACATAAAAAACCCAGTTTCCATTCAGAATCAGAATCAAAATTCAAAAGTACAAGTTCCTCGACATTGCTGAAACCCTTGTCAGCATTCTGGCACACAGGCAAATTTTCCCTCTTCAATGTTGTCCTGAAAGGTCTTGAGTTTCAAACCACCAAACGGATCTGGTCGTTACTTTCGCAGAATAGGAACGCGAAATTCCTCAACCGGCATGTGGAAGTCCTCAGCCGGACGGAACGATCTGAAAGATTCGTCTGCAAAACAAACAACGAGCAAATTTATGCGATGCTACCATCTTGACAACGACAAAGAAAACTCTTTTGAATCTACAAAGTGAAAACAATGCCGAAGCAAATGCTGCCAGACGAAACTGACGACTGAATGCAATCTTCTGAATTTGTTATTTCCTGACGCCTTACGACCCATGATGCAAAGCACAGGACTCACTTCACCCTCGAGTGCCGCACTGGAGGCAAGACGTGGTGTTTCTCGTGCAGAAAATGAAACTCTCGTACACTTGTGAGCCATCTGTGCACGGTCCTTGCAGAAGGTTTGTTGGAGTTTACGACAGAGATTCTGCATGCATGTGGCTTGACCGCTGATCTCGAAATGCAGAGTTTGTGGTGATTTACCTTCGTCGTCGAAGTGAGGTGCATGCACATGAGGAGGATGTCCTCCCTCACCGTCACCGTCATCCCCAGCTGCATGAAGACACACGGGCTTCGGTGAGAAACAGCGACACCGCAACACTTGCTCACACCCTTGCTGCCACTTTTTACCGTGACCAAAAACAGAAATTTGTCAACAACATTTACCTCGATGTACGAGCCAAATAATCAACGCCACGATCGATATCACAAAAACGAAGCAGGCACTGATTGTTTTGAAAGGGTTTCCAGCCTTTGCAGGTCTTCCTCTTGTTGGCACCGCAAGGCGTGTTTCACCTGCAGCGGGTCGGGAAATTCTGCCGTCGACAGTGCTCAGTTCCCTCTGACTACAAAGAGAAGCTCAGCGTGGTGAGCGCGATGTGATGGGAAACTTTCCAAACTGAAGTGCTGAGCAATGAATTCTGATTGCAACACGAATGTCGTATTTTGGTTTCTCGTGTCTTGGGCATTTGCAAAACTTTGTTGACATGTTCTTCTGGTGATGCCTTTCTCAGGGTCTTTCAATCGAGCCCATCGTACTTTTTCGGTGCGAACACTCACGCTCTTTCAATCCTGCCTATCTCAGAATTGACGGCCGTCTGCGCTGCGTCAGTCATCTGCAGAATGCGCGCAAATTTATGTTTAGCAACTGTGACCACACAGCAAACTGAAAAGAAATTTTGTGGAGACAGGTTTGCCTCGTCGGGACACTGCACGAAAAAGGCTTTCTCAACACGGATCACATGCAGAGCCGGTCAAACTTCCCGTGCTCGATTCGTGGCTTCAAGTGCTCGCAGTCCTGAAAAACAAGAAACTTGAAGATTCATTCAGAAAAAAAGCAAAACACGAAGAGACTCACCGTCTTAATTGTGTTTCGCAACCGCTGCTCGTAGATTGCTTCCTCCTTCACCGTTAACATCCAGCGAGTACAACTGCGCGCTTCTTCTCTGAGGGTAACAGCAGCAGGGCGTGCGCTTTGGGACCTTGGAATTCCCAGTGTCCTTGTTGACGTGGTTTTATTTGAGATGGGTTTACGTTCATCGTTTTCAAAAGCATTCTGTCGCACTGAAATATGTGGACCGAAGAAACGAGTAAGGCCAGTCCCAAAATTATTGCTGTGAGGTGATTGGTTGTCACACTCGAAAGGACAAAACGTGGTCCAGATTTACAACAACACAAGATGCCCGCACTCTCTCTGAGAGAAATCGGACAGCTGACCAACCTAACTTTCCAATCTCTTTGGCCTGCTGTTGCTGTATACGTAAAAACTGCATTGTGTTGATTTGTACATCACCAAAGAGGGAACTGAATGGAGAATATGTTGCATTTGTGATCCTTCATTGATTGCCTTTTTCATTGTCGTGGGTCATTCAGACATTTTTATTTCAGACTTTGCACGTAAACCCCTGGGATGGCTGTGTGAGACCACATCCAGATTGTGCCACCTGTACATCTGGACAACCATGAGTAGGAGAGCCCTGCAGATCGGATTGCTGAAACTCCCTGTTCTGTATCTGGTGACGCCCAGAAGATCTTCTCCGCGACAAAAAAGAATTCCACACCAAAAAGAACCACGGTTTTGAGGCAGACGTGAGTCGGCACTTTTTCAGGAGATGCGTTCTAGCACAGGTGCAGCCAGACCCTGATGAATTTGCTTGGTGCGAGAGGGAAGCTTCCGTGAAGTTTTCGAGGAGACTCATTCCCTCTCAGATGTGTCCAGATTTCAAAGTTCTTTCCCGGTCCTCGGTCAGGCGGCTGTGGACAGCACTCGTGAGTCTGCTGTGAAAATTCGCACCTTTCGCGTGGAATTCCTCATCATACGGACGGCACTTATTTGCTCCAAAATTGAGCATCAGCGTTTTTGGGTGGGAGTTTGTCATTGTCAGAAGACGGCAGTGCCGCAAATCAAGGCGAAGGTTGTGCGGCTCACACGGAACAGCGCGGTACGTTCACAAGCAAACAGCGGGTTGTCGACTCCGCATCGGACAGAAGAACACGAACAGAACTTCGAGAGTTTCTTGCAATCTTTGTTCAACAATCCGCGAACTCGTCCACCTCGCGCCGTTCAGTAGTCGCACGCCCCCCTCCCCCCGCTGAAGGATCCCCGCCACAGAAACAAAACGACACAATCTTTGTGTGGATTATCTCGTCGGGTTGAGTAAACTCATGGTTCAAGATATTAGTGGATTCTATCACACTCATGAATTCGTGGTTCAATGTCTCGTGCATGTAAGTGGATTCTATCACACCCATGAACTTGTTGGTGCCTGCACAAGACAACAAGAGAATCCAATTTTCGCGGGAATGATCACAATGCTACGTTGAACCTGGTGAACTCACTGGAAGCGCGCAATTTGTTTACGCGTGGAATGGTAAATGCAATTGTTGGCTGCAGTTGCAGACTCTGTACCCAAAATACACAAGCGTGACAAGAAAAAAATCACTTCGGTTTTATTTTTCATAGACCTCTTCTTTCATGCACTGGGTTCCCAAGCGACTAAGCAGTCTCATTCCGTCAGGGCACGCGCAGGAATAGGCTCTGGAGTCGGACGGGGATCTCGCCCTGGCGAGACAGAGGTGCGAGCAGCTCGCAGCCCTGCACGGAGACGAGGTGAGCGGCTGCCTTGTCCTGCTGTAGATCTTCAGTGTGTCCACTGCCCCAGAGTGAACCCAAGCAGTGCTCACGAAAGGTTCCGCGGTTCTCAGGATTCCGGACGAGCTGTGGAGCGCTGAGGACGGCACGCTCATGAAGAGCCAGCCGTTGTAGTAGTCGAGGGCGGACGCGTCGCCGAAGCGTGGGTGGCGCGTCAGAGTGCGCATGTTTCTGCCGTGCAGGTCAGACGACTGCAGCAGCTGGCGACGCCTGAGGATCCAGTAAAGTCGGTTGTCTTGATAGTCTGGAAAACAGCACAGAGCATTAAGGATGTGGACGCGCAGTCTGCGGCCCCCTCAGTGCGGGCAGCGGACAAACAGCAATTTGAGCGTCGGAAGGGTGAACGTGAACAAGTTTAAAATCGAAACGCACCAATAGTAATTCCTCGAGGGTCCGAGCTGCTGCTGCTCAAGATTGAGTGGGTGCTGCCCGCCGCGTCCATGCTCCTCTTCTCGATCCTGCCGTTGCCGTGGATGCTGTACATCCACCCTTGGCCCCTCCGTGGATCCACTACGATTTCAGATGCGCTCCAATTGTTGACAAGAGTTTTCGTGTGCTTGGTAAATATGTTGGCAACGTGTATGTTTGTGTCTTCCCGTTCAATCCAGTAGAGATTGTCATTCACCCAATCAAAGGCCATATCAACAACATAAACTGCGTCAAACTGAACCAAAAAGTGGCCGGTTGGTCGCCGCACAAGGATATTTGTTCCATCAGAGGCAAAAATCAAATCTCTTTTGGAGTCGTGGTCTATTGTTGCCTCTTCAGAGCCGACGTTCCGTGTCGTTGGGAGGAAGGTCGTCACATCGGCCGTCGAGCCGTTCAGATGACTCATGTGCAGCGTCTCCCCCTGAGTGTACAGCAGCGTCGGCGAGGAGGACCGATACCCTCCATACGATCTGTCGTGAACGTACACTGAAAAGAGCAAACAAATTCGTTCACTGACGCTCCTGCAGGTCTGGTCTCTTTGGTGTTCTCAGAGCAGTCTTCAGATCTGTCGAACACGCACCCTCGCATTTTTCGCCGAAATAGCCGCGCGCACACGCGCAGTACTTTCGAGACGTCGTCTGCCAGCACGTGCCTCGGCTGCGACACCATCGCTCGGTCGAGCGGCATCGCGTTGGGTACTCGAACAGTCGACTGCCTGCAGAGAAACGACCCTGCCGCATGCGTTATTGTATCATCTCGCACGGTCAAGTTTTGCACCAGATGAATTTGTTCATGCAGAACGGCAGCGCTCGCTCGTTCGCGCGCCGGATTCCGGGGACCAGCTTCGCACAGACTGGAGCTGCTCAAATTGGGACTTGTATTGTTTGTTCTTCACTGACCAAATGTTTGCGCTTTGTAATTTCGTACCAACACACACACGTTGCACACACACACACACACACACACACACACACACACACACACACACACACACAAATACGCAGACCATTACCTGTTCCTGCAGGTAATCTGCGGCTGTGATCTGGTCGAAAGCAAATGAGAACAAATCACACATTAATTGACTTCAACACCAAACCAACACGGGAGTGAACTCTGTTCGCAGTGAGAATTCTTGAACTGTCGAACCAAAAACTGCACCTTGGCAGCGAGACCCGCTGTAGCCGGGTGCGCAGATGCACCCGCTGTGTGTGTATGTTGAACGGCAGATTCCTCCGTGGAGGCAGTCGGAGTTGGTGCATCTCACTCTCGACTGGGTCGACTGGTAGTTGTTGTAATACTCTGCAAGAACACGTCGCATGCAAGTCCACAAACAATCGACTGCTCTCGCTTTGGTCAATCGTTTGTGTATCAAGCGCTTCCACGACGCTATTGTCTGAATCTCTTTGTTTGACTTCCTTCTCTGCACGCTTCGTGTGTACCTGAAGCCTCGCTCTTGCCGGTCTTGCTCGTCGTGATGGCGGCCACGGTGAAGATGACGACCATCACGGCGAGTCCGATGGAGACTCCGATGACGCGCTGCCGGAGCCGCCGGCGGCCCGGGTCGGGCGGCGCCCTCATGCGCGGGTCCTCGGCGCCCGGACCCGGCGCCTCCGGCCGCCGCGCCGCCAGCGGCGCCAACACCGTCTCACTGCGAGAGAAGGAACAGAGCATCGCACGTGCTGTGTGTCAATCGATGCATGACGGAGGCGTCCGTTGTGTCAAGGAAGAAGAAAAGCTTCACACAATTGCATGACTAACAGCCAGGAAATACACCGACAATTTTCTCTGGCAAATTGAAGCATTGAAGTGAGTTTGAGTACGTACACTCGGATCACTCTTCCCAGGACGCGCTGTCTCTGCATCTCGTCCTCTGTGAGCGGCCGCGATCCGGGCGCACAGGCTGCGAACTGGTTGGCGGGCACGAAAGGACGCGGCGGGCCTGGGTACGCCGGCGGCGCCTCCTGCGACAGGGACTGCAGCTCCTGCGCCGTCGGGTCCGGCGTGTGCTCCGCCTGGTACGGGGGCGGAGGGCCTCCGACGGGAATCGGCGGCCCCGGTGCTGCATTCCCCGTGGGTCGTGGTCTGTACGCGTCTGCACATTGCCAGGGAATATTTGGCCTCGGTTGGATCTGGTGACGAGGCTCCTCTTGAGTCGTGTCCCGAGCGCCGCTGCCGGCGTCGCTCTGCTGCGGAGGCGGCGCAGTCGCGTCCTCCGCGCGCTGTTCGACCGGCTGAGCGGATTTTGGCTCAACGCCAACTTCGCACGGTATTTCTACCAACTGCAATGGAAAATGACAACAGTTCAATGAAAGAAACCATCCGAAAAAGTTTGGTCTATGGAGACCACGCTGTTTCAAGCGATTGTGATTTCGGTCAGTTCTTCAGTCGAGAAGTTGGAGGAGACTGAACCTCGCGAGGCGTCGTGAGCTCAAACGCCGCGGCTCCGTCGGCGTCGGACAAATCGATGATCTCATCGTCGTCGTTTTCTGAAAGCCAGAGGGAAACTGCTCATTGTTGGATTCTGATGTACCACTCACACATACACGTGAAAGGTCTACACAGCATCTCAACTTTAGCGAACTTTACGAACACTTGTTACTCGTCGCTCAGAGAACAGAAACCTCACTCGGCAAGATTGCACAAAGTTTGAGGGACGTCGGTGCGGCCTACCTTTGTCGATCAGCTGATCAGTATCGGCGCAGCTCATCGCGAGGTTTGTGAAAAGAAAACAACAAATCAGACCTCAAAGCATACTGTGACAAATTTCCTCCAGACAGTGTGTACAGGTTTGGTATTGCGTTGAAAGGTGTGGATTTGCTCTCCAAATACGGCTGTGGCGACGTTGTCCTACATAATCTCACGGCAGAACCGTAGCTTCCTTTATCGAACTCTGCTGGTCGTAAAAAGTTTTCGTGGCATGACAATGAGGAAGACTTTCGTCAAAAATCATGATGACTTGCTTCAGTGCCGCTTTTCGACTGTTTGTAGTACAACGAACACAATTTTGATGGAAAAGTTCTCGCCTTTACGTTGTTGCACCAGTTTGTTCTCGTGCTGCCATGGCAGGGAATCAGAGGCCCTGACTGCATGCGTGCGCTTTTGGCAAAGTTTCAGAAGGCTGCATGGCTGCGAACGTTGTGTCTCGTTTGCCGGGAGTGATTTGGACCCGAACTTCCGTTTCGGACGCTGTTGTTGTTTGTGAAGGACGCACCACACTCGTGGTTTGACTGGTTTGGGGCACAGCGCTGGTGGGAACGGCGCAGTTCGAAGATGTCTGATTTGGCTAAATTTAGACTTGGCCGGCGCATGACTACGATCTGCACTGTTGAACACAGCTTTCCTCTGTCACTTTTCTGTTCGTGTCTCAACAACAATCAAACTCAGGGAAGCTTGACGATAAAATTGAAAGAGCCTTCGAAACACAAATCTTGGACTGATTCCAGACTGCAAAACTTTTATTTCAGCCCTTCATTTTGAGCAACAAAAGCCAACAAAAGTCCTTTTCAATGATGTTGCACAAGTTTGAACCAGCATGAAGCCGCTTGTGACAAGAGGCGTTTTCTGTCCAGCGTCGCTTCGCCGTCGCTCGACGAAGTCGCGCGGACAGGGCGCAAACGCCGACGTTTTGTGCGATGCAAACTCGAGTTGCTTCGTGATTTCTACGATGCTGTCAGACGAAGTTCGTGGGAGACTGACAATTCTTCGGGAAGGTTACGCTTCGTTTGGACCAGATACCACGAAATGGAAAAGAATCTTCTGAACTCGGAAGATTTACCCACGTTTTACTTCACAAATTTGGCGTGCAGAGTTGGGACGTAGTCGTCGTACTGAGCCAGGAAGAAGTTTCCCGCGGCAGCTGCACCGAACTTGTGTTTGTCTGCGAAGGTTTGCGTCTTGAACTGCCTCCTGGGCCCCACTGCAAACTTGTCGCCTTTCTCGAAATCAGCTTGAATCGGTCCGGGTTGTTTGAAAACCAGGAAACAATACCTGTGGAGACCTGGAATCAAAAGGCAATGTCACTGACTGAGCTACTCAAGACTGCAGACGCACTTGCCTCCGTGTCAGAACAACGAACCAAACCCATTTCCCCTGGAGAATTGGAAACTCAGCAGCTCTTCCCTAACTTTCACTTCATAGAAGGGCCTCACACTTGAGCTGCAAAGGCTTTTTTTCAGGCAGCAGCGGCAGTGGGGACAAGGTTCATTCACCTCGTACACGTATTGATCGTCTCCAAAGAATCTTTCAATCGATGTTGCACGTCAACTTTCAACTCAGAATGTGATATGAGAAGACCTCCAAAACTAACTCTTCCGTGTTGATTTCGTCGTTGCAAAGTTTCCGCTCATGTCCCAAACTTCAAGGTTGTGAGGTCGAATGTTTGATCTTCATCAAATATCACAGCTGGGCCCGAACTTGTCTTTCGAAAACATTGAAAAGGGTCATTGTAGTTCAGACTTCACAGATTTCTCTCAATCAACTTGGCAACGAAGGGATGTTTCTGTAGTTTTCTTTATTCTTGTGGGTCTCCAAACCCGATTGGAACAGCTGCAAACATCAAGTTCAGTAGGAACTGAGGCCTCACACCCGTGCAGACATGGAGACAATTGTGTCTGAGCAAAAATTTACTTGGAGTGTTTTCTTTTCGTCCAAAAAAATTCGTTGAGAAAGTGTTTCTTGGACAAACCTGTATCTTTTGGAGCACCGGATCCAATGTAGCCCACCAATTCCTGTCCTTTGCTGATGTCGCAGCCAGGCACATTGACCACGAGCCAGTGCAGGAACTCCCTGCTCGTCGGGTTTGCTCTGCTGGGCGCGTCAGGGTCTGTGGGGGCAGAAATGCAAAGCTGGACTTGGCCTCTGAGAACGAGAACCTGGTTTGGCAGACTTTTGTGGTTCCTGTCGCTTTTGCGGCGCCTGTTGGCAGGTTGTTCCTCTTGTTCTCACCACATGATGTTAGTTTTGCACAGAGGCGGAACGTGAGTGCTGCACCTGTGAGGATGAGGGTGTACAGCGCCGCCCGCTCCACCGCCCACTCGACGTGCGGCTCGTTCTGCACTTGCGTCGGAGTCCACTCGGCCCCCGGCTCCAGGGCCCGGCCGTCCCACTCCACCTGCAGGGGGCGCAATGCCGCTCAAGTTGCCCCGGATACACAACGGCCTTGACTTTGTGAAGAAGAGTTTATTCTTCATAGGACAGAAATAAGACAAACCTTCATCTTGGCACCTGGAGCTGCACTTATCACGTCAGGCACAATTTCGTCCTTTGTGAATTTCTCCATTCTCAGCTCTGTCGAATTTCAATGCCGATGCAGATCTGGTCAACAGGTTCAGCTGCACGGAGTTTGAGATCTGCTTTTGATGTCGCAAGACAGACAGAGACTCGAATAAAATCGAAACAAAAAGTGGAATACGACGAGCGTCTGATTGCAAACCTGAACATTTCCCGAGTCTTTCGAGTGTCTCTTGTGTGTGTTGTTTGTTCTGAACCCACATCGACCACCGGCGTTCAGAAATGCAACTGGTTTGCACCGAACAGAAACATTTTGAAGACAACCGTTTCCGATCCATTGCCAACAGACAGTTTCGCCACAAAGGACCAGATTCCAACCTTGAATAGTTGCCATTCACGACAGAATGTACGATTGCGCCGGACACAACACCAATGGGGGACAGTTGTTTGGGTCAGAGGCCCCGCAGCGCTGCGTCCACCCAGCAGGCAGCGTCACAGCCACCAAGAAACTTTGCGTGGCAAATCTGATCAAAATCTCGAACGAACTCGTCTCGTCAGTCCGAAACCTTCTCCACTTCTATTGTGGCCATTTTGCCAGATGGTGTTCGAAGGGTCAAACTGCGCACACCCATTTCAAGCGCGAACGCAGCAATAGACACAATGTTTGACCGCACGAGGAGAGCAGTCAGGTGATCCGTGTTTGTGCGAATCCAGCGGATCCGGAGCGGAGCTTCCGCGGAGCGACGCATCTCCTCCAACTGGCGCACGATCGAAGCCACGTGGCGCACGCGCCGCGGCGGGGCCCGACACAGGTCGTGTCGTACTGGATTCACATTGATCCAGGTTGGTTGACCACAAATTTGGCTCAAAATGTTTTTGCGAAGTCAGTTGTGTCTTGTCGCGTCAAAACGATCCTCTGTCGTGTGAGAGGTCTGTTTCGTCGCAAAAATATCCAAGCACTTGCAGATTTCAAAGATTTAAAAGTTTGTTTTTCATCGAAGAAAACCAAAGTTGTCACAAATTCCTTCTGGGTATGGCTGGGGCAGTTTGGTCGGAGTCGGTGGAGCTGAACCCGGCGGGTCGGACGCATCCTTTGTCAGCGACACTCGGCCGCGCGTGTTTGTGGCGACATTCTTGGCGTAAACAGCGTGAACCGACAAAAACGGTCATTCATGTTGACAAAAGTGATTATTGGGCCAGAAAGACGAAGCTTGTGAGATGTTTCATCAACAAATAGTCATTATGTGGTTGTAGTTTATTTCACCAGGAAGAGGCAGTCATAGAATGATCTCCGGTCATCAGCAGTAAGTTTGCCTTCCTTGTTTGTGATATTGTTTTCGAATTTTCATCGGACGCATTCGTCAAGTCCGCCGTGCAGGATTAAACCCATGCAGCTCAAGTTCGAGCAAATCTGGATTTCATGGGGGTTTTCATTCACAAGCTTCTTCAAGTGAGGTGTGTGCATGCGTGTGTGTGTGTGTGCGTGTGTGTGAACGGGTTTCTTTCTATCCGATGCCTTTTGTCTGACAGATGCTGCATCTTTGTGCTGTTGACGATCTGTCTGTCGTCAGGCTCCTTCATCCAACATGACAAAGGCAAAACATGGACCACAGTCGGTACGTGCTCGTGGTTCGTCTCCGAATTCACCCAGGTGATCTGCGAAAGTTCGATGTTGACTTGTCTGTTGTGCATGGAGGGAACTCCAGCAATGTGGCCTGCAACCCACACCTCCAGGTTGTCATCAAATTCCGTCGACCCCTTCTGTCTGCGTTCAGTCACGCAGAAGAGGCCCTCGGCCACGGCAGCGAGAACATTTTTATCCCAATCTCTGTCTTGAACTGGCAGACACATAATCTGTGGCCTGGGACAGAAGTTTCTGTTTGATTTGTGTGGATGAGTGCAAACATCCTCCATGTGCTGGTGGTGCCACGTCTCGGCAGGTTCGTTCTGCAAGCGGCGGCTGGACGGGCGGCTGTACCAGGACCCGGCCGACTGCAGAGCCTACATCTACTGCTCGGGCGGCTACGCCTACAGGGCGCAGTGCGACGAGGGCCTCTACTACGACCACAAGCTGCAGGCTTGCAACTACGACAACGGGCAGTGCGCAGGTGAAGCGACTCACAAGTCCCACCCTCATTTCTCTGCGGGGAACTTGATCTGGAGGCTCTTGGGTAAACTGACGCAGCGTTCTAGGCAGGCATGTGAGAGACGTTCTGGCGGAGTTCTGAAAACTAGTGGATACTGAGCAGTCGTCCCACGTTTGCGAACCGACGATGATGTTGCTCGCAGTTGTAGGGCTCGAGGGGGATGACAGCGCCCCCCACACTCACCGGAAACACTCGCCGCCCAGAGAAACCAAGTACCCGGACGACGGGAAGGGCGACGTCGCCTTCGAGTCGCAGGCGGAGCACATGATCGTCGAGAACTACAGTGAGCGCAGGGCCGAGCGGGAGGACGCCTCGCTCCGCGTGCCCAGTGAGTCAGTCAGCGTCTCAGACGTCGGCTCCCTCCGCGCAATTGAGGCTTCCGCTGAACAAAACGTAACTTGTGCTTGAGTGGCTGTGTGAATTATAGGGACTCTGACGAACGACACGCAAATGTTACGATGTTGTGACCTCTTCGCAGATACGATGTGCGTGAATCGCGTGGACGGTACCTACGCGCACCCGAAGGACTGCAGGGCGTACGTGTCGTGCTCGCACGGCACCGCCTACCCCGCCTACTGCCCCGAGGGCCTCATCTACAGCGGCAAGCGCCACGGCTGCGACTTCGACATCGACGGAAAGTGCCCGCACAACCAAGGTCGGTTTTTCTTTGAGGTTGCGAACAAAACACAAGAGCACCTGCATGCCGATTCAGGAGGCAACCCAGTGACAAATAAGGGTCCAACAAGGACAAAAGTGGGGTGAGATGTTCAGTCTGCAAGTGTGTGCGAGATTAAACGAGGCAATTCGCCCGCAAAATGTCCGTTTTCCCGAGGCGGCTTTGTGTGAAATTCTGACTCAAACGCAGAACAGTTGTGAGGATCATGCCATTGTTTTAATGACGCTGAAAAAGCGAGTGACGAAACTATTGGTTTAAATATTGTTTCAGTTCGTTTTTAATGACATTGTGAGAGGCAATAAATTTACAAACGCAGCGACGCCGGAGGTGATCGTCACAGGAAAACATGAAAGCATTCAGAACAGGTGTAAAGTGCACTCACAGCGAAAAAATCACAAGATGGGTCACGCTGACATGAGGGATGTCGTTCCTGAAAGTGGTCATGAACAACGGACAACATCACGACGTGTTCCCGGCACCAAATCCAAACCGGATTTCCTGTGGATTTGCTGGTGGTAGACTGGAGCGGCTGCGGAGCAGGAGACATGGGTTTGCTGTGCCCACGTGTCGCGGACTGGATCAAGACGCTGCTGCTGTGCGTGTTGCTGAGCAGCAGACTCGTCGTGCCGGGCGTGCACGGAAACAGGTGCTCCGTGCGCAGCATCTTACGACACATGATGCTGAGGAACAGATGTCGCGGCTGCACCACGCTGACGGTGGCAGACCTCTGCAAAGTCTGGATCAGCGTGTCGGACTCAGGTGGGCGCCGCGTGCGTCGGATTCCGAATCAGGTCCAGGGTCGTCGAGTCGTTACGTCAGAACCGGTGACGGGCACATGAAGGGAAACTGTGTTGGCAACAAGCATGCCGACACAAAGTCATCTTGGGTCATGTTTCGCTGTCTGAAATCAAATCAAAGCGTGGCTTCACCATTTTCCAAGACGCGTTGCGCTTAATTAAAATTAGTTGCGATCCAGACAACAGCTGCAACCGTGAACGGGACGGTCTTGGACTGTCGTGAGTCGTGCACCACGAAGAAAAGACACGAAAGGTTCTTCAGTGGATCCAGGGCACGTACCAATTCTCAGATGTTCAGCTCGCTTGTGGGGTTTTGGTCCCCCTTGATCCCACAGCTGCCAGAGTCCGCGTACATGTGGTTTGTTTCGCGGAATGAGTCGGGCGAATGTTGGCATTGAGCCCCCAACACGTGTTCGCGAGCGACCCTGAGCGTCAGGGGAGGCGACATGTGCGGAAACACTCACACACACACACACACACACACACAAACACACAGAGAGAGGATACCAACACGTGGATTTGGTCGCCCCCTTTGAGACACAGAGCATGACG
>JAAUXT010040068.1_pt1 | contig 16715 bp, 21 predicted proteins | sample 7278171 | NCBI WGS metagenome assembly JAAUXT01 (sample SAMN14350112, study PRJNA611818) | marine sediment metagenome | isolation source: surface marine sediment (1.8m) | place: French Polynesia: Moorea | collected 2018-08 | reverse complement strand
CTGACGTGTTCACACTGACATGTGTTCATCTGACGTGTTCACACTGACATGTGTTCACACTGACATGTGTTCACCTGACGTGTTCACACTGACATGTGTTCACCTGATGTGTTCACACTGACATGTGTTCACACTGATGCATGTTCACCTGACGTGTTCATACTGACATGTGTTCACCTGACGTGTTCACACTGACATGTGTTCACACTGACATGTGTTCACCTGATGTGTTCACACTGACATGTGTTCACACTGACATGTGTTCACACTGACATGTTCACACTGACGTGTTCACACCGACACATGTTCACACCGACGCGTGTTCACACGCTCCCCCCTCGACGCGCTGACACCGCCTGCGTCGCGGCGCCCTGGTCAAACAGTGACGATTACCGCCGCCCCGCCGGGACCTGCTTCTTATCACTCCATTCTGATTGCTTTTTTTCAGTGGCTTTTGCGATGCTATTTCTGTGGTTCAATCACTAGAAAATGGATTTTTGTAGCTTTGCAAGATCAACAGTGTCGGGACACGCGCAACTGCATTCGATTCCTCTGTCGTTGTGTGCGGGCGTGACAAACTGAGCTGGACGAGGCCCAGACAACAGTTCTGTGAGTGAGGCTGTGGACACAGAGCACCAATACGAGGGGAATCCAAGTTCTGACGTTCAAACATGCTGTTCGTTGAGTGCGATCGCAATCGACTGAATACCTTGATCATATAGGACAACGCACTGACCACTTCCACCAAAATCGCAGGAGCGATCAGCATGTTTGAACGCCAGAACTTGGATCCCCCTCGTAGAGTCGTCACTTGACTGTCGCGTAGTGATCAGATTTGCTTCATCAAGAGACGCACCTGCGTCTAAACGGCACAGACCAAATACAAATTTGCACCCTGATTCAACAGTAGCATTCCAGACATGTGTGCAGACACACAGCGCCTCCTTGAGTCGAACAGCCATAAAATTCAGTTGAAATTGTGGAGTTGAAACTGCCAAATTCAGTTGGGATTGTTTGGAACATTTGTGCCAAACATGCGTTCCAAGAGCCATTGAAGAAAAAATGTGTGGACCTCACGCATGACGCGGTTCCACTCGTGCGCTTCGCGCAGGTTCAGGCCTTGACGCGACACTGAAAACAGCGTCAGTTGACATGTCTTGACTCCTCTGTGTGAACACAGCCTGATCCGAGGTCTGATCAGCGCCAATCGCTTTGACATCATCTGTTGATCCGACGCCTGACATGCGTACGAGGTTCTATCCCACGATACTGAGAATTGTCATGTTCATCGGTGAAGCCAATTGGCCAGGCTGTACTGAGAATGTGAAAGGAATCAGCTGTCTCGAATCAACCACCCGTGTCCTTCCAGGCCAATCGTGAAAATGATATTTCTTACAATGGTTGGATACAACCTCGTATGCGTCGCTAAACGGTCAGCAGAACTTTATCCTGGATCAAAGGGCCAAGTCCTGACCCCACCTGTGCGAACAGAGTGTTTGAGAACACCACAAGAACCGAAGCAGTGCGAGCAGTCACTGAGCGCCAATCCTGAGGTCGAGTTTGTGCGTGCATGTGCGCGAGGAGACATATGCAAACGGTGTCAAGGAACTCGCAGTTGCTTCTTTCCGCACAAGCCAAATTCGTGCTTTCATTGTGTCTCCTCATTCACAGAAGGAAGCACGATTCGCCACAGCACGGGCACGACCCGCCCTCTTTTCCCTCTGAACCCCTCCGCCCCTTCACACAGGTCATGACGACGCTGCACAGACCGTGGCACGCCCGAGTTCTCAGAACAGAAGAGCAGAGCCTTTGTGTGAGGCAGGAGACAAAAGTGTTTTCATTGTTTATGGAGCTGTTGTGTATTTTGAAACATTGAACTCCCTCCCTCCCTCCCTCCCTCCAGCTCTCTCTCTCTCTCTCTCTCTCTCTCTCTCTCTCTCTCTCTCTCTCTCTGCATGTGTCTCACACATGCAGACGGTATCGACGGGAAGTGTGTGACATTCTTGAAATGCAAACACAGGAACAACGTGCACAGCAGATCAGATCCCACATTGCAAGGAACTGACCCTTCGCTGAATCTTCCGCCTGGCTGCACGAAAATAAGGACCAGATGGACTGTTTGATCCAAGTGGACCTGGGCTCTAATGTGCTCGTGGATCCGACAAAGAGTGTCATGATTCCTTGATTGCAATCTTCTGACTTTGAAGATATTTCGAAGACAGTGAGTTGTCCTTGCAGAGAGCACAGCCCACGAGCATGTCATGTCAGCTCAGCTCTGTGTCCAATGAGCTGATGAGTGTCGACGTGATGGGTCCTTCAGGGCATTCTGCACACAGGTGCAACTTACCACGAGCGCCTCCTGCCGTGGAAGCGAGACCGTCTCTGACTTCAGTAGAACTTGAGGTGTGAACACGGTACCTGCCCTGTACGCGCATCATTGTTTTTTTGTTCACATAAACGCGTCCCCCTGACCAAATTCTGGGTCCTCCCTTGTGGCATCGTTGGGTTTAATCACATGGCAGAGACATGTGGTCAGACGCCAACAAACCTCAACGGCGCCAACTCTGTAGATGTGTCTTTATGGAGGCTGTTCTGCTGACTACAAAAATTGTTTCGACTGGCAAAACTCGAGCACGTTCACAAGTGATGGTTCCTTTCACCACGACGTTGTTGTCGCAAAGTTCAGACGTTGTCAGGATGAGCGACTCGTGTTTGAGAGTCTGGTCAGAAGAGAATACTCGTGTGTACTCAGACCAAACTGAGAGGAACGAGGACCTCAAGGAATCGTCAGTCACTGACCGTTTGCCAACGAAATGTTCGGGAAAAGGAAATGAAAAGGCTTCGCACCTGCCGCCCGGGAAGCGTTGGAATCTCCTTTGCTTCGGTGTTCCCAAAGCACGGCATCCGTTTGCTGCAGAGGTCCTTTCATCGCAACTTTCCTGAAAGAAACCGGAATGATGCGCGGGACGCTCCTTACCGTGGTGTTTGACGTCCTGTAAAGTATCGTCGTCCGTTACGTTGTCGAACGTCGGCTCAACGGAAGTGTTCAGAGCCTCGGTTGCGTTGAGCGTCGTTTCTGACGGCGCCGTGACGCTGACGTTCAACGTGAAGAACGCGCTCGATTCAGAGCTGAAGAGCTCGGTGTAGTTCGCACTTGGTGTGAAGTTCAAGTTACAATTGTCCTTTTGTATCAGCAGGAGCCACGTGAAGCAAACAACAGCGACGGAGAGAGTATCCATGGTGAGTTCTGTTCTCCTTCACTTTGGGCGAGACCGCGAACTACGGCAATAATTTCCTCCCCCGCTCAGTCAGGTCAGTCAATATCCAATGGAAAATTTCACTCGTCATTCTGATTCACATCTCCAATGTTCAAGTTTGAGGAAAGGATAAAGCTGACGCTCCAAGTGCGTCCCGGCTGCGTTTTTCCTCAGTGCTGATCGAACAGTCGCTTCTGTCTCTGTCGCGCTTGTTTAGCGAATCAATTTGGAGAGAAATAATATCGCAATTATGTCCCGCTGCAGTTTCCTTTGCTTCAGCCGTGGATCTCATCACGATTGTTTGTCATCAGTTCATCTCCTTGTTATTCCCAACTGTTTTGGTATTTTCCCACGCGCATACATTGATGAGGGTTTTCACCACTACCTTTCGCAACCCGATCACATGGTTGCACCTTGTCGTCTCTCGGAAGGGACTGCGGCGCCCTGCAGAGGCAGGCGCTGCGGTGCGCTGCGGTGCGGAGTGAGTGAGGTCTGCGCCTCACTCAGCGTGCATCACCCGTCCGTCTGCGAGCAGCCAGTCAGCTCCCCCGCTGCGACTCGCTCCAAACGACTCGCTCACATCACAGCGCAGATCTCATAATGGACAGAGTTGGCGGGAGCTACTTGGCGAGTTGATACCAACAAGTGACGGGCATTGATAGACTTGTAAGGATCAGCCGCCAATTGATGCGCTACCACCGAGTGGACCTGCGCAGATAAAGCGTGGGCAGGGCCGGCCGGGATGCGCCAGGGTCACTGTTTATAAATTACATTCATTGAAAGTTGATCTGTTTTCCCAATGACATCTGACCGTCGGCAGAGCCCGGGTCCGAGGCGCGGATCGGACGCAGTCAAAAGCGCCTTATCCGCCGATTGATCACGTCTCGGGCAGATCAGCCTGCGTTCTCCCCCTCCCTCCAGATCAGTGTGTGCTCTCCCCTCCCTCCACATCAGCCTGTGCTCTCCCCTCCGACTGTTGTCCACAGATTCGTGCCGTGTCAGTTCAGTAACAGTTCTTCTTGTCTTCATGTTTCTGTGGCAACCTTGGGTGTGACCTACGGGTGACACGGGTTCTTTGGCTGTGTCACTTGCAAGATTCGGGTTGAACACTGAACGGAAACTGCAGCGAGACAGAGAACGAGAAGCAGGTGTCAGAAATACACCTCAGGTGAGTCACACCGCACGTATGAGGCCGATGGCTCCCTGCCAATTGTGTGTGAACTGCAAAAAAGGAGGAAACTTCCCTGCCTTGCGGAAATCCCTGCCAACAACACATCCCCCACACCACGCGATCAAACGCACAGATGTCTGGGACCGTCCTGCATGCGGACCCCCCCGCCCCCGGGACCTGGCTTTTCGCTTGCCGGGTTCTGTGAGGCAAATGACTCTTTTGGGAGCTGCACGAGTGAGCTTCGTCGAAATCCAATGCAAAAAATGACATTTAGTTCTGAGCTTCACCAGGTTCAGTTTTGTTGATTCATCCTCCGTGTCCAGTTCTCGCAGAACGTGTACTGCACAGCTTGGTCTGATGACAGGACACTGGTCAAATGATGACCTCGAAACCCCGCGCGAAGCTTACTGCGACTGTACAATCTGCCTGTTGATACGAAACGTTCTTCCCCATGTGTGACTCAAAAAGTGTCACAGATTGTTGTGCGGAGGGACAAAAGTCTCGTTGGAAGCGGCGTTCCCACAAACCGTTTTCACCGTGTATCGTGTGGACTTTCGCAGTCAGCTTTGACAACTACGAAGGGGGAGGCAACAAATGCCTTGGCGTGAGTTTTCTTTTGTTTCAGGGACATCAACACTCAAAATTAAGGGAACCTTTGCGGGGCTGCTCATTTGACAAGGCTGTCGTTCTTGGCGAAATACCGCACAACAACCGGAAGTACGAGCTGCGCCAATGTGATCTCACCAGAGCAAAGTAATGAGGAGAGGCATGTGGTATGATTTGTGGTGGGCGTGTATCCACAGGTATTTTGAGATTGATAAGAGGATCATTTTTTGATTGGTCACTTCTGTCCTCTGAGAGCTGCACTACTTTTCTTTCTTGAGTCAATCTGGTGTTTTCCCTGCAGATTGCCTTCTTTTTTTTGCAAAGATCTTTGAGGAAGAGCCAAAGCACAGATAAGAAACTGAAAGGGAAATCATCTTTGGGCACAAAGAGGGGTTTGTCCTGAAATGGGTGCAAATAGGAAAGTTTTTGCAATGTCCTTGACCCACAAAAATTCCAGAAACAAACTTTGGTTAGACCGGTTGCAACACCAGTCATTCTTTCCGATTTTGGTCAAAGCTGGCGTATTCTTTGAACTGGCTCCTGCCCGCCCTGTTGCTGTGAGATCTGGAAACGACAGTCCACAACAGTGAAACTTGCAAAACTTCTCTTTTTTTGCTTTTTTATCTTGTGTGTTTTGAAATGGTTGTCGCGTCTTGAGTTCGCCGCGCACGCAGCGGACGTCAGCGACGCAAATGGATGGAGCTCTAATTGCGACATGGCGGAGTCACTTCTGTCAGCGCACAAGCTCCAAACTTTGTGAATTCCCACTGGGTTTTGCTTCCAATCAAGAAACAAAAAGCAGCGATTAAGAAAAGAACAGAAGCAATGCGCGGTTCTCGCAGTCTGCATGGAGAAACATTGCTTCTGGGGATCACAACTCCAGCAGCAGGCTGCATTGTTCAGGGCGGTCCGTTTGTGTGTGTTCCTCTATCACAGCGGCTCGACGTGGGAACGGCACAGTAGCGTGAAGCGTCGCATTCAGTCGCCGTGTTTGGGTTGCAGGGTCCGAAAAAATATTGGGGGCAGCCAAGCATCACAGCGTGGTGTGTGTTCTGCAGGTCCGATCGAGATGGCGGTTCGGTGGAATCGTGGCGCCGCGTCACAAGGTGCGAGGATTCCGGAGCTGCCCAACTTCAGACGTCAAGCTGATCCAGCCACAGGAAATTGAACGGGTCACCGCTCCCTTAATAGGGCGGTGCGTCCTTGACAAGTGGCGCTTGCATCCAGTCAGTCAGTCAGCAAATGTTTCATTTGCATCGAGAAGCGTAGGCTTCCTCCCGCAGACATGCGGCGGGACGCGCTGGCGGTTATTACTATGTGAGATCACACTGAATCAACACGGGGCGAGGCCGCGCAGGCTGAAGCCCTTCAATCCCGCACCGTGCGCTGCTCTGCCGCTCCCCTCCAACTGATTTAATCGGAGTGTTTGTTGAAAGGTTTTTGTTGTTGAAAACTGGTGTTTTGTGCAATTAATCTTTGGTCCAACAATTCTCTTGCACGGTTCTGACAAGAGACGATGTTGCAGTTCATTACGGAGGTTTAGTTGTCACCCGTGGGGCGTGTTTTACGTGTCACGTACGACGTGGAACGCCATGTCTGGTGTGCCACATCGCATATGACACGTTATGTGGAGATGAGTTTTAGTTGCGACACGCAGCGCGGGAATGCCCGGTGCAGGAATAACCATTGCAACGGGTACCTGAGGCTCTTTTCAGCTGCTGTTTTGATATTTTTCGTGCAGACCGAGATGCCAATCAGGGCAGCAATTCGAGTGAAAATCACTGTCATTTTCAGTGAGTACGTCAGTATGGCTAAATATTTAGCTATATATTTGATGCAATGTTGTGTGGGAGTGTTCAGGGTTTGTGCAGGCAAAATTTGAAGCAGTTGTATCAAGTGTGGAAGTGTCAGTGGATGTTGAAAGGTCAAGTCAGAGAATCAAACATGGTGCCAAGTCAAAGCTGTAGATCTAACTCCATCGCCGGTTGATGTGTGTGACAATTGTGAACAAATTTCGACAGTTGTTGCAGTTTGGGCATCGCACTGACGCATCTACGTGACCCCCGGAGTGGTCTGCACCAAGCGTTCATCCAAAAAGCACAAGGTTAGAGTCATGGAATCGACTGCAGCTGCTTTGTTTGATGGCACAGACTGTCACAAAATGGCAGGATTAATTGTCACCAACTAATGCTTTGTGCTGGTTGCAGGTGTTTGGAGAGCCAGTCGAAAGGAGTGGCGTGGTAGTTGAGCAGACGTGTGACATGTGATGTGTTGGACGTACTGTAAGGGAGACGTGCTTGCAGCCGAACCAGTTGCAGCTGCAACGTGCTTGTGACAAGGTAGCGTGCACAACCGCGTGAGAGGAACCACTTTGGAGCAGGCAGAATTGTACAAATGCAGGATTATGCACAGTTTTGATGCGTTTCAGCACCCTATCTATTTGCGTTGAAGATAGAAAGAAAAATAAATGGAGGAATGCGACTTTCTGCACAATGCGCCTCAGTTTTGTCCCCATGGCCTATCTGTTTGCATTGAAGATAGACAGACAATTAAAAGGAGGAATGAGACTTTCTTTTTGATGATGCGCCTCAGTTTTGCCCCCGCATCCTACCTGTTTGGATTGATGCTGAAACTTTCTTTTTGTGCATGTGTATTCAAAATGTGTTTGCTTTTTCCAGACAAAGAAGACGAAGACGAAGGCAAAGGACGAACGAAGACGTGAAGTTCAGAACGCATGGTATGTTCACTGTGAAGGAACTGACAGCTTTCCCGAGGGATGCACAATTTTGTGCATTTGATGTGAACAAGCGTGACGTTTGTACTATACCTGGGTTCGAGTATGGTCATGATCAGTATGCCGATTGTGCACATCACCTGTCCCTCAAGAGTCATGGGTGTCATATCATGTCACATATATATGTGGGTGTGGCTGCACTGACTTTTTTACAAGATGAACATGGTGACAGTTTCAGACAAGCATTGGCAGAGTTCATTTGCGAGAACAAACGTGATTTGATCGATGAAACTCATGCTTTTGTGAAGCAGAAACGAGGTGTGCGTTCAGTGTCGACTTTCGCGGAATCGTTGAAGAAAAAATGGCCTGTTGCAGATGAATTATTCCTGCACTGCTGTGCACGATTTGCCAACCACCACATTCATGTTCATTTCGGTAATGGCCAGTGGTGCACCACAGACAAGGATGAATATGTCGACATTGAGTTGGCATGCATTGCACAGAACTCATTTGTGTTCTTGCAGCACACTACGCCAGACTGCTCAGGTGATGCAGGTGACATTTGTGAATCAACCAATGTGTCAGATGCTCCTGTGTCTGATGTGCATGATTACTGCTTGGCTCTTTTGTCTCGTGAATGGCCCCCTCCACAGGTAGACATTTGTGCTTCTCCTGAGCATCCTGATCTGGACTTGTTGACAGACACGAAGCTTTGGCAAAGGATTGACGTGCGAGTACACCGTCTTGTCATGGAACGGCCTCCTGTGTTATCGCGCTTTCCATCTCGCATTTTTAAAGGTGCTCAACTGAAGGTGCTGTTGGAACAACTGCCTCGTAGCGCATTGAAGCCTCACGCAATATTTTGTGCCCATAAAGTGAAACCACAGGCCAATGCCAAAAATGTCAAAAAGTCCAAGTCATTCAGGAAGATGTATGCATGTGCTACTTGTGGTGAGCAACATGACACTCGAGCCGCTGTGAAGGAACACTGCAGGTACTCACATAGTATGTTTCCATGCAGGAGTTCCTTCTGTCAAGCGATGTTTGTCAGCGAAGGGGCCTGTCACATCCATGAACGTGTGCATTTGAAACATGTGCGAGTGTGCAAGACGTGCGGTGAACAATTCAAGCACAGATTTGCTCTGCGACGACACAGTGTCATTCATCAGAAGAAGGCAGGTTTTCAGTGCCGCAAATGCCCGGCCGAGTACAAAAGGAAGCAAGATCTGGTGGAGCATTTTTGCACAAAACATAAGTGTTCAGAGTTCAAATGCAGTCAATGTGACTTCACCAGACCAAGTGCACAACAAGTGCATCAACATGAATACGGGCATACCCCGAACTCATTTGTTTGTGACAGTTGTGAGCACACTTTCACTTACCCCTCTAAGTTGTCTGCACACCGGAAACAATGTGCTTGAAGGGTTTTCCACAAATGTTAAAGTTTGTCTTTTCAGATGGCTCGTCAGGTTAATCTGCTTGAATCTGTGAAGCGTCGCGGTACTGCATGCGTGCACTTGCAGAGGCAGGAGATATGGGCGTGCCTCCACTGTTCTTTTGGAACTTTGTCATATCGTGCCTGGTGCATTCATGTTTCAAAACATTCTGACAGGGGTGCAGCTCATGTGTCTTTTGAATGATGGGCGTGCACTCACAACCCTTTCAAATGCAGACGAAGTGACGACATATTTGATCATATTCGACAAGTACACAGACTTTTTCCGTGTGAGGAATGCTTCAAGGTTTGCTGTAACAGACACAAAAAGGAATGCCATAACCGAGTGCATGACAATGTCATTGTTATTGATGACTGATTTGTGATCACACGCTCTTTTATGAGTGCAGGAATAATCAGAGTTTTAATTGTTTTGTCGTCCAAACAGGAATCTCAGGCAAGTTGTTGTTTGTGTTGGCTGTTGTTACATATGTGGTATTCCGGTTTTCATGTGAGTTTCACATTGTGTGTTGATTTATGTGAGTTCCACATTGTGTGTTCCTTCATGCAGGACATGGATTTTACTCTCGACTCATTACCAGATGTGCAACCGTACAACTCCATCAGTTTTCACACAACAACGTTTGACAATAAATTAGAAATGGTGCGTGCTAGCATGCTGCTGAGTAGATGCATCTTTTTTGACTTCAAGAAAGAGGGTCCAAGAAGCAATGAAACATTATTCATGTTCAGTGAAAGGTTGAAGAAAGCAGAACTAACTTTCAATGTACACAAACGTGTGGAACAGCTCTTGTACACATCAATGTACGCGGATGCGTATGACATGAACAGACACTCGTTTGTTGGTGACATTCATCTTGAATAAAAAGTTGTGTGTGTTCAACAATGCAACTTTTCTCATCTTATTCCTTCAGTGGCAATGTCCGCCGAAGAGTTCTTCGCTGCTGTGGCACTTTCAAAGTTGTGCACATCCAAGGAACTGTTGCATCTCATGTGCGCACACTACTGCGATACACTCACTGTTGAGAAACTGCATGAAAAATACGAGCATTTTGATATTGACAACTTTTCAAACTCGCAATGTCGCAACTTGTTCAGATTCGAGAAAGATGACCTGCTGGATCTGTCAGAATTGTTGTGTTTGCCCAGTTACACTTCACACACAGACTTGTCATGGACCCCTTTGGAAGGCACAGCAATGTTGCTGAGACGTCTCAGTTACCCGGGTCATTTAGCTGACCTTGCACCATATTTTGGTCGCTCACCAAGTGAGTGCAGTCTGATGTTCAATAGTATGCTTGCAGATGTTCACCATCGACACTTGCACCATATGTCTGTCTTGAATCAGCCATGGATGGACCACGAGAGATATGCTGCAGTCATACACAATAAAGGGGCCCCTGTGTCCAATGTGTTTGGATTCATCAACGGCATGCTCCGACACATTTGCCGACCCATTAGAGGCCAGAGAGAAATGTTCAGTGGCCATAAGCGAAGACATGGGTTAAAATCTCAGCATGTCATGTTGCCAAATGGCATTGTTGCACATTCTTTTGGTCCGTATCCAGGCTCCAGACACGATGCAGCTATGTATGGTGTCAGCGGGGTGGAACAATTGCTCACTGGCATCCAGATGCAGGCAGGGACTCAAATGGCTATTTACGGAGATGCAGCATATCCTCTCCATCCATGGCTGCTCACCCCGTATCAAGGCAACAACCTCACACAGCAGCAGAGTGGGTTCAATGCCTCCATGAACCCACTGAGAACATGTGTGGAGTGGGGCTTCGCCAAACTATGTACACACTTCAGTTTTTTGAATTTTTTTGCCAACCTGAAGATGCTGTTGCAACCAATTGGATTGTACTTCTCCGTTGCAACATTGTTGATGAACTGCCACACGTGCCTGTATGGTTCAGAAACAAGTCAATTCTTTGCTCTTGACCCACCCCCACTTGATTTGTATCTAACCTGAAAGCGTGCGTGGGGTGCCCCCCATTGGAGGTCGTATTTCTGTTGCGATGTACCTCATACTCCTGTACTCGTCGGAAAGATGCAACTGTTGATTTACATTTCAAAGTTTTATTGAACTTGAGCAACACGCTGTGATGAACTATTTTGTGAAACAACACAGGATGTGTCTCTGTTTTGTTTTGAAATAAATAGTCTCAAATGTTCACTGGTTGCTGTTGTTACATGCTTTTCTGGTATAAAGAAAGTCAGTGAAAGCAGCTGTGTCATCGTCATTCTCATCGATGACAACCTCAGCATAAGTTGGACGCTGTTGGGCTTCCCACTTCTCACACTCAAAAGCAAACCGTGCCTCCTCCAACTTGAGCTTCCTTTCTTTGATTGCGAGCTCCCAGTCACGAGAATCACGCAAAGTCACAGTTAGCATGTCAAAATTTGAAGCTGCACTGCGACGTCCTGCAAGGAATTTTTGTATTTTGAGCTGTGTAGCCTTGTCTCACACAGATGAACACACCCAATTCTTTCCACAAGTGCTCTTCAGACAGACTCACTTTTTTTCAGCGCTGGCCTTTCACCAGAGGGGCCCGCAATGGGTTCACCCCCTTCAGCAGACTCATCATCTTTCTTGTGAACATCCCTCTCTATGTCATCGTCATCAGCTTCCCCTTGCAGCATATCCAGCTCCATTCGTGGTGTCACTGAAATCAATACATGTCATCAAAATTGTGTTCACTAGCATCTCAGAAATGTGGCCCTTGCCTCTGTCACCTGCTTTAGAAGCACGCATCACCTGCAGCCTCAGATCACCGGTGCATTTCTTGGCTTGACACTCCTTCTTTTTGGCTTCTTTCAAGGCCTTTGCACGGTCCCCAGCATCTCGTTTGAGTTAACATGTCATGTCCAAGAGTTTCATCTTTTTTGTGTAATCTTCGGTTGTGCCAGACCTGCATGAGACAAACTAAGTACCACCCCCCCAAAAAAAAAACAGATAGACAAGTAATTCTACTCCAAAGCTACATACTTTGCGAGCACTTTGTTGTTTTGGTTCATGAAATGCTTTATGAGAAGTTCAACCCTGTCCTGCATTGCTCTCTCAGAAATTTCTTCTCCTTCTTCACGGATGCGCCTGATTGCTGCATTTGCTCTCATCTCAACTTCAGCCCAATTGGCTGGAGTTCTGAACGGATTCAAGGCATTCACTTCAGTGAGCAAAGCCACGTCCATATCACCATAAAAGTACACCCGTCAAAGACAAATCAGCAACTCCTCCTTGCATGAATTATGACAAAAACATAAGTTAATCCTGCAGTCAGAGCACGGTTGCCACCATGTCAGACAGGAGCTCGAAACGTCCTGAGGAAAAATCTGTCATATCAGCCTTCAAACCCAATGTATCAACTCCAAACAAATCCTGCTTTTGGCCAAGACTGCCACGCACACAATTCAACCCAAAAACATTACCATTTTCACTTCAGAGAAATACAATTTTGATACGGAACAGACACCATGGAAAAGACAGTTTCCACATCAAAATACCGTGTCTCACCGGACCAGAAGTTAGGTGATGTCACGCTTTCTTGTGTAAACCCTGGAACTGCCACGTCGCACGTAGCACGTGTACGTGACACGTGCTACAACTAAACCTCATTGTGAGCTGTATCCGCTGCTCAGTGCGCCGTTTCAGCTGTTTCCACTTCCTCTCTGCCTGGATCCGCGGGTGCCCACGGGAAACTGCCCCCGCCCGGACTTCAGCCTGAATAACTGAGGCGATCGGAAGACGCTGCAGCTGCTTGCGCTGCACCGGGTGATCGGGCTGCACCGGGGCTGCACCGGGGGTGGCGCGTGTTTCCTTCACGGTGCGCGTAGCGGGAACGAGCGAGCGATTCGAACCGGATGCGGAAAGGTGCGATCAGGTGGCGCACCCGATCCTCCCGATCCTCCCGCCCCTCAGCGGGGCCCGACCCACAGCCGCACGGGATTCCGACTCGTGGATCTATGCCGCGATTGCTGCGGGAAGTTTTAATGGCGTGACGACTCTGAATCTTGAGTGAAATGTGGAGGTGATGGAGTTGCTTCAGTGAGAAGTGCGAACGGATTCCGCGGAGCCTTGTCTCCTCCGCTTTGACACTGTCGGGGAAGGAAAATAATTCCGACGCTGTCACCGAAATTGAAGTTCTTACAAATGCTTTTTCACATTTCAGAAATCTCTCATTTTCTTTTCTTTGTCGCCTCTGTATGAAACTCGAGCAAAATTGTTCGCAGATGCAAAAAGAAATCATGAAGTATTTCTGTGATTGTTGTCGTTCGTTCACAATGTGTTGCAAACAACTTCGTGGTTGTGGTGAACGAAGCGAGTTGGTGGAGCGAAAGACCACCGAAAGTTCTCTTCTGGTGCATGTTACGCACCACATACATCTTTGACGTTGACACGCTGTTCCCCTGATTGCGTGGGTCTTGCAGGAACAAAGAAGAAAGCACGAACACACACACAAAATAACAATCAAAAGGTGAAGAAACTGACACTGCACAAGAACGACATGCCAGGTGTTCTGCTGGTGTGGGTCGGACTCATGAACGGAACAAATGGATGCGCAAAGGTTCAACTGAAGACTGTAAGTGGGCGGGGTTCGGAGAATGCTCTAAAGAGGTGGGACTGAGGTCCGTACCCAAAATGGGTACTGAGGTATGCACCCAAAGTAGGGGACTGAGGCACGCACCTGGAAAGGGCACGCAGGTACGTGCCAACAAAGGTGTTTGAAGTTGGTACCCAGAAAGGACCCGGAACGCACCCGAAAGGGGCACCAAGGTACGAAGCAGGTGGGGGACTGGGCAGCCAGAAGAGACTGAGGTACGTACCCAGAAGGGGACTGAGGTACGTACCCAGAAGGGGACTGAGGTACGTACCCAGAAGGGGACTGAGGTACGTACGCACCCAGAAGGGGACTGAGGTACGTACCCAGAAGGACGGTGGACGCGACGTGGAGGAAGATCTGGAGAAGCCCGGAGCAGCAGCGCATGTCGCTCTATCTGCTAGTCCCATGCGTGAATCTGAAGAGAAAGAGTGAATTGTGGATGTTTATCCAGTGACACAACCCAAGACCCAAACAGCTTTTTCAAAAGCCTCGTTGCCTGAGTTCTCTGACCGTTTTTTGGAAGCTCGTCTGAAGTCTGAAACCGCTCAGTCACACAATTTTTTCTGCTGGCAGTTATTTTCTTTCTTTGTCACGATGCAAACAGAAAACATTTTTCAGAGAAAACTAGCACTGAAGAAGCTGCATAAAGTTGTGGTCCTGAACACCTGCAAAAAGCAGAAAAATCACTGAAAGCATTTGTGCGTAAAATCTGAAAATTGTTCATTCCTTCGCGGAGCGACACTTCCACTGGTTTGTTTCACACACCTCGCGTGTGCCCGCAAAGTTCCTCTATTCGAGAGAGAGAGACTGGCCCGTCGCACTGTTTGCATTGGCCAAAGGCTCCAAGAAGCCTTGACAGACGACTTGGGCAGGTTGTCCATGTTCACACGTGCAGTAAAGCAAGGCTCGGAGTGTTTTGTGCTCCGGGTGGAGATGAGAGAGTGCACCGAGTCACGACGCTGGGGCCAGTGACTCCACTGCGCCGGGCCTCCTTTGGTTTTCGCCTGCGACTGGTTCCCTCAGCCAGATTGGGACAAGTGAAACATTTTCTGCAGAACAGAAAGAGTTGCAGCACCTATTCAGAAACATGGGTGGTTTGGCTGGCCATCTGTTCCGTAGAAATTGACATGTTCAATCTCCCCGGAGTCTGTCGAGAACTTGAGTTGTTTTTCCCTCAGCTCGACCCAGCTCCAAGCCGGGTTTCAGAAGCGAAAGGAAGTAAGTCTGACGATGGTGGAAAGGAACTCTCGTGCGAGCGTCTCTGTGCTGTGGAAAGGGCGCCTGCGCGCACCTCGTCTGTCTCCGTGTCATGTCGCGCGAGAGCCTTCATTCCCCGCTACAACTCGCGAAACAGAACCCTTCGTCGATAAAACCCACTTCAGTTGCGCAATGCGCGTCGTAAATTAGGGAGATGTTCGTGCTCATTGCCCCTTTAGTGGCGATTCACGGCCTTTCCGCAAATTACGCTGACAGGGCGGAGAGTCGGAGTCGGCGCCTGCTCCGCTCGCCTCGTGACGGACGTCGCTCGCTGCATAAACCACGATCGCGGACGCTGCGTGATGAGCCGGAGTTTGCGTCGCTGTGAGCTGTTCCTGGTTTCTCTGTCTTGTCTGCACCAAAATTCAGCAGATTTTGACCTGTTTTTGCAAACTGCACGCAGAACGGCTCTCTTTGTTTGTGCGAACGAAACGCGGCACTGAGAGTCAGACTCACCTGCCCAACTTGGCTGTTCAATCTTCGCACGCGGTCTCAGGTGCAAGAGCTCTGCAGCAAAGGTCTGAAAATCATCTCCTGGCACTTTGAATCCGATATGAACGTGCTGACACTGGAATCATCCGAGTCCACCACTGACGTTCGATTTTATCAAACTCCTCCCAAATGTCCACCAATTTTGAATCAGATTCCGCTGTTGCCCTGTTGTTCTCAGAGCCCGAGTCCGCGGTACCGAAGTTCTGCCTCAAAAAGCGCGTTTCCCCCACTGCATCGCTCACATGTTGCTGCCATCAGGAGGCAAGTGTGTATGAAGTGGGTGTGAACTAAGTCTTGGCAGAGGAGCACACAGGTGGTACAATATTCAACTGAGGCATCAATAAGAAATGGAGAAGCAGGCGCGCTCAGTTCAACAGGGCTGCGTCGCGCTGAACTCATCAGAACCCTGCGCCGGAAACTGAGAATGTGAGACCAGTGTTGTTCGAAGGGGCAGTGGTCTGGTCTCCGGCCCGTCATCACACACACACACACACACACACACACACACACACACACACACACACACTGAGGCAGACAATTGACGTTGCTACCAGCCCCTGGATCCCGACTGTTGTTCAGGTGGATTTCATCACACCTGGCAAAACTGTAAGTTTTTGTTCTGTGAACCGCGCAGTTTGATCTGCAGCCAGGCCATGTGGCCTCCACCTGTATGTGGCGTCTCACAGCGAAATTGTGAATTCTGCGGGTGTCAGATTTGCCGCGGAGCGGGGGCCTCATCTGATACGAGGCGCTTCAAATGTAAATACGCGGGACTCGTGTCGACGCGCCGCCTCATCAGCCGAATTGTATCTCCGCGCGGGGATCATTTCGTGGTGTCAGATGAAGTTCTCCTCAATAGCGACTTCCTCCCCCCGGGGGCGCTGACACCCTTTTGAGTTCTGAGGGAAGACCGAGCGCTCTGTAGAGATCTGTGTCCGCTGTGCCGCGTGGTGTCTTCGTGTGTTGGTGGCGCAGCCGCTGAGCACAGGGAACCGCCACAAAGGCCCCACCCCACGTGGCAGGGGCTTAATACAGAAACAAGAAGCAGTGCTCAAGGCAACTGCAGTGCGAAGTCCCTTGCCAGTAATATTGCCGATTCTTCCTTGTCCTCCTTGTCCTCTGCAGGGGGGTCTGGGGG
>JAAUXT010031863.1_pt1 | contig 16718 bp, 20 predicted proteins | sample 7278171 | NCBI WGS metagenome assembly JAAUXT01 (sample SAMN14350112, study PRJNA611818) | marine sediment metagenome | isolation source: surface marine sediment (1.8m) | place: French Polynesia: Moorea | collected 2018-08 | reverse complement strand
CTATAGGTGATTTGATTTCGCTCACTCCGATTTCGCTTGCTTTTTCCAAAAGCTCACAAATCAGACCAAGCTCCTCAAATCACCTAAAAATGAGTTAATTTCCTGTTGCTGGGATGGGGTCCATGGCAACCATTCTCATCCTGGTGATGAGAAACTTGTCAGTTCTGTGCAAAACATACGCTCGTTTTGTACGAAATCAATTTCAGCTGCAGATACACAAGTCAATTTCGCGTAACCATAGAGATAATCGTGACAACAGCTGTCGTCTCCAGGTAACAAGTTTTTAACTGCTCAATTGCACAACAAAACACACAGATTATGTAAAACAGGCACGAAAATATTGACAATCTTTTCTTTGATTGAAGACAAATTCGTGCAAATTGAAATTGCGAAACGGTTTGTGTTTTTGTGTTGTTTTCGGTTCGTCCTGTTTCGTGGCCTTCCGTCAACATGTGTTTGACACACGGACACTGTCACTCAATTCTCTCTCGCCGCACCCTTGTTGTCTGGCAATTTTCTGTCCAACACACAACGACTATTTCGCACATGTTGACAGGATATCCTCATTCAGATCCACAGGGTCCAGAAACGCGCGCGCGCGCGCGCGTGTGTGTGTGTTGCAAGACCTGCCTCTCTCGACCGGTGGATCTCTCGCCTCGCACCGCCTGTGCGTGTGTGTGTGTGTGTGTGCGCCACAACAGAAGACATGTGTCTCTCCCTCTCTCGACCCCTGGATCTCTCTAAAATACCCGCCTCTCTGTGTTTGTGTGTGTGTGCGTGTGTCTGTGTGTGTCTCAAACATGATATATCTTTCTCCGTATTCCGACCCCTGGATCTCTCGCCTCGCACCACCTCTGTATGTGTGTGTGTGCGTGTGTGTGTGTGTGTGTATGTGTCTGTGTGTCTGTGTGTGTGTGTCAAACATGAGATATCCTTCTCCGTATTCCGACCCCTGGATCTCTCGCCTCGCACCACCTCTGTATGTGTGTGTGTGCGTGTGTGTGTGTGTGTGCGAGCACGCGCGTGTGCACAGTGTCTCTTTTTGAGATCTCTCCCTCTCTCGACCGCTGGATCTCTCGCCTCGCACCGCCGCCTGTTTCGTCTCAAGTCTCTCGGATCCTGATCTTGACAACGACTGAGAGATTTACGACTCTATCTCGGCTCCACAGACGCACTACAAACTCTGTCCGTCATTGTTCAAACCCACCGCCTGTCAAACTTCGCCACATGCTGCGTTCAACTAACTCGTACAAGCGACCAAAACTCACAAAACATCTCAAAGTGTCTGTTTTGTGTGTTGACTTAGTGTGTGTGTGTGTGTGTGTGTGTGTGTGTGTGTGTATGTGTGTGTGCGTATTCTTCACTGCTGGATGTGTTGCAACAAGAAATCCAGTGCAGAAATTGGAGTGTCACCACACTCATACAAAGTCGTAGAAACTGCAAAAGTCCTCACACACCGCGCATGAACTTTTTCTGCAGGCCTCAAATCCCTTTTACCACTTCACGGAAAGCAGGCAAAGTTTGCACAACATTTGTCGAACGAGCGGACCTTGTGCGCAGAACTGTGGTCTGCACACAAGCCCCAGTCCATTGCATCAACATTCCGCAGGACCAGCGTCAGCCCCTCCACACAAACCCGAGCCCCCCCCCCCACCGGGGGTCACCCGAGCCCCCCCCCCTCACCGGGGGTCACCCGAGCCCCCCCTCACCAGGGGTCACCCGAGCCCCCCCCCACCGGGGGTCACCTGAGCCCCCCCAACCGGGGGTCATCTGAGCCCCCCCCCCACCGGGGGTCACCTGAGCCCCCCCCCCACCCCCGGGGGTCACTTCTCACTTGACCAGCCCCATCATGACGAGCCCTGACCCACTCCAGCCACATCGTCATGCAGATGTATGTTTTTCAGGTGGGTTTACAGCCCAGGTGAGTGGAAGCGAATTGCTCAGTGCAGTGTGAAATCTACAAAGACCCTTTCACTGGACAAAGCATCAAAGCCTTGTGGACGTCCCTGATCCAGGGGGGGGGGGCAGTGAGCATCGAGCTCCCGAACCAGAAGTCACCAAACACCCAAACAAAAGATTTTGTTCACAGAACACATATTTTGTTGACTTGCTTCGCGCCTCTTTCCTGTTGACATACATCTCTATGACAACGCTCTTTTGTTTCCCATCTCCTCAAGACAAGAACCTTTGTGTGACGCTGACATCAACGAGACAAGGAATGCAGCGTGCAGCCACAACAGGGGGACAGAGAAAGGGGCGCTTCAGCATCCCACCTTCATATGCGTCTTCAACGTTAGGCGCTGACGGCGTCATTTTTCTCGACGTCAACTTTACTTTTGACGCCAACTGCACATTTGCAGTTCATGAAGTTGACATCAACATCACTCTCAACATGAAAAGAAAGTTGACGTTAACGTCAAAAAAGTTGCCGTTGACGTCAAAAAACATGACGTCATCACTACCGTGAAACCCCCCTTTCTCCCATCTAAATCACCCACTTACAGGTCGCTTTTCACAACTATAGTCGTCTTTATCAACTACAAGTGCATTGGTGTCAAAACAGAATTTTGTTTGAGCAACGAGTATTTGATGGAATCGCCTCGCCTCGCCTCGACTGTGAGCGATGTTATCTGCCCACGCCAAGTGTCCCCCAGATAAAAGGTGACAGGTGTGCGAAGAGACGGATACACCTTTAATTACAAAACTCTCCAATCGCGTACCCAATGCACTTCCATTGAAAACAAATCTTTCACAATGCGACATAAAATCCCCTGAACACAGACCCGGCTCCATTTGTTGGCACCGAGTCTAAAATTCCTCACAAATTTCAAAAGCAGAATTTGAGGTTCTGAGGTTCAAGAGAACAACAGGTGTGTATTGTCTGGCTATGCGCGCGATTCTCTTGTGTTTTGTGAGCACTTAGGAATGTTCGCGGTGTTCTGAAGAAACAAATCGAACTTCACACTTGGGACGCGGTCATGACAACACGACGACTGTCAATCAAATCTGCCAATCACACTGATAACGTGCTAATTGCTGCTCCATGTTGTGTTTGATTGACATTCAGATGGCTGGACCTGATTCCACTTCAGTTTCAAACCTTCAAAATCAAACGACACGATTTTCTGACGCACCAAAAACATGTTTTCAATTTGCTATTTTTTCTCGCAAAATATCGTTGAGCTCCTCCCATTCAAAGAACTACGAGTCCAGTTTCGTGACGGAAAAAAATCGCGATTTCAAATTGGGATGAGATTGTTTCGTGCACTGCGAGGTTGACACAAATATCAATTGTTGTCCGACCTTTCACGCTTCCAATTCCGGTATTTTTATCCGAGAAAAGATAACGGTGCAGGATGCGGGTTTCACATCGGCTGCTGACGCTTCTCAAAGGTACTTAACAGTATCTGTAGATCAGTACTCAAGTTCAGCTCACTGAGTCACTGGAGAATCTCCAGGAACGACTGAAGAAACGAAACAACTGTCTCGAACAGTGGCCATCCAAATCGTGCCAATGAGGGTTTTCACATTGGGTGACGCGCGGGCGTTTTCAGGGCTGGCGTCAAACATTCTACCATTGGGTTCAATATTAAACTTTGACGCTGACGTCAAAACATCGACCGCGCGACACCAATGTGAAAATCGCTAATTTCACCCTGGACTCGACAGGCGCGGGGGGGGGGGGGGGGTGAGACAGCCGATGGGGTGTGGCCCCTGCAGAACATCGATTTTGTTGGTTTTGTCCAAAAAGGAGATGCAAGCGATGTTTGCGCAAAAATGATCAAAATGTCTGTTTCTTTCCTCTGCCCAGTTCAAAATTTGCCACACGAACTGTGGTGGTTTCGGCACCATCGTTGTGTTGGCTTCGGTTCAAACCACTTGGCGCTTTCTCCACACACAGCAGTGACAGACAGACGCACACTCGACACTCGCGCTTTCGAGATCCATTCTTTCTTTCCAAACTGACGGCGGTCCTTTGAAAAGGACGACAGACCACGAGTTGGCCCTTCTGGCAGACACACACACGCACTCTCGCTCTCTTTACTCGTGGAGATTCTCTTTGCACCAACCCTGGTCCCTCCTTGCACGAAACTGTCGGTTTGGACTTGAAAGGCTCTCTCTCTCACTCAGGCCCAAAGCTGTGGATCTAGTGTCAGGGTTTGTGTCACTCGCTCTGCACACACGAGCACAAACGTTTCAAAAACACAGTCAACCATTGGAGCGGCTTGGCACAGAAACCACACACAAATCCGACCTGCCATACAAAATGAGTCCTTTTTTGCGTTTGGCTTTGACTTCAGCTCCATAAATCGTGGCGCCTCAACCGCTCGTTTGGCAGGTGTTTATTTGTTACTTCTGACGCTTAATTCCGTTCATTTGCCAAATTAACACCAGTGTCACGGAGACGGTTCACTCTGTGATCCCGCACCAATTAATACGCGGATCCAAAGCAGGAAACTTCGCTCGTTTACGTTGAAACCACAATCGAAGGAAACACACAGGTATGCACCCACAATACCCATTGCATCCCCCCCAGGACTGACATTCCCAAACAAACGGGGGAAGATCCCAGTGCATTGCCGAGTAACCTGTTGGAAATGAACTTATTTCCATAAGCAAATAGGCTCAGGGTTTTAGTGTAACTTTACAGGGTTTGATCAAAGGTTTAACCTATTCGAGGGTACACAGTGTTGCATACTGCGTAAGATGCCACAATGCAAAAGACCAAGAAACTTCAAGAAAAATTTTAAATTCTTTTGCCAAAATCATCTGGCCAAAACGACATTCATGTGGATTTTGACCTGTTTTCCCACTGGGTGGTGTCCTCACCCAACTTGCAGCAAAACAAAGTTGTTGGGTGCTCCGTGTTTTGTCACCATCAAACCCAGCTTTGACACAACAGACGCGGCCGCAGCGAGAAAAGCGGTCGGTCGGTCAGCCTGTTCAAACACACCCCGCACCCAGCTGTCGAAACAAAGCCGCCCTATCTTGTTCATCAGAGGCGCACACACGCAACGCACGCGGCCCTCGGCTGGACCAGGCTGGGACAAGGCAATTAGTCAAGCGGGGCGGCATGTTACAAAGTCAGACACGGCCGGACGGACAGCTCCAGGGGTGATGACCCAGGGGGACGGGGCAGTTCCCCCGGGGAGGAGGGAGTGGCTCACGAGGGAAGGGGGCACTTCCCCCGGGGAGGAGGGAGTGGCTCACGGGGGAGGGCGGAGGCAGGTTGCGGGGGACGGGGCAGTTCCCCCTGGGGAGAGCGGGGGCAGCTCACGGGGCCGGGGGGACCTCGTCCGGACGGGGGAAAGTCTCCGGGGACACTGCAGGTCTGCGGGGACGAGGGGCAACCAGCAGGGGACTGATCACTGTGTAAACGTAGCAGTTTGAACAGGGGACGGGCAGCGTGATTTTTACTCTCGTGGGACGAGAACAGAAAAGGCAACACACAAGGTCGGGAAGGTCAACTGCGTGGCCATGTCCGTGCAAAATAATGAACACGCGACACAAGAGCAAAATTTGCTCAATGACCCTCTGGACAACAACTGAGACACTGCAGTTTGCAGGCAGCTTTCTGTCCTGCAGCCATACGGCACAGTTTTCAATTCGCTGCTCTTCAGATTCAAACGTCAGATAAAATTCCCCCATTTTTTTCCCGCAGGCGTACGTAACGTCACATCATGATACGGATCTAAATTTATACGGAATTATGAAAAGTGATATCCAGATTCATTTCAATGGGGAACGCAACGGGAAACCGGAGACAACCACATGTGCCACTTTTTTGTGCTTTTCAATAATCGCAAAGCGCACACAGGTGGAGCGGCAGCAGGGCCTGTGACAGACGACGCTTCCCATACAAAAACGGAAAAACTCACAGTTGGATGTTAATTTGATTACGGTGACTCACTTTCAGCGAGTCAGAGGAAACTTTGAACAAATTGCGCCTGGATAGAAAGGAAGGGTTGGGGGCTTCAGTTCTGCAGTTCGTGGTAGCAGCGTTCTTCAACAGAACCAGCCAGTTCGTGGACAGATGGTTCTGGGTTCCTCGAACTTCACATTTCCATGTAAGAGAAATCTGTGCCCTTCAACGCAAATTTTTTTTCGATTTCAACACAACTTGTGAGAACATCAAGCAGTATTTCCTCGATCTCAGCCCCACAAGTCAAGGTGGGTGGAGATGGGTGGCTGCCGCCAAACTGCAACATCCACAAACTGCAACTTTCAACGTGCAACATTTTTGCAAAGTTTTCCAACCCCCTTGTCACATTTTCTCTGCAACAGCCCAGCCCTTGTGGCCACAGTCTAAGGGCCAGCGTGCTCTGTGTGAATTGGGTCTGTTTATCAGTGTCCTGATGACACACACCTTTCTCACCTCACTAACAAACTGTTTATCTGCATCTTCATCATGATCATCATCTCACCTGCGATCATGGTGTGGGGAACTTCGTGTTGGTTGAATCCCTTCGCTCCGTACGCCTGCTTCACGTGGGTGCAACTCTCGCTGTTCCTGTCCGTGGATTCCACCAAACCGCACAGGATGACGAGAAGAACCCCGCTCCACCAGTAGTTTGTCCTCACAGACCCAGCAACGGTTCCTCTGTGCAGCCGGGCAGCCATTTTTTTCTGGCTCTGCTTTCTCTCGCACTCACAAAGCTCCGAGATTTAATCCGAAAGTCAGGGCTTTGCAGCCCAGTTGTAAAGCGATACACAACTTGTGCTGTTAGATCCACATGTCCAGTTCCTCGGAATAGATTCTATTCTCCTTTTTCAACTGTATTTTAGGGATTTTGTGGTGAATTTTCACGTCCGTTTCGGATCCACTCACATCCCTGACATTTCCCTCAGTTGTTTGGCTCGTGGCTGTTTCCTCCCCTCCCTCCGAACAAGCGTTTCAAAATTCTCAGTTGGAGCATATACTTCTTCACAATTTTGTCGTATCTCACTTTGAAAGTACCAAATGAAATGTTTTTCAACCTTTCAGTGCGATTTGGAAGGCAACAGTTTTGGTACAACAAAATTGTGTACAAATTCGCGGGGGGAGAAACTGGTAGCAGCCGCCGTTTTGAGACGTCGATGCCGATTGGCTGTCGAGTCATTGAGGCATTTCCACACAAGAGCAAATTTGTTGCTAATTCGCTTGTCCGTCACAAAGTTGCAATTGCTTTGCTTTGAAAAGAAGCGACAAAAGTTTACATTGCCATATGTGGTCTCAACAAAGCTGCGCGAGACATTAAAATTGGAGAAATCTTCAAAAAATGTGAAAACACAACCAAGCGGTGGTCCTCACAGTGGTGACATCTTTCACAAACATCATGCAAGAAAAAATAATTCTGTCAAAAGAAAAAACTTATCATAAAATTGTTTTATTATTTTCACATTTCAGAATACAGATATCATCGCTTACACAGAGGAAGTTCGTGACTCGACCTTGACCTTGTAAATGACCTTGACACACTTTACTCCCATCCCCACCCATGACACGATTGTCATTTCGTGACAGTTTCTCAGCTGTCGGCAGAACAGAAGAGAAGATACGGAAAGATACAGATACTCAACACAGCTGCGGATCACAACAAAAAACTGGCGCCAGAGCCAAGTGGCACAAGTGCCAATTGCAGCACCAGGTGCAACATTCAATTCTCCGTTTGGAAAGGTGGAACGTTAATTTTATTTCGCATTCGCTGTTGCGAAAGTCGCAGAGTTGCAAAGCGCAAACGACAAACGATTTCTCTTCGCATTTCCCCGATCTTTAAGTGGTTGTCATCAAACGATATTTCTCTCCAGATGGAAAAGTTCACGAGGATGAGAACCTGACATTTTTGCTCAAAGAATCTCTCGCACGCGTACATTGCTTCACGCTTGGTGCAAGGCAATTTTTTGACTTGTTACATTGAGTGAGACTGGATGGAGAGAACAAAAAACAGAAAAAAAAAACAGCGCTTGCTCCCTCACTTTTTACATCCATCAGAAAAAAAGATGAGTTTTGCTCGCGACAGCAAGCAAAACCGAACACAGACAAGACACAACAGCATAAAATCACATTTTTACACCGCGCACTGTTGGAACGCTCGTCTTTGCGCGCGCACTCCGTGACGTCACTTCCGTCGCCACGCGACGAAACACGCGACACGATGACGTAGCGACGTCGCGAAACGTCGCAGAGAAAACGTTCGCAGTGCCCTGTACAAAGCGAGGGTGAAGTTCGTCTTGACAGCTTCTCTCGTTGACACAAATTTGAATTGGCCTCTTGCTTCTTCTTCAGTGTTTATCTCATGAATGAAACGCGCCATTTTCCCTCGAGTTCAGTGTTTCGCGCGGAACATTTGCGCGTCAGATTTTTCAAGTTGTGAATGTACAATGACCTACTGAGGATGAATTTTTCCTTTGTACAATTGCATAAAAAGATGATGATTATCGGACACGGGAACAACGACATTTCTCGCGATCAGAGAGGTGGACGTCTTTCAATCACACACACGTGGAACCAAACGTGAACTCACGTCGCACAGGGCGCGACGTACGCTGCGTCCCAGTTGTTCGGGCATCACCGGCCATGTTCGGGCGTCTCCGGCCATGTTCGGGCGTCACCGGCCATGTTCGGGCGTCTCCGGCCATGTTCGGGCGTCACCGGCCATGCAAACTGCCAAAGCCACGCAACCTGTTCTTGGACAGTTCAGTTTCGCACGCAATGCGCCTTGAAATGACGTCACCTGATCCTGACCACGACACAACAACGTTCACGCGAGTTGAAACAAAATCCTCCGGCGCAGACTGTTCACGTCTACGTGAGTACGCGTACACGTACGTGACCACGTGTACGTGAGTACACACACGTGTACGTGATTACGTGCACGTCTACGTGATTACGTGTACGTGAGTACGTCGGAGGCGTTAGCAACTGGAATCTAAACTCGCGCCTTTCTTGATCAGAGATATATCACGACGGACACGCTTCCATTGAGAGCAAAAACCACGCGCACTCAATGCCATAGTAACGGGTGTTTGTGAAATGCAACAACTTTTCTTCAATGAAGTTTCCGCACAAAACACGAGCATTTTGATTTTCACGGTTTTATCAGGAATTCCGGCGCACCTCCAACACTCCTTTCGACACAACCCCCATCTCCCCCCCCCCACTTTTTCGTCTGAACGTTTCTCAGCAAGAGATCCATTTGCGTCCGCAGAAGAAAACCACTTCAGGCCACCTGGGCCCTGCTGCAACGCGAGCGCGGCCGCGTTCACACCAGGCGTCGCACGCGTCGCGTCTCCAGCGTCTCGTGACGTCAGTGCGTCACGTGGCGCTGCGTCACGTGACACGTGTCGCGACGCAACACACCCGGTGTGAACCAGGCACTGCGAAAACCTTTTCCATGTCATCACGTAAGTTTCAAAATTACTGAGAACTGTTTTTCCTTTTGTGACCATCGTTATCAGACAAAAACCTTCTCGAGTTTCTTGATCAAGCGAGATACACAAACAAACGTACATCAACACACACAACTCCGGAGTATGATCACACACACTTCTCCCGAAAGGAAAAATATCATCTGGTTACACAGAGAAAACTGATTCAGAAATGCATACAAATTCGGATCAAAGTTTGAAAAAGACGGTCAAGCGTCAAAAACGTCGTCTGTGTTTTGTTTCCCTGACGCAAAACTCTCCGAGTCAGGAACAAAAGATCGTTATTCTTTCAGCTGATAACAAAAGGAATCTCAGAAAAAATTTCCAACAGCTGTCAAATCTATTTTGGGAACAACATAAAAGTTGTTTACTCACAGTGAATTCTACGAACAAATTGAGGAGGTGAACAACAGATTAAAGACAGAGATACAACAAGAAAACATCAATCAATCTATCAATTAGTCAACATTGGCATAGAATACAATTACTTCAAATCATAATTGATCACATTATCACATTTGCACTTTGTCATAACTGACAGTGATGAGGGGGATGATTCTTTGATGAAGAGATGACACTGGGCGTGTTCGATTTGCGCACCCGACGGACCCACCTCGTGTTCGTGTGCGCGCGCACCCAAACTCACGCACTGCTCTCTGCGCGTGCGCGTACGGACCCGATCTCAACACATCTCTCTCGCGCGCGCGTACATGCGGGCGAACCAAGCTCACGTGTGCGCGCAGCCCGAGCTCCCACACGGCTCACGCGCGTGCACGCAGACGGGTCTCGGATGCGCCAAATCGAACGCGCCAAACGAAGTGATGAGACTCGCCGTTTTACAATGCGCATCAAATTCTGCCGTCCTGCTCTACTTTCTTGTGTAAAAGTGACAACAAATCAACACGACCCTGAAGTTTTGCAGAACAGGAAAAGTAACCTTTGATTCCATGAGACGAATCTCGCACCATGGTCCTCTTACGCTGGTCATGTTTGGTTGTAAAGTCAATACAATTGTACCCAGCTGAATTTAAGATACTTGCGTTGAGTTGATCTTGTCGCACTTTGACACCAGAAATACGAGCGCTCGGCGGTGGCGCCACCAGCGGCGGATTCCGCGGGTCGACACCGCGCGTCGCCATGGAAACGTCGCGCGGCCGCAGCGACGACAGTCATCATCGGCCGATTGGTTTTGCGCATCTTTTCAACACAGCTTTCGGGCAAATCTCTGTGCTGCACGAATTTGAAATGTTCCACAGAATATTTTTTTTACAAACATACAATGTGTACAAGGTTCGTTTTCTATGTACATTTTTGCGCACTTCTTGACGCTTTACAAACTCTGCTTTTTTGTGTGTACCGGTCAACTCACTCTGGCAAAATTGAATTTGTTTTGAGGGGGGGGGAGAACTTTTTTTTTCGAGGCCGGAAGTTCACCCAAGACGCGTGGAGATTGCGCAACAGGGAAAGCATCGCGCGCGACTTCCGGTTCCGGGAGGAGCGGAAACAGCACGTGACTTCAGGACGTTTCGTTGGTTTTGAATTGTCCCGATTTTGTCTTTTTTTTGGACCCCAAACACTTGGCGCACCGTGTGACGCGCGTACTTGCTGACCTTGATTCGTAACCTTTTTTTGCCGCTGAAGGTCACAGACATCACGGCCCTGACCTTCGTTTGACCTGGTTTCGTGTGTGAGTTGACCGGCGCCCGGCGACGCAGAGCGATTGACAGTTGAAACGCCAGGAAAGATGTGTATGCAATGCAGTAGTGGTTGCTATGGTTTCAGCCCTGCCCCCTGGTTGCTATGTGATGTTGTCATGGCGACGCCTGCATCAACCGTTGAGCCAGAGGTGGAGCGTGCACGTCGTTGCTAAGGAGACGCTGAGTAGCACTGTGAGTAGCGATGGTATGTGATGCGTGGACACGGCACTGCCCTTCACCTGTGAGACAGACAATAGGAACGTGTCAATCAAACTGTAGCTGTGCATTCGTTGGGTCAAGCTTTTTTGTTTGTGCGCATGTTTGTGTGTGTGTGTGTGTGTGTGTGTGTGTGTGTGCGCGCAAGTGTGTGTGTGTGTTCGTGTGTGTGTGTGCGTGTCCCACCCACCTCCTCGGGGGAATTGGCATTGTAGGCTCTGTGTGTGTGTGTGTGTGCGTGTGTGTGTGTGTGCGTGCCTCCCTCACCTCCTCGGGGGAGTTGGCGTTGTAGGCGGGGCTGTTCTCCCGCTGCACGTCGCCGTCGTCGTCCCCGCCCAGGTAGAAGTCGTTGTTGTCGCTGCTGTAGGAGCCGGGCCGCCGCTGCGCTGTAACCGCCCAGGGGAGAGAGAACATACGGGTCACAACAAGTATCACAGTCAGTCCAGCTGGGGCGGAGCGAGGGGGTGGCGCTCCGGGGGTGCAGGTCCGCTGACAGTAGAAATTCGGCTTCGGCAGAATTGCTTGATTTTCCTTGCAGAACTTTTGTTTGTACACACACACACACGCACACACACACACACACACACACACCCGTGTCTGGACACCCTTCATTGTCCGGATCTTGAAGAAAGACGTGCTCCAAAAGCAACTTTTATCACACTGACTCTGCCAATCTAGAGGAGTTGGCGCAAGGGTGTGGCGCTCTTGGGGTCAGGGAGCGTGTGTGTTGAAAAGCCTGGTAGATTTGGTTCATTTTCCTCAAAAAATATTTGGTTTTCATGGTCTGATCAAGCTGCTTTCGAGCGAGGGTGAGGGGTACTGGCTGAACACCCTTCCGTGTTGAGATGTTTGTCGCTGCGCAACGAACAGTCACGTGGGAAAAGACACGCGCTCTAAGAGCGACGCAACCGTCATTCTCAAGTCACGGGGCAGGTTCTCCAAAAGTTCAAATCAAAAGGACAAAATTCCAATTTTGGATGATGGTGTCGTGCAACTATGCCGAAAGGACGCGGAATGTCCTGTTACGTCACAAAAAGGGAGTGGGCGGGAATCCCGTGCGTCCAATTAGGAGTGACGTACCGGTGTGAAGTGCCAATCAGACACAACATCTTAATCCTACGTGATAACGTGCGGCCTTTGAAGAAAATGTGGGTTCTGATGCCCCGAGACTTTGATTCCCTCATTAAGTTTCAAGAGTCCCGTCCCGTTGCTCTCTCAATTTTGATGAGTTGATTCATTTCAAAGTTGCACCGCTGCTCGTGTTGGCAAAGCTCCGACGGTTGCGCGTGATGTTGACATTTCTGCCACGTACCCGAGATCACCAGAGGAAGGGAGGGGCCCACCACCAGAGATACATTTTTCAAAGAAGCACACACACATACAGAAGAACAACACACACACACACGCACACACACACAACTTTGGAAGTGCGACACACACACGCAGACTTACGCAGTAATCTTCACGGACGAACTTGACCCCCACGACACGATAAATGTGCGTCACAGTTACACACACACACGCACACACAACACACACACACCCACACACACAACACACACACACACACAGTCATCGTTCTCTGAGTCCCACATGACGCATACACACGCACACACACACGCACACACACACTACGCACACACTACGCACACACACACACACGCACACACACACACACATAGATCTCAGTTCCAGGTGGACGTACGCTCACCTGGACATTGCGTCCACAGGTTTCCGCCACGCCGGCCGGCTGACGTTTCCTTGTCGACAGACACGACTGGCCGGCACTTCCCACCAACTCTAATCCCTCCCTCCAATCCCCTCCACCACGTACCTGAATCACACCGCCTAATCCCCCCTTAATTGGCTGCGGTGTCACAGGAACAGCCTAATTACACACCAGGAGTCGCTTTCTTTTTGCGCAATTTTTAAGAAAACACCTGATTTCAATGAAAAGACGGATCAAGGTTGGATTTCCCAAGGGGATGTTGCAATTTTAATTTGTGGGGACAATAGACGTCACAGGAAGCAACACAATTACAGGGATTAGAGAAGAAAATAGGGGCTTAAATACGATGGAAAAGAATGTTTTCAGAGGGCGGAACAAAACTAATTTTTCCCCAGTCACATCGCGCCAAAACAAAACCCCTGGAACAGAAAAAACGCGCTGCACGCACGGCGCACTTTTTTCGTCAAATGCGCAATAAATATCGCAAAGCGCAACATTTTTTGATTTGTTTGGTCTGAGTATCTGCGCCTGTGGACAGTTTTTGGGCGATAAAGGGAGACGGGAGCATCACGAATCCAGGTTTACGAGCTGCACGTCGCACAAACCACCGTTTGCATCTGATGCGGAGTCCAACGTGTTTTGACATCACGCGAATTCATGAGGTCACCAGAAATAACAAAACTCCACAATTCCAAATCTTATCAAGAAAATCCCCAGGACAAGACGAGTTTTTCATCCCAGGGCAGTGCCTCATTTTTCTGAAAATTTTTCCGTTCTTGTCGGACATGCCGCCCGGCCCCAAGTTTCCTTTCCTCCCCTCCATTGTGGTACCGTACCCACCCGTGTTTCAGACGCACCTTTTTGTCCCAAAATTGAACACCAAAAGTGGGTGTGTGTTTTTTAAATGGGTACGAGATTTCTACATTTTTTAATGTGATTTGATACCAGAAAATCCAGGCAAAAGTTGGGGGTGCATCTTGTGCTTGGGTGTAACTTATACACGGGTGAACACGGTACGAATGATTTGCGTTATCAAGTGGCGATGTCCGGTCCGGGACTCGTGAAATTCCCCACCGCGATGTGGTAGAGTCGGACCCGGAATCGCGGTACCGACGGAGAAGCGTGTTCGGTGTGAGAGTGGGGGAGAGCAGACCCGGTGTCACGTGTCCGATTGACACGTGTGTCCATTCAACACGTGCTCTTCAGACACCCCCGTGTCTGATTCACATGTGTCAATCAGACACACTGGTAGACCCATGTCCAGGTCAATCAGACACACTGGTAGACCCGTGTCTGATTGACACACGTGTCAATCGGACACGCAAGCCAATCGGACGCGTTACACCGGGTTCGCGCTCCCGACAGAGAAGCGTGTACGGTGACGGACTGCGCACACATAGAGATAACCAGCACAAGTCAACAGGATCTAAAGCCACAAGAGGCACGTGACTTGAAATCACGCTGCAAAAAAGTCCGTCCACACGAAATGTCAGAGGTAGAAAGCTTCGCCTATTTTCTCATTTTGCAAACAGTGTGTGGATTCGTCATGCCAACAGATGGAGGGACAACAACAAGTCCCAACCCTTTGGTGTATTCACGAGAGAACAACGGGGCCTGTTCCCTCCACAGTTGCGCAGTCGCACACAAGGCGTTTTCTTTACTTCTGCTTGGCGTCTTTCGATGGTGACGAAGGGATCCAGACTTGTCTCTCTCTGCAGCACACACACACACACACCACCACATACACGAGTGACACTGGTTCCCTTGTGGTCGTACGAGTATACCACACACACACACACACACACACACACACACACACACACCAATCTCTCTCTCTCTCTCTCTCTCTCTCTTTTTCTCAATCTCTTTCCCTTTCTCTCTTTCTTTCTCTCTCACACACACTTTTCTTTCTCTCTCCCTGTCTCTCTCTTGCACACACCACACACACACACACTTACACACACACACTTACACACACACACACACACACACACACAGAGTGAGAGACAGTACTCACGCGTGACCCTGGTCCCCTTGTTGTAGTACGGCCCGTACCCCGACCCGTCCGAGTCCTCGTCATCGTCGTAGCGGTACTTGTGGCGCCGGCCCCCGCCGCCGCCGCCGCCGCCGCGCCCGCCGCCCGACCCGTACTCGTCGTTGTCGCCGCCGTAGTAGCGCCCTCCTCCGGAGCCCCCGTAATCCTCGTCGTCCATCTGCAAATTAAACACACAAAGTGGTGAAACTGAACGCGAGGTTAGACGAATGACGTCAGCAAGCGCTTGGCGCGTCAAGGGGTTTTCACATTGGGTGACGCGCGGTCGTTTTTTGGGTTGACGTCAAAAATGTCACCATTGGGTTCAACGTAAAATTTTGACGCCGATGTCATACAAAGACCGAGCGTAACCAATGTGACCACTGTAGTATTGGATGCAACGATAAATTTTGACGCCGACGTCAAAAAACGACTGCACGTCACGCAATGTGAAAACCGCTTCAGGCGTTGCGGCCAGTGCAAACCAGAGGGCGCCGTGGCGATCGCCATGGACTACGCGTGGAAACCGCCGTGGGAGCATGTCCTACGCGTGTACTGCAGAAGGGGTCACTTTTGAATACGGTCAGTGTTAGAACAGGAGCAGGTGCAGTTGAACCTCACATGTACGTAAATTGGGAGTGGGACAGACGTGTGGACAGTGGGACTTTCGTATGAACTGAGGGAGTGGGACTTGTACGTGAGACTCACATGAGGACTGTGGGAGTAGCCCCGGTACCCGTCGCCGCTGCCGACTTGGCTGTAGCTGCTGCTCTGCTGGTAGTAGCCGCCGCCTCCGCCCTGCTGCTGCTGCTGCGTGTTCCAATCGTCCGCCTGCAGTGAGTCCTGCGCGATCTTACTGCTCATGAGCTGCAACGAGACAAGGAGAGACGTGAGACGTGTGTGTGTGTGTGCGTGTGTGTGCGTGTGTGTGCGTGTGTGTATGTGTGCGTGGGTTTCTTACTGCTCATGAGCTGCAACGAGAGGAGAAGACCCGTGAGATTGTGTGTGTGTGTGTGTGTGTTGTGGGTGTGTGTGTTGTGGGTGTGTGTGTTGTGGGTGTGCGCGCGCGAGCGAGCGATGCGTGTTAGTGTCAGTGCTTGGTGGTTCAATACAGAACCAGCAGCTGCAGTAGGCGTGTGTGCGTTGTGATTTTCCCACTCCATCCGCTAGGTGGCGTCATTGCGTGATAGCAGACATTCATCCCGCACTGAATGCCTGGATAGAGCAGACGATTTTCATTGAATACAACGAAACTGCGAGCGAACGAACAAACGAACTGAAACACCAAAACAGAACACTGTTTTCTCACCAACCCCAACCCTTTCAAAAACAAATTTTCACCATGATTTGAGTCCAGTTGAAAGATCCACGTGTGTGGTGCGTTTGTCTACGAGCAGGATGACTCTGTGTGTGTGTCTGTGTGTGTGTGTGTGTGTGTGTGTGTGTGTGTGTGTCTGTGTGCGTGTCCCACCTTCTTGCCATGCATCAGCTTGTCTATGAGCAGGATGACGGTTTGTGTGTGTGTGTGTGTGTGTCTGTGTGCGTGTCCCACCTTCTTGCCATGCATCAGCTTGTCTATGAGCAGGATGACGGTTTGTGTGTGTGTGTGTGTCTGTGTGTGTGCCCCACCTTCTTG
>JAAUXT010135359.1_pt1 | contig 16720 bp, 20 predicted proteins | sample 7278171 | NCBI WGS metagenome assembly JAAUXT01 (sample SAMN14350112, study PRJNA611818) | marine sediment metagenome | isolation source: surface marine sediment (1.8m) | place: French Polynesia: Moorea | collected 2018-08 | reverse complement strand
TCACCCTGTACTCACTGTTTGGTACAGGGGCTCCAGGCCCCCCACTCTGTGTGGTACAGGAACTACAGCCCCCTATGTCATTGCATGCATGGTGCAGCCCCTTCTCATGCCTCTCACTCCCGTCACCCTGTACTCACTGTTTGGTACAGGGGCTCCAGCCCCCCCACTCCGTGACGCAGATCCCGTCGCACAGCTGCTCCAGTTTGAACCGCATCGTCTCCTCATAGCGACGCGCCGCTTCCTCCGCGTGCTTCCGCTCCATAATATGACCTAAAATTTTTACACGGTGACCTGAATACTGACCTCAATTTTACCCAGAGTCTCCTTCAGGTCCAGGGCCCGGATTCTGTGGAAGCCCCAAAAGTTTGCTTTGCTCTCTGTGCTTGTACCTTCAAGGTTGCCTGTTTTGCACAACAAATTATATTCTTGTTGGAGTCAAACCCCTGATTTGGAACACACACACACCCCGCGAAAAAAAGATCCCACTGCAGGTGCGAACTCGGATGGAGCACTGGTTGCGCAGGGAGGGGCAGGGACAGACGATATCAGTTCTGACCTGCGACCTTGACGACGGCGCTGACGACAGCGACGATGGCGGTGACGACCTCCCTCTTCTTCCGATTCCGGTGTGGGGGAGCCAGGGCGGTGACGCTCCCGTTCCCCCGGGGGCCCGCGCCTCCTCCATCCCCCGGGCGATGGGGTCCGCCCGGGAGTGCTGTCATCCAGGGACCCTTCACACTGGTTGCTGTCGATTTTGCCGAAAGGAAAGTCTGTCGCTCTCTGAAAGAAACAAACACATCCTCAAAACAATTGTCTCGCTCGTGCACCCCCCTCCAAAAATACTCACAACGGACGTGATTTATCTTTGTACCAACAGCAATAAAAGCCCTTTTGTTGGAATCGGCCCTGAGTTATCCAGGCGCCGGATGCCCACCCCCACTTGAAATCTGACCCATTTCCCTGCTGCAAGGAAGCAGGACGCCCCCATCCAAATCTTCGATGCCCCCCCACCACCACCACCACCACCACGCTGACCCCCTGGATTGGAGAGACGTACCTGTCACTGTTGGGGAGGCCTGTCTCGAGAGAGCGCGCCGCCACCGCTGCTGCCGTCACCGTCACCGCCAGCACCGTCAGCACCGCCAGTACCGCCAGAAAACGGCACCGCGCACTGAGCCGCATCACCATCACTGGAGCAACGGGTCGTTTTGTGTTCTTGATGTGGTCTCGCCAGTGATTCGATCAAAAACAATGTTCATTCCTCAGATTACTTGTATCGAAGTTTTTGCCACGAAATTACACGGAGATCCACAATTTTGTTTGTTTCTGTTGTGATGTGATGTCGCCTGATCACCTGGTTCAAATGCGAAATTTTCTTGACGAAACTTGCATTGCTCCGCATTCCGGGAAGAAGGAACAGGAATTAAGGATACACGAGCTCAGTTTGCATCGTGCCGAGTCCCAGTTTCTGTGACCCCGGGTTCACAGTGGATGCGTCAGGCATGGCGTCTATACCGCGTGTGCCTGCGCATGACAACAGTACGCATGCGTGCACCGTGCCCCACCGCACCCACGCGGTTGGGGTCGAGACCCACTGTGATCATTCTGCGTGGTGCGCAAACTGATGTGTCAGTATGAACACTGTACCCCACTCGAGCCTGAGGCATATTTTGTTGGACTGTGACCTTTGTGCGCTTGAGCGCTGGCGCACGCGCTGTGGAATCAGGGTCACCTGACGCTGCGTCATCGCGTCCGACGCAGCGTCCGACTCCACCAGAGACGCAATTGACGCAAAACACCTTCCACGTGAAACAGGCCCTTCGGAGACACTTGTGTGGCCTGCATGCATGCTCAGCAGAGTGAGAGTCCTTATGGAGTCTCAGTGTTGACTCTACCAAGAAGAGCCTTGCTTGCGATGCTGTCAAGTTTCGTTCCGTCCAATCAGTGACACGGTTGGTTCCGTCACCAGATTCGCTTCCGCGATTGGCATTGTGTTTGCTGATTGCCACACAAAAAGGCGAGCTGGCAATTTTTTTTTCGGGGGGGGGGGCACCCTCCCCAGGGCAGTTGGCTCGGAGGCGGGGGGATCCCATGGTGGAGGCTTCTGCTTTGGAGATTTGTCCCAGGCGCATTTGTGGGGTTAGGGCTCTTGAACGTAGTCTCAGCGTGTGTCCACACTGACAGATGTTCTTGTTTTTGCCAACTGAAGCCGCTCCCGCGAGAGACTGAAGAAAACTCCAATCCATCTACTTTGCAACAAATATTTTATTTCCACTTCCCAGACAGACGTTCCAGATAAGATCTCGTATTCAGTGGTGAAAGACTCATTCTCCTCTCACTCGTTGCCAGGGGAGGAATGCGTGGTCATCGGGTCTTGCTCGCGCATGCGTGTTGTGGGCACGTGACTCCCAAATTTCCTTGCGCCTTGTGCAATCCACTTTATAGAACAAGATCAATCCGGTTTCATTTTTGCCACAACAAAACAAAGTTTGTGTAAAATTCTGAATTTTGTACGGATTGGCAGGGAGTCGACGGGCCGCCCGGCGGCGGGGGGGGGGGTGGAACCAGTCCGGGATCAACATCGGGGGTGGAACCTGAATTTGGTTGGGGGGAGCCAACCCCTTTGGGAGGAACTGACTACACGTTGGAAAGCAAAACACGTAAAACTGAAAATTTTGACTTGCAGCAGCGCACAATTTTGAGTGAATTTTTGACAGGGTGTTGTGGGGGGGGGGGGGGTGCTGGCCCTGTGGAGCCCCCCAGACCCACCCCTGGATGTTCAACACGTCCACGTCGCGTTGCTCACCCAGGTTCCGCAAACCTCCCTGACACGAAGCTCGCAACACAGAATCGCACACATTTCCTCCCAATGCGTGGTCAAAATTTTGCACCCTTTTCACACCAAGGTCAGTTTCACACTGGACGCGTCGAGATTTGCACCACTGAACAAATTAGGGTTTTCACACAGATGAGGCGTCAAAATTTTTGACGCGATGCCAGCAATGGACTGATGAATTTTTGTGCTCTCCATTGGGCGTCATGTCAAATTTGGTATCAAAATTTGGACGCCAGCGTCAAAAAATCTGCCTGTGTGAAAATCCCCAATTGCATGACGTGTCGTCAGGACGCGGTGCGCGACGCATGCGCCGTCAAACGGCACAGAGGCGCGTGACGCGACGCCACCTGGTGGGACCTCACATCATTCGCCCGATCTCAACGCCAACACGCATGCGCGCGCCTCGTGCTCAAAAACAGAGAGAAAACTCGTATCTACAGCAACAACGTCATCTTCGTCACCATTCCAGCGGATCCAGCGGGGTTGCTCCCTGCCCCCCCCCCCCAACCAGAAATCATCAAACAAGGAAAAATTTTAAACACCTCCTTCCACCCCACGTCCAATTTCAAGCCTGAAGCGGAACATTTTTTGCCTCAATTGAGGCCCTTCCGGTCACCCGACCCGATACAACAAGGTTGCGGATTCGCTGGAACGCCCCACGTAACAACGTGCCAAGTAACAACGGTTCACATCCACCTGTGCATTCATAACATCTACTCAGTTGAATACGCAAGAGAAAAAGGTTGTCATAGTGAATACAGCGCTGTCCTCTCAACCCGACGCGACTCAATCCAACACCTCGCTTCATTCGACATTTTTCTCTTGAGTTTTGTCCCCGAAATGAATGAAGCTGAAGGGTTTGACGACACTCGCCACAGATTTACCCACGACGGGTTGGGAGGACCACACTTGTGTCAATTGCCACCAACTACGGGTAGATACAGGTGAGGACTGGTTTAGTAGTTGCTATAGCACCTCAGAATACCGTGGTACACGTGAGAGGATTTCCTCGCGGCGGATCCAGTGGGGCCACCTGGTGGCACCGCCTCAACATTAGATCCACCAGAGGGAGTACTACACACTACGGAGTGGAACTTTCAATCTTTGTACAATCACGAGACAACTCAAAATAGCCTCAATCGACGCGTCCCCTGGTGGCCAGATTCACACCGGGTGCGTCACGCTTTGCTTAGCGTTCTCTGTGCAGCTCAAACGGGAGCTGAGTCGACGCAACCAAAATCTTGCACAGGGGCACAAGGCACCCGGTGTGAACCTGGCCTGGGTGTCACCGTAGATAGGATCGTCCAGCGGCAAAGCATAATTTATGCGTGAGAACAAACTGGGCCTCGCGCGTGCGCAGTCGCAACTCGTTTTCATCGTTCACGTAGCCTCATCAGAGATTGGGTGTGTAGATCTAGCGTTTCAGTCAAAACTATCGTTGCGTTCCACCACCACACAAAAAATTCAGCCAAAATAGGACAATGCGCAAAGGGGCATTTGATACAAGATTGCATGTTGTTGCATTGCGTGTTGGGGTCTGTTGCATGTACAGCGCATGCGTCACGCGCTGCGTCCCTGCACACGTCTCTAGCGACGCTGCGTTTCTGTTGAGTCGCACGTGCAGCGACGTGACGCGTGACGCATACAGAGTGACACAGGCCCTGGATTGAGGTTCGAACGCATCGGTGCACGACGTGCATGTGTCCGTGGGACAAAGCTCACATGTACAGCGCATAGGATTTCTTAAGTCCACGCGGGTTCACGTTCGATGCGCCACGTGCTGCGTCCATCCAGGGGCCACGTGTTGGGCGTTGCGTTGCGCGCATGCGCTCACGGGCTCTTGTTGGCGCAACGTTTGACGCATCAACTGCGAAACCCACGTGGATTCACACTCTTTGCACACGTGGTTTGCACAATACACAACAAGCAGACGTGTTTCTCTTTCAGACAACCCGACGCACACGTTATTTGAATCTTCAGACAGACATTCTTTTTGCGAAGCAAAACTAACTGCAGCCTAAAATCACGATGAAATTTCTGGCGTATGTAAACGGATAAAATTTCGTCCAGGGGGCGAATCCAGAAATTGGTCAGGGGGGCCTTTAGCCCCCATCCCCTCTGGATCCGCCCCCAACAACAACAGGGCCAAAGCCATTGCGATCATTCAAACGTCACAAAAACTCGCAATGTCGCCAATGTGTGCGCGAAAGTGCTGAAACCAGCTTTGAGTACTGACACGTGTGTTTGTGTTTGCGTAAAATACTGAGAGATAAACAAGAGACATTGTATCACAGAGACATAAACGACAAAACAAACGTACAGTCCAACTGTGCTTTGAAGGAAAAATAGAAAGTCGCAGAATAAAATTCACTTCAAATCCGAAGGCGTCAAGAATTAACTTTCTTTGGGGCTGGCCTCCCTCCCCTCTTCTATCTGAAGTGCACACACGCACACACGCACACACACACGCACGCACACACACCAGAGTCACGTTTGACAGTTTTGTACAATCACCTGAAGTGACCAACAAAATGACCTTTGATGGGTCTCCATGCAGTAAAGACAAGAATATGACAAAAAGTGACAAAGAATTCCAAAATCTACAACGCTTTCGGCTGGATTCACACTGACTGCAGACGCGCAATGCGTTGCGTCACCACGTGCACGCGCACGCGCATGCGCTTCAGCGGTGCTGAGTCATCCGGTGTGAGTCCAGCCTTTCCTTTGGGGGGGCGGCGAAATATGCGAACTTTGGTCCACCTAGTTGTGGGACAAAATCAGATTCGACTCCGTGTGTCAGACGCGCCAATGCCCCCCCCCCTAAAAAAAAAAAAGAAAATTCGACAGAAAAGTTTGCACCCCACGACCACAGACATCCACACAAAAAACACGCCCATAGTTTTGACGCACAACATCATTTTGGAATTTAAAAGTGCGTCAAAAGATCCACATGGCTGAATATAGTAATATTTTGTGGACTATTTTCGAGGGAAAAAGCGTTTGTACAGAGGACGAAGAAAAAGTATTCTTACAATTCATATCCCAATATATCAGATTCTTCCGAACAAGTACACCTCGCAAGCAAGTATGTACAAACTAGTTCCGCAACAACACATGTATCCATGGAGAAGATAAACTCTGCAACAACACAACACCCAGAACTATTCCAGAACTGTACAGATAATTCACACACATAAACCTGTACAGTTGTAGGCCTTGGCAACCTCATGGCAACGGATTTCGGCTGGTTGCTAAGGACTTTTATGGTAACAGTGCAGTTCTTGTATCAGTACCGCTAGCAGTACACTCCTGAGATACAATCGTAAAACCAAAGAATTTTTCACCAAACGCCCAGAAACGCTCATTTTGTCACATCCGCAAAAAGATCAGCATTCGTCAAACGTTTTCGCATTCAGAAACAGGCATGTCCCAAAGTTCACATGTTCACATCTTTTTCCCCTTCGGGTGTGGCTAACAGCGCTTGCAGCACCGTTCTGCCAACAACCCTCTATTGCGTTACATGAATCCATTCCTTGGTGAGGTGTTTCCAACACCTTTGACGTTTCTTCTGTATCCATGGCAACCGAGGTCACCAGTCGCTACAGTCCAGTTCGGGATTTTGCAGGATGTATCATCGTGATCTATGTACACAGTGGCGGGCGTGTTCGATGTGAACCACCCCGAGCTGTTGCAATGAACCGAGAATCAGTTCGAACCGCACAACCACAGGGCGGGTGTTCGAATCCAACAGCCCTGTTCGACTCACCCGGAGGTTGACCCTCCCAGGGTGAGCGAACCCCTCCGATCCACCCTCTGCCTCTCACCCCTCCGCATCCACACAGGTCTCCATCTTCCTGTACAAATCAATGGCGGGGATGCACAGGCATTACGCATCGCCAAGTGTTGACTGCAACAGTCCTTGCCTATTTCCTAAAATTGGATAAATTTGCATTGGAGAAAAGCTGAATGGAAAGGACCGTTTACGCGGTCTGAATACGGACGCGTGTGAGGCAGCAGGACGCTCCCCTTCCATCACATGACCCGGCAGACTTCCGCCCTGGGTCAATCTCTGACCTGAACTGTTGCTAACACAGGAGATATTCTAAGATGTGCTATGTAGAGCTACAGTGCGTCAGTTGCACACAGAATACGTGTGGTCAAAAGGTATACGTGAGTGTGCGTGTGTGTGTTTGTGTGCAGGGACAGGTCCAGGGGAATCTCGAGTGCTTGTTGCGCCCTCTGGCGTCAAACTTCCACAGCGCGTCTCCTGGACCTGCCCCCTGGTGTGTGCATTGTTAGTACAGTCACGTGAGGACTGACGCTTTTCCTTCGCTGGCGCCACCTGATGACAGATTTAGTGCGCGCATGCGCACGCGCTTTTGTCCCCTTCGCATACCACCACTCGTCTTACAAGAACCACGGTAAGATTTTTTTGTCCCCTGCCCCTCACAAATCGCTCCCTCTGGTGGGTGGAGACACCTACTCTGTAAAGCGGGAGCACGCCTTCTTCCACTTGCACTGCGTGCACCACATATCGCGGTTCTCCATCCCATACACCTTGCGGCATTTCTTGACGTCACTCCGTGACTTTTTGTGCATCGGTGACGATTTCGGGGAGGACGACGCGAGCCCCTTGGAGAGGGAGCCACTGCCGCTTTTGCCGAAGCGAATCGAGGGCGACATCTGGAAGGAACAAGAATACTTGTCAGTGGAGGCACCCGGCGTCACCCACGGGACTCGAATGCGGGTCTCGGTGCCGTGACGTCATCGCTTCGCCACACCGTCCATACGTACCGCGCTCACAGCCGAGGGCGTGTTCCACGACTGGGAGAGGCCGCGGGCGCCGGGCGCGCCGTCGGGGGGAGGGTACGAGGCGCCGCCGCCGTGGTGCGCCGCCGCCGCCGCCGAGAAGTCGTACCCGCCGCCGCCGCCGCCGCCGGTGCGGTGCGGAATGTTCTGCGGAAGCGACAGCGGCCCGATCTGCGCGAAACGGAGACAAGACACGGTGGTGACGAGACTGTTCAACGCCAACGTAACTTTGCTCACATATCTACGCTCACGTAACTACAACGACGCCGACCACTTCAACGGGACTGTGGCAGAAAGTGTGAACGCAACCACAAATACTGTTCGCATTCGTGACGTTTCGTGGGCTTGCAAACAAATCACCGTGCAGGGCGTCACGCATTGTGTTCGGTCGCCCTGATAGGAAGCCACGACCGCCGCCATCTGTGCCGCAGTCGTTGAAACCAAAAACACGTCGCGCGTGTTTTTACGTTGCGTGACGTGAACGTGAACGTCACGCACGTACCTTTTTCTGGTAGTCGTGGTCGGGGAGGGCGTGGCCGGCGTGTGGTGGCGCCACTGTATCCGGCGACGACGACGTGTACATGTCGGCGAACGCTTCCGTCACCGTGTCGACCGAGACCTGCGCGACACGAGGGGGCGACACGCGCGTCAGTTGGGCGCGGTGCGCAGCGCATGCGTCGTGAAGGAGGACGCGTGCGTGCGTCAATGCTTTGCTCTGACAGTGTGTGTTTGTGTGTGTTTGTGTGTGTGCGTGTGTGTGTGTGCGTGTGTGTGCGTGTGTGTGCGTGTGTGCGAGTGTGTGCGTGTGTGTGAGGTGTCAGTGCGCACGTTTCCTCGTGAGGATCCGTTTGTCTGTGTCGTTGCGCGCGCGCATGCGTGCGTGCGTGTGTGTGTGCGTGTGTGTGTGTGTGTGTGACGGCGTCGCTCACCTCTTCCTCTGTGTAGTAGAACTCTTCCTCGTGGTCGGACAGGTCTGACGAGTCGACGTCGGAGTCGACACGCTTCCGCGCCCTGCTGCGAACAAGCGATCTACGGTTCCCATGGCAACTCGAAACGTTCGAATCTTACGTGAGGTGTTCGATTCTGAGTCGAACATTCCCCTCACACCAACAGGACCTCAGGTGTTTTGGGTTTGAACCCGCAGTGTTCGGATCTTATCCAAGCGCGATTTTACTTCAGGTGTTCGAGTCTGACCCTTAATGTTCGATTCTGACCCACAGTGTTCGATTCTGACCCACAGTGTTCGATTCTGACCCACAGTGTTCGATTCTGACCCACAGTGTTTGATTCTGACCCACAATGTTCGATTCTGACCCACAGTGTTCGATTCTGACCCACAGTGTTCGATTCTGACCCACAGTGTTCGATTCTTGCTCCAAGTGTTCGATCCTCACCCGAGGTGTTCGTGTCGCACGTGCTTCTCAATGCCCGAGTTGGTGTTGTAGCGCTTCCCGCAGCCGGGCCACGTGCACTTGTAGACCGTCCGCGTCGACTGTGGGAGAAACATTCAACTCAATGCGTGTATGCGTGCGTGTGTGCGTGCGTGTGTGACGCGTGCGCTTGCATCTGCAGAGCGTCCGCGGAAAGATACGACAACGTTCGGCTTGGTGTACCCGCCCGTTACAAGGACCCAACGCGCGGCACCACTACGTCACTGCGTTACCACGCATCCACGCTGACGTAATCCCGCCAAAATAAACTCATCGACGCAATTACGCCAATATAACTACTCTCATACTGACGTAACAACGCCCACGAGGCTACGCTGACGTAACTACGCTGACGTAACTGCGCTGACGTAACTACGCCCACGCAACTCGCATGCAAACCATGGAACTACGCCGACGAAAATACGCCGACACAGGCTCACCGACACAACTACGCCGACGTAACTTTGATCACGTGACTACGCCCACGTAACGACGCCGACCACTTCAACGGGACTGTGGCAGGAAGTGTGAACGCAACCACAAACTGTCAACACCCGTTCCCTTTTTAACCCACAAACACAATAAGCACATTGCAGAACATTTCTACGCGATTTTCTGCAAGTACAAAGATGTGTGGGTGCGTGGTCACGCGTGCATCCTGAGCTAAGCCACGCACGCAGCGCCGTCTTCTCGAGTTGGATCCTCGGTCGCGAGCACAATGAATAGAACGACCCATAACACGCTGTTTATGGCCGTTTGTTCTGTCACTGGCCCCGGGGGCTCAGTCAGTGCGAACAGTGCACGGTACGTGTGCCACAAAACACTGCTATCAGCTGTTAAAGCCACAAATGTATCAAACGGACGCAATTTCCTTCACAACTTGAGGTGGTGGAAGTTCAAAAGTCCCGTCCCCCGGTGCATGCGCGTGTGCTGTTTAAAGGCAGACGTCGTGTCTACGTCAAACGTCGCATCTGCGTCAAATGACGTCACATGTCAGAGAAACTGACCACCGTTTGAACTTTCTGGGTGAAGCAAGTTGCCTGCAGCCTCTGGTGTGATGACAAGTTTAGTGTTTCATTCCAAATTTCCTTTGCACACACGAAACCCATTTCGCAAGGGTGGAGGTTGACGCCCCATGTGTGTTGGTGGGAGGAAGAGGGGGGCACTGACGCACAACGCGGACACGAACAGGGAAACCGGTGCAAGACCAGCTGAACTCACAGCTTCGTGCATTCCTCCACAGAAACCTCCCGGTCCAAAACAATATTTCAAATACTTCGTTGGATCAATAACAAAACAATGATCTCCACACACACACAAAAAAAATCAATCCAACTCCAAACAGACTTCGCACCCAGGGGCTTGTGGACACTGGGCGCAAAAACGTCTCAGTGCAAAGGCATAAACTTGGCGCGTTCGATTTTGCACCGGCCGATAGACCCGCGGTCCCTTCACTGTGCGGTCAGCGCGCAAATCGAACGCGCTCACTGAGTTTGTTTGCACTCGTCAGTAAATCAGGGGGATTTGGCTGTTTTCGAGCGCAGTCGAGCCAGCTTGGTGCGCGAGGCCGGGAGCGAGCGCTGTGGAACCGCTGCCAACATAGGACATGAGCACCGCGGCAAGGCAGCGTTCACCCCGTGTGGTTGTGTCAAGCGTTGCGACCCCAATATGGTTTTCACACAGGCAGGGCGGCGTCAGGTTTTTTGTCTTGATGTGCGGGCATCAAATTTAACATGACACCCAATAGGGGTTTTCACATTGGTGACGCGTGGTTGGGCGGCGTCAGAATTTTTGACGCATATGTCAAAAGTCAACATAACACCCAATGGAGAGCATCAAATTATCGGTCCAGACCGATCCAGACCGATCACAGACTTTTTGACACGCGCATCAAAATTTTGTCGCCGCATCACCAATGTGAAAACCCCTATTGGAGAGTATCCAGAAATAGTCCAGTCCATTTCTGCCATTGCGTTAATTTTTTTACACCGCGTCATCACACGCCGCGTCATCTGTGTGAAAACCCCTTTTGGCTCACGCTGGGTGCGTCGTGCGCTGCATATTGCACTCTGATTCATTCACACTGAACACGTGCCATGTGCGTCCTCTCAGCGACGCAGCGTCTGAACGACGCGCGCGTCGCACGATGCTTCCAGCGTGAACGCTGACACGGCGCCCTCTGTCCCCGAGCGCAGTGGTCCATGCTCCAACCCTGGCGCTCGTTCAACAATGCCACAGCACATCATGATCAAAACATCCATTTGGCTACTGATATGGCTTATCGATCAGCTGACAGCATCCTTATCTCCCCAATCAATGCATTGTTTCAGCTTGCGCAGTATATGGCACTGAGCATGCATCAGCTACAAGGTAGAAAAACGGCCGCGTGACTTTGGTCATAAATCAACGTTCAGGAGTCATTGTCAACCTTGTGTCAAGAGGGAAGACACCACTGAAGGTGGCTTCACACTGGAGGCGCCTGGCGTTGTGCCCCTGTATCAGTCAGTACGCAAACAACTGGTCAGCAAAGGAGAACAATCTGAGATGCAGCCACCGTGAAAAGGCCTGGGTTTTCTGCACCATGTCAGTGCAATCCGGCCACGTCATCTCTGGTTTGGTTTCTGCGCTGTTGTCTTTGCGTCCCGCATCTCTGTCGGATCTGGCGGGGGGGGGACCGGGGCCTCCCTGGCCCCCAAAAGATTTGGACCATCTGAGAGGGTGCCAACAGAGACACTTCGACCCTGGATCTGCAGAACCCAGCCTTGGTCCAGGGTTTGCTGGAAACAGGTCGCCCCCCCCCTTCCCCCGATCTTGGATACACCACTCCAGTCCGCTCGGGTTGGCTCCAGTTCTGTTGTATGTGTCAACAATCCTATGTTTTCAATCAAGAAATGCAACACAGGCTTTGGCAGCGCAAAACAACCAGAAGCGTCACCGCCAAGATCGTACGGTGCTGCTGCTTCGCACAGGGTCAAAGAAACCTGGATCTGCCCATGAGTAGCTGATCAATTTGGGTGGCAATTTCCAGTGACTGAGGATGAAAGTTCTGAAATCTTTGAATCAAATTTACTGTGGATTCAGCAACAAGAGATTGAAAACACATTCATGGGTGGGGTTGCCATTGGAAGGACACACACACACACACACACACACGCACACACACACACACACACACACACACACTCGTACACACAGAGAGGAACGACCCACTCCTGACACAGACATTTTTCATGTCAAAGTCATTCATGAAACATCCGTGGGGAAGGATCACTGCATGTTTGTCGAGGATTCCCAAGCAACGACCACAGTCACCTTCACAAAGATTGGCACTTTGAGGTCTTGTTCACATTGGACGCGTCACGCGCGTCAAACGCGAAAGTACAATTCAGCAGGTGCCCCCTCGACACACACACACACGCACACACACACACACACACACACACACACACACACACACAGTGACGAAGCACGCGTCGTACGTGTACGTGGGCGTTACGTGACGACGTAGCCAGCGTGAACCAGGCCTTTGAGGGACGCTGGGAGAAACACCAACTGCGCATTTTCTCTTTGTGTAATCATGACAATGACCTTTTATCCCATGAGCCACTTTTTTTCGCTCATATCCTAGAAGTGTTTTTCTCCTCTCCACTTGGAAGCGTCACATGATGCGGTGTAAACACGGTTTTACCGGTGTGTGCTCACCGGCCGCTACACTCGCAGCACAACGCAACAGAACAGATCAGCTGATCCAGGTAGTTGCCACATTCTTGGCCTTGAAAAACTTTTCGTTTGTTTGTTGCCGCTGCCAACGCAGCACAAGGGAGGCTGCTGGGAGTTGCTTTTTTGCACTGACAACCATGACCCTATTTTACCTCTATTTATCGACCGGTATTTCTCTCTTGACGTCAAGGCACCAAGATCCTGCTCGTTCTGGCAGCGATCCAACTCTCTCCACCAATCACAGCGCGCGCTGCCTCAGATCACGTGGTTAATTTGTATATCAACAACGTCACATGGTAAATGGGATGTAAACAAAGCAACAAGGCACCGGCCGGCAAGCGAGCGAGCGCGGAGAGAGCAGAGTTGCATCAATCTTCACTTGATCATGTTGAAATTCAACTGACGTCAAATGTTCTACAAATTGTGACACAATCACACCCAAAGACAAGCAACTTCAGCAATTTTCCCACCCAAATTCGCGTGAATGAAGTCACAACACCAAACCAAGAACGCCTCATTTGCGAAAGAGCCACCACACCCCCAAGATCCTGAACAGGGGTTTCGCTTCGTCCAAGAACGAGTCAACAGGTTTTCACGTTGATCGCTGCGACTCAGCACCCACTTCTGACCTGCACGAAAAACACGACGCATGCGCAAACCTCGCACTGACCTTGCGACGTTTGGCGGAGCTTCTCTCGTCCGCGAAATACTCGTTCGTTTCGTCGAGCTCGATGCCCTCGTCTATGGGCGGCGTTCCGAACATGCCCAACGCCGGCATGGCGGCGCCGCCAGCCGGCGCGCTCGACGCCAGCGACGCGACGTGCGGTGGCGACGGCGTGTTGGGCTCGGACTTGGTGAAGACGCCACTGCTGCCGAAACTGGACGCGGCGTAGTCGGGGCTCTTGCGGCCTGGAGGAGGAAAGAAGGTGGAGTTTTAGTGATCAAGTCCAATACAAGTGTGTGTGTGTGTGTCTGTGTGTGTGTGTGTGTGTGAGAGAGAGAGAGAGAGGGAGAGAGAGAGAGAGAGAGAGAGTGTGTGTGTGTGCGTGTGTGTGTGTGAGAGAGAGAGTGTGTGTGCGTGTGTGTGTGTGTTGTGCTCATCGAGAAACACAGCAAGTTGTGGGCCTTGCATTGCGTCCATGCACAAGAGAACAGGCGTCACGTCGCAACCAGTGGCGACGCCTCGTGCCAGTGGCGCTTCCAGTGTGAATCTGACCTGTTCATGCGCGTGAGCATGCGCATGAGAAGAAAACTGGGGCGAGAGCCGCCTGCAGCGAACGTCGTCGTCCCAGGCACCGCAGCGCGCGACGCTAAGCGAGCGAGGCCTTCTCCCTTAATCCATAATACCCACTTAGAGACGTTCCCCGCGCGCACGCGGGTCCGATGCGAGCTGTCAGGACGCGAGGGAAACCGCTGCGAGGGGCACCAAGCTCCCGTACCCCTCATTCACACCGCGTGCGCCAGCGCACGACGCACGGCTTTTACATCCCGCACATGGATGGGATTGAAACCCATTTGTTATCATGGTGACACACCGAAGTATCTGACTGTTTACAACTGCTCACTGCCCATTTTATTTTCATTTTTGCACGCGTGTTACTATTTTGGTGCACTGTGACCTTGGTGTGCGTGTGCGTGGATTCGCTTGGTGTGAATTCGGGGTGAGCTCAACCCCTCATTCACACCGCGTTACGCCAGCGCATGAGGCATTCACACCAGCGCACGGTTGGTGTTGTTGGGACCCATCTTGGTGGCACACTCGCAAGTGCTCTGGACAATGTGGACACCATATTTGCACTCCTCTGTGCACGGCTCAATCCCCACGGGGTGCGCCGTGACCTTGCTGTGAACCAGGCGTTTGACGCGAGATGCGCCACCGCTGTGAGATGGAAGCCCAGCTCCCGCGCGAATGGATTTTCTGGTGCAAGATGTTTGTGTTTGCACTTTGAATGGCGCTGACAGCTGTCGCTGGTGGGACCGCGCGACGCTGAAGCGACAGGTGGGAGCGATGGGGAGAAATGGAGGGGAAATGACGTTCGATCGCATGTTACTCCAGCATCGCCGCTGGAGACGTAGATCTGTGTGGAGCGGGAATCTGAGAAAGTGAAAGTGAAAGTGAAGCGAAGTGACGGAGACGAGAGTTCCTGGGACATGAAGAAGGTGCAGATGTCTCCTGTCCACCTCGCTGCCCACCACGCCTCTCTCTGAGAGCTCGCTCTCTGTTCAATTCCTTCTCTCACTTTCCGCATCTTTCCTTGTCGCTGTCTCTCTTGCACCCTTTGTGTTCTCTCTCAAGAGCTTCAAAAGTTGACTCAATCTTCAACGCAGCCGTCGGGAACTTGTGAACTTGAATACACCAGGGTCTTCATCCGGGCTCCTCCATCAGCCCCAAACCACGTGTTCAGACCCCCTTTTCCTTTCAAAAACTGTTTCACGTGCTTTTCATTTTTGGAAAAAAAAACATTGTTGAGAGTTTAGAACAAGTTTCTGAACAGAGGATAGACATTTTGCACAGATTTTCCAGGGTGAAACGCCACGTTACAGAGCACCCGGAATCTGTGCATGGTGGTGTTGCGATCACGTACTGAAGCGCGTGATTCAACGCTGGTTTGACCCTAAATAACGTGCCAAAAGGACTGTTGTCAAAACAAACAGGAAACAATCAGGGTCTCAAAACCCAAACAAAGCAAAAGGTACGGCTTTTGGTGACAAAATCACTCTTTCATTTCCATTCCTCTGAATGGTACATTTACTTCTTGTAACTCAACATGGTTTTGCATTGTAAGTCCATGACAGTCCTTATGTCACGTCATTCAGGGTCAAAATGTTCGCCTCGACGCCCTGTGCGCGACAAGTCGAAGTGGCCACCGCGGAAGCGAATTTCAAACGTGAGATTCTGTGTTGTGTCGCCTCTGCTCGAGTTTCGACTGAAGACGACGACAGCATCGCTCCCTCACTCACTCACTCACGAAGAAGACCCTGACGAATATTCGATTTGATTCATTTTCATTGTATTACAGTGCAAATATTTGGAAGCACTCAGTTTATTGGCGGCTAGTTAAACAATGGGAGATGAGGCCTTTTTTTCTCCGCGAGCGAACCGTGGTGCGGGGCGAGGCGACGTTCACGCTGCGCGCGTCATGTCATCGCGTTCACGCTGCGCGCGTCACGTCGTCGCGTTCACGCTGCGCGCGTCACGTCGTCGCGTTCACGCTGCGCGCATCACGTCATGACGTCGTCACGTCGTCGCGTCCACGTGCGCCTCAACACGCGCTGCGCTGCGTCATTGCGTCTCCGCACAGGACGCGTCATGTGTAGCGTCGCGGTACATACACACGCACACACACACGCGCACACACAGACACATACACAGACAGAGACAGACAGACACACAGACAGACAGACAGACAGACACACACACACACACACACACACACACACACCCACACACACACATACACACAGACGCAAATGCCCACAAACAACCCACAAGCGCGCAAACGCACACACACGCACACACACACACACACACACACACACACACACACACGAGCGTTTCGTTGCTGAATTGGGCCAGCATCCCCTCACTTGTGCACGGACGCGGTGTATGACGCAACCAGTGGTCACTCGGCAACGCGGCGCCCATTGGCTTGCACGGACGTTTGAGGCATCCGGCGTGACCGTCACTGGAGCAGCGGGAGGAGAAGGAGAATAGACACCGCGCCGCTTCTCAACGTTCCCGCAGTCCACACTGCGACGTCACGCGGGACGCGGGTCTGCGTTTCCCGGGTCAACGCGTTGAGCTTCGAGTGCTTCACGCGTGCGTGGCCGTACTGGCCTCTGTGTGTGTGTGTGTGTGTGTGTGTGTGTGTGTGTGTGTGTGTGTGTGTGTGTGTGTGTGTGTGTGTGTGTGTGTGTGTGTGGG
>JAAUXT010116169.1_pt1 | contig 16721 bp, 17 predicted proteins | sample 7278171 | NCBI WGS metagenome assembly JAAUXT01 (sample SAMN14350112, study PRJNA611818) | marine sediment metagenome | isolation source: surface marine sediment (1.8m) | place: French Polynesia: Moorea | collected 2018-08 | reverse complement strand
GTCCAGCATCATACTGTAACTACATACTCGCAAATACCATTGTCATGCATTGTAATGCCTCCTTCAGAGGCATGATGCCTCGCTCAGAGGCATACCAGATTACATAACACAGCCGCTCGGTTAGCGTGCACACACACGCACACACACAGCCGCTCGGTTAGCGTGCACACACACGCACACACACACACACACTCACACACAGCCGCTCGGTTAGCATGCACACACTCACACACACACACGCAGCCAGGGAGAGACACACACATACACACACGCACACACACATACTGCTCTGCTACTTTCGACACATGTTGTTCTTGTCCTTTGTCCCTGCGGGAGAAGATTGCGCGTCTTCAACGCGAAGTGTTCTTGTTTCCACAGGTCTCTGCATGGCTGAGTTCCCGTTGCAACCGATGTACGCCAAGATGCTGCTGTCATCGGAAGAGTTCGGGTGCTCCGAAGAGGCCGTCACCATCGCAGGTTCGATGTTGCTCCACTTAGTTTGCAAACAAAGACAGAAAGGACCACACAAAAGAACGCGATTGGCACTAAACGTACGCGTTCAGCGCACACCAAACACTCGGCACAAAACGAACGCACTCAGCACAAAGTGAACACACGAAGCAGAAACGAACGCGCTCAGCTGTGTTGCACGTGACGCGTGAACATTTTCTTCTGACAGCGATGATGCAGATACAGAACGTCTTCGTGACACCGTCCGGGCAGAAGGCTCCGTCCCGGAAAGCGAAACTCAAGTTTTCAGCCGAAGAGGTTCGTTTTGTCTGCCTCACGTCGGCAAAAGAGCGGGTCATTGGGCGTGTTCGATATCGATTTGGACGGGGTGCTCGATTTCTCTGCGCATTTGATTTGAGCACGTGGTGAGGTTTACAAATGTTTGTTACAGGGTGACCACGTGACGATGCTGAACGTGTACAACGCGTTCCAAAAATACAACAAGAGTTCCAAGTGGTGCCGCGAGTTTTTCCTGAACTACCGCGGGTTGGTGCGCGCGACGGAGATCCGCGATCAGCTGGTGCGGCTCATGCGCAAGTTCAAGGTCAAGCTCGTGTCGTGCGACGGCGACGTCAAGCCCGTCCAGAGATGCATCACTGCAGGTGCGCGCGCGCATGCGTAATGCACTTCAAATCAAGCCGTGTTTGAATCTGCACTGAAGGCCAGTGTAAAATCAGTTCCTTCAACTTCTGTCAGATTGAGTTGAAGTGCTTCTCCGAATTGATTCAATGGGAGTGAATTTGTGTGCAGTTTAGAAGCAGGACGGAAGACAGCTGTCACGATGAATGGCAGCCTGACGCACAAGGCACATTCGGGAGAATCACGTTTTGTTCGCTGCAGACAGGCCGACGCTGACGTCAGGGTGGCGCTGACGTCACAGGCGTCATGACATCACACTGTCACGTCCCGCCTTCGCACAAGCTCTTCCCGAAAGGACGGTCTGCGCTGCGTTGCGCTGCGCACCAGCTCGAGCTTGAGCGACTGACCGTCACTCTCCCCCCCCCCACCTCCCCAAAGACCACGAGCTCAGTTCATTGCGAAACGTTGTTGCTCTCAGGTTTCTTCGCGAACGCTGCGCGGCTGCACCACAGTGGGGCGTACCGCACGGTGCGGGACGATCACGAGCTGCTGCTGCACCCGACGTCCGTGCTGCACGCGTCCACGCCGCCGCCCGCCTGGGTCCTCTTCAACGAGGTGAGCGTCCGGTGGGGACGGAGACTCGGGCGAACCAAAGGGAAACCCCAGGGAACAACATGGCCACACAACCCAAATGAGGAGGCACAGGTGTTTGGCCATTTCAGGTGACTTGAAATGGCGGCACATGGGTGAACAATCTCTGAGTGGCAGTGTCAACTGATTTTAACAGAGCCTGAAATGAGTCACATTTTTGCACCCTTGTCCAAGTGGACCACGTGATGCGCGCGAGTGAATGCAACGCCCTCCGGTGTTGCAGGTGGTACACACGTCGCGGGAGTTCATGCGCGACGTGACGGTGATCGACGCCGCCTGGCTCTACGAACTCGCCCCGCACTACTACGAGTACGGCACGGAGCGACAGCTCGCGGCAAAGCGAGCCAAGCTGGACACGTGACCGTGATTGCTGGGCAACGAGATGGGACGTCGTTGTGACACGTGACCTGGAGTGCGCAGTTGCAGCGCAAGGAGACGGAATGTCATCGTGGACGCGTGAAGAACATTTCCAGCGTTGATCGTGTGTGTTTAGTGCAGACTCACTTCCGGTGGAACTCACGTGATCTTCCGGACTTTCCTGATTGGATGAGAGTCATGGACTTGCGCTCCGACAGAATCGACTCAACATTGCAAAATTTGGCAACGAGTCGGAAACAAGCTCCCATTGAAAGTTTATTTTTGCAAAAACCAAGCAATTAACGCGGATGTTCGTTTTGACAAAGCGACATCGAGCTCTTCCACTCGCTTCACAACCCTGGGGCGATATTTCGCGCTCCGCTGGGAGGGATTTCCATGGCAGGATTTTGATGCTTCTCGATGCACTGAGGTCTCCAGTGAAACTCACACAACTTGTTTCTGCGTAACACTTGGTGTTGCTCAGCACCAAACAAGAGCACCACGCTGTGTTGCGTCTCGCGATCTGTCCCGAGAGTCAGGATCTGCAGTCATGAATTCCGGGGCCGTTTGCATCGGGACTGGTAGCACTCCGTATTGTCAGACGTGTGTGCGGCCACGTAAATTTGACGTTTCCCAATGTTATTGCCACGGTCTTGTCTTGAACAAGTGGCACTTTCTGCACTCACGCAGTGGAGACGAACGCAACAGTATGAGCGAGGGTCGAGAGAAGCACCGCCGGTCAACTTGGGTTGAGGAAACCGGACAAGCTTGGCAGCGGAGGAGCCCGTTTGTTTGGCTGCAACGGCTTCGCCACCTTCTTGGCGGTTGGACGGTCCTGCAGGGATTTCCCCAGGGGTTTCCCCAGCCCCATGGGCTGCACGAACTTTTCGTGGCTCCCCATGCCGTCATATCCCTGTCGAATAGTCCGAGATTGAGCACCGCCGAACCCAGTTTTCTTCTTCAGAATGTTGAAGTTGTATCCAGGTGGCACAACGTTGCTGGAGTCACTCAGTTCCCGTTTTTCACGATGGCCACTTTTAGATGATAGACTGGAAATTTTGACGTATTTGGCACCGTAATCCTGACACTTCCGTTTGACCTCGACCGACGGACTTTCCTTGAGGTCATTGTCGAGGTCAGGAAATAGGTCCAGCGTGATGTTCAGTTCGCCTGGCGTGTCCGTTTTCTGGCGCTTGTTCGGCGGCGTTGCCGATGGCGGTGTCGAGAGTGACGGCGCTGGAGACTCGGCGATGAGGCGTTGGCGCAGGTGGGCGTTGACGCCGCTTGGGGAGTTGATGGACTGAAGCAACGCCTCCAGTTTCTTCTTCTGGGACGTGATGATCTTGTCGCTGCTCGCCAGGTCCTCCTCCATCTGCTTCTGCCTGAAACGCCAAATCAAAAGGAATGAAAACTTGCGGCTTGTTTCGCTGCACTTCTTCCATTCGGTGTTGGGAAACCTGTTAGTCACACCAAAGTTGCGAAAACTGAGAACACGAGAATTCGAGGACCAATCCCGTACGTGCGCTGGTGCGCACTGGGACTTCCGGTGTGTGTGTGTGTGTGTGTGTGTGTGTGTGTGTTGCAAGTGGACCCACTCCCACTGATCTGACATGACATGGTACACAAAAACACCCCTGTGATCTTGATGCCATGAATAGGCCTGTCCCAGGGGCGCGCGTCTCACAACAAAACAAAAACGCACTTGTCCTGCATGGCCTTGAGTTGCGTCGCCCTCTGCTGGAGGAGCCGGTCGCGCGTCGCGTTCTCTCGGCGCGTCTTGTCCTGCTCCTCGCGCAGCGCGCGCGTCTCGCGCTTCTTCTCGTGCAGCTCGCGCTTCAGCATCGCGCACCACGTCGCCAGCGACCTGCTGTCGCCCTGCGTGTCGATGATCGCCTCGGCCTCAGCCTCGGATCCTGCAACATGAAGCCTCGCCAACGTTCACACATACACATACACAGAGTCGCCAACGTTGACTCTCATTCCAACAGCAGTGCGCATGCGCAGTGTCGCTTCCGCCTCCACAAAAGAATTCGACGTTGACCTCACGGGAACTCAGAACAACATCGACACGAGGTGGCCGACAGAGGTTCGAGCGTCGGGACCCGCTCCTTTTGCACCGCGTGTACGGAACCGCCCGACACTTGTGACGTCACACCAAGAAGACGAACCTTCCCAGGGACGGTTTCTGAGTTGGGGTGACCCCTCGGCCACGCGTGCGCCAGCGCATGCTTGGGGTTGGAACCCATCTGCGATCATGGTGGCGCACATGCACTTCAGTGTGAACACAACCATAGACACATGAGACCCATTTTGGTGCGCTGTGACCTTGGCGCGCGTGTGTCCTGGCGCACGCGGTGTGGCCGAGGAGTCAGGCCCCTTTCTCAACGGAGTAAAACGTCATCACTGTCCTCCCAGATTTTTTTCCATTTTCCCTGAACTTTCTGTTTGAGTTCCTTCAGCAGAGAGGGGGGTCAGCCCTTGACCAGATCCTGGATCCACCCCTTCTTCCTCACCTTTTATCAGGTTCTCTATGGCCTGCATCTGCTCGAGCTTGCGTCGCACTTGCTTGGCGTCCTCCCTCGCGAGTTTGGCGTCGCTGATTTGACGCTGATAGGACGCCAGCTCCTTCTTCAGCGCATGCGTCGACGCCTTTTCCTCAGCGTACATCTGGCGGACACTCTCTATGACCGCGGCGGACTCGTCCAGTTGCTCCTGTTGTCAGACAACAACACGTCACACGTTTGCTTTTTGCTTGCAAGTTTTTCCGGCAAACCAAAACAAACAAGAAAGCACTGCTTTGAACACAGAGGCTTTTGGACATCTTTGAGGTTGGTGCTGAGACTGGACCAATCCTGAAATTCTATAGGCATAGGGGGGAGGGTACCTGCCCACACAGTTGTGGTCGGTGCTGGGGCAGGACCTCCTCTGAAATTGTATTTGAGTGGGGAGGGGAGGTGGCAGGGTATCATTGCCGTATCCACTTATGTACAAATGGCACCCAAGTAAACGACGCACTCCAAATTTTGCCAGGTACTTTCTGTCATAGTTTTGACCACCACACCAACTGGTCGGAAGAGCCCCGAGCATTGGTGCATTATTGTGGGGTTAAAATGAGGCGTCTCACACACGGGTGGCTGCGGCAGGTCCTCCACACACACACACACACACACCACCACCACACACACACACACACACACACACACACACACTCTACAATTGTGCTGACACCGCAAACTTCGTGCAGGTGAAAGAAATTGGCTGGGAGTGAGGACTTCAGTTGACAACCTGAACACAAACTGAAAAACACCGAATGCACGGAGAGACCCTGTACCTCTTTCTGCCGACACTGATCCCTGAGCTCCTGCTTCTCTCGCTCCTTCTTCTTGACGTCCAGCTTCGCCTGGTCCAGCTCATTCTTCATTTTGTTGGGATCCACCTGTTGTAAAAATCTTCTGTTGTTGACTTAGTTCCTGGCTCTCAGTACCTGTAGTAACACGCACTTTCCGCGAGCGTGTCTGTTCAACACTTCCAGCATCTTCAGGGGCCTTTTGTGGGTGGTTTACTTTCGCGCAAGAATACATGCATCAAACAGTTTAATTTGCACACCTCCCCGGGATCCAGCTCCGCCAGGTTGAAGTACAGCCGAGTCATGTCTTTGTTCACGTTGATGGTCCTGCGGCATTCTGGACACGTCGCTGAAAAACAGTCTCAAATGTCACGCAACAGACTGACCAACAGACTGATCGACAGACCACAAAGTTTTCAGCTGACAGGTACGAGGTAATATCCAAAAGTCCTGTCCGACATGACATGACCATGGCACCATCGTGACTACACACTCACATTTGCGCGCCCGATCAGGACCGCAATCGATACATGAGATCGCTCAACATGACGGACAGGAGTTTGGATATTGCCTCGTAACACCTCGACACGCAACGCGTCTGGTGCATCGCTCACCTTTCGGTCCTTTGGTCATCCAGCTCAGCACGCAGTCGCTGTGGAACACGTGACCGCAGGGCAGCGCCACCACCTCCCGGTCCGAGTTGGCCTCCAGCAGGTCCTGGCAGATGCAGCACTGCACCCGCATGCTTCACTCCACCCTGCGAGCACGACAAGTCTTCAGCAGAAGAGCACACATGTAGTTGGAACACAAATGAGCGGGTGTTCCACCATCAGCTGGCTGTCCTAGATTTGTCGGCTTTGGATCTAATCTTCACCACACCAGCAGATCTAACCAGCTCGTGCATTTTTTCGTGACAACTTCCAGAAAGACACCGCCAATTGGCAGTCTTGGCGCTTGAATCGAACAGCTGCAAACACACAGAAAAATTGGGCAGATGCTTACTGCTCAACTTGTGGGGAAACTATCGCATTGAAATCCTCCAAGTCGCCGCGAACGTCTTTTTGAACAGAAGAAACCAAACATCACTTCGAAAATTCCGCCATTTCTAATTTTCTTGCGCGACAATTCCAAAACCCGGATTTTCGCTCACTTGCGGATAATGTTGTCGGCGGATCTTCGGTATCACTGTCTTGCAATTTTCTGTGCGCGTGCGCCGAACTGCCACGATTTCTTACTGAGACAAAGGAGAAGTGTCTGTTGCAATCCAGCATTGTGGTAGAAATCACCTCTGGCACTTTGGGCCAATGCGATTGACCCGAAACTGAGCGCAAATTCGCAGTCCAATGGAATAGGCCCTTTGAACGGTGTGAGAGCATCACTTTCACCACTTCAGACTCGAAATGTTCATTCCAATCTCGATGTGTGGGGTGACATGGACCACTCACCTTCAGATGGTGTGGGCCAAGTGCCACACCAAATGGTCAAAGATGTTGTGTGGTGCAGGTCCTCGATTAAAATAAGCCACCATGGCCTGAACCACCCTTGGGTCTCTGTGAGAGAGGCCCTGCCTCTCTGCCTCCTTGCACAGGCAACAGATGATGTTTTGCCTCAGAAAAGATAACAGTTTAGTCTCCTCAAATAAAATTTCACGTGGTTCAGCGGCTGCCATTTTCCAAAAGGAAAACCTCCAAGGGTTATGTGACCACCCCATGGGGGGAGGGATGCTGGGAAAACTCAGCAAAATAGTGATATTGTGCTATTATGTATCTATTTTCTATCTAATTATTGTAAAAATATTCAGAAAATTAAAAATTGTTGGTCACTGCCAACACCCCCTGCTGGGGGAGGAGTGTGGTGTGACACACCAGCTGTAAAAACCACTGCTCACCAGATGGCGTGCTTGGAATGAGGTCAATAAATACAGAGGTTCCCGCCCTCGGGGACAGTCTCTCCTGAGATACCAACCATTGTGTTTGTGATATCACTACAATGTAATGTCATAAAACGTTTGTGTCTGGTATGGTGCGAGGAAGATGTTCTCACACACTTCAGAAGTTTGTCTGCGGACATGGGAAGTGAAAAATCTGTATGTGAAACACCTAATTCACACGAACACGCACACACACTCTTCCAATTTACCTCCCAGGTGTTTCGGGGATCGCGAGCAATGTTTGTGAATGTGCAAAACTTGACATCATTTGCTTTGACAATTTTTTGACATTTTCAAGAATCAAGTCATTGCAAGAATTGTACTTTTGGTACTTGCAAAATTGTTTTGACAACTGGCGATTTCACACTTGTCACAACGAGGTGAGAGACGAAGACATGACATTTCCACAAAGAGTGCGTGCTGCTTTGTCACTCGAAATCAACACGCAGAAAACGCAGAGCTGTCGATGTGAGCGGAACCTGTTCTGGGGCGGATCCAGGGTCGTGGGCGTCCCCCCTTCAGGAAGCTGACGGCAATGGGATCCTGGACATGCGAAATATATTTTTGTGCCTGGGGTGTTTTCTGATGAGCTCTGGCGTCAGGGTCCCCCGGCCCCTTCCCCAGATCCGCTCCTGCTCCAGTGTCTTCTCGTCTTTTGTCGCGTTTGTTTCTCACGTTGTCCCACAATGATGAGCAGACAAAAACGGTCAAAAGGCTACAGGTTTTCCCAGGCCCTGACGTGCCTGTACAAGTCGAACGTTCTCTCGGCGGGGGCGGTGCAGAGCCCCACGGACACAGGGTTCAGAGCCTCAGCACTCCGGAGCGTCAGGCAAGGCGACTCCTTCTGCAGCTCCGGCGAGAAAAACTCGAGCAAGTCCGGCTCCCGATCCAAACTCGCCTGAAACGTTCAGGAGAAAATACTGTCACGTGAACAGCTGACTCTGACTCAGTGGAGCGTTCGCGTTGTCAGGGAAACGTGCAAAGCGACGCAGCGAGTGAAAAACGCGATTGTCGTCCACTGCGTTTGGGTTCTCCACAACCGTAGAGTTCAACGGAGGTCTCACCTCGGGTTTGTTGACGCCGCGTCTGTGCGTCTGTTTGGCGCGCTTGGCGCGTCTCTTGGCGGTCTGCTCGACGAACTGCTCTTCGAGAACGTCGACTCCAACGAGCGCGTCGCGCGGGAACATCGGACTGCGCACGTTCAGCCGCGTCGACACCTGCGCGACACGTGTGTGTGTGTGTGTGTGTGTGTGTGTGTGTGTTTGTGTGTGTGTGTGTCCACCACTCAGAACCACTCGGTTGTCTGTCCGAATCTGTTGTGAACTCAAGCACACGTGAGTTTGCTGACCTTCTCTACGACCTTGTCCTTGACCCCTGGACGCTGCAGCTTCTGCCGCACGGCGGCGCCCACGTCGATCTGGGCGTTCTTGAGACGCTGCAGGTCGGCGTTCATCCACAGGGAGGAGTTGAACTCTGGGCGCTGCAGGAGGCATTCCCCGGACTCCGCCATCTACCGGCGAAAGATGAAATCTGAACCTGTGAGAAGTGCGGGTCCAGAGGGGCCCAAGGGGCCTGCCTCTTGGCGTCTTGACCCTCAGACAATTTTTTAGTTTCCTTTCCGAAATTTGCGCAATTTTTCAGCAACGCCCCCCCCCCTCCCGCGTTGAACGCTGCCCGGTTGACCCAACACTTGGACGCCCCTGGCAAGAAAGCGACGTCACCTGCGCGGGGGCGTCCTGCACGTGGCGCCCCCTGGAGCCCGTCCCGAGCGACCGGACCGGATTCTCCCACGGTCGGTTCCTGCACTCCTCCGGCAAAACGGTTTCGATCTGAAATCATAGTTTTCAGTCGTGTCATGGCTGGCAATGTGAGACTGATAATTACTCTTCAGAATGATGCAAAACAGATCTGCACCACGCTCGGAAAAAATATTTTTTGTGCTGTTGAGCGACCCTCCGTCTCACGTTTTACGCAGTCAACATATAGCCGAAGGAAATCCAAATTGTGACGTCAATCAATCCTGACGTGTTTCAACTGTTTCCGAGGCGTTGAATCAGAGGAACCACGCTGTCCAAGACGCATTCTTTGCCTTGATGAACTCGCATCACTCCAATTTTCAGCAAAACTTTTACCTCGACGTCTGTGCTGCAGCTTGTCACGTGTTTCTGTGCCCACACGTGGTGTCCGGAGCGCAGGTGCTGCTCCCTAACGGCAGGTTCTCGCTCCACGGTCACTTCCGTCACGTTTTCTGTCGCCAGGTCTTCCGGATCCGAACTTCGGGAACCAGTGGCTCTGGGTGGGGTGGCGCCACTGGCTTTGGGCGGGCTACATGGAGACGACGTGCTTTTGGATAATGGCGAAGTCCTGGGTGGACTGCAAGTGGATTCCTTGGACGGACTTTTTGGAGACAAGGCTTTCCTGGACAAGGGCGGTTTTCTGGGCGGAGTGGTCGAGAGTCTGTCTGGTGATCCAGTCATGTAGCTGCCTGTACTTCTTGGTGGGGTTGTTGGCTTTGTTGCAGAGGAACCCGAAGCACAGTCCCGTCTTGGTGACGTACTCGGAGCTTGGGAAATGCCACTCCCAGCGGCCGTGACATTCAGGGCTCCTGAAGTGCCCCTCGCAAAGTTGGACAAGGGGTACGTGTAACGCAGGACGTGTGATTGTCGGTTCGTCGCACAACGTTGATTCCTGAGACCATCCAATGAGAAGTGGACGCCAGGGGGCGTCACGCGTTGACTGCTGCTCGGATCAGCAGTGACGTCATTCTGTGAGTTCGGCGGAGCTGCCAGTTTGACGATTTCTCGCTGTATCGCCTCCAGTGAATATTTCTGCATGTCCAGAGCCTGCAATTGCACCCACAACACTGTCCACCGTGTGTTTTGTAAGAATTCTCAATTTGATTCCTGAAATTGAGCCAGAGTCCCCTCCATTTGAAGTGGTGGTGCGCTCACGCAGCTTCTCTATCTACCCTTCCCACAATGCACCGCGGATCGACACACAGAACCCCCCCCCCCCATCAAACACCCTGTACCTGTTGTGTGTCTATACTGGAGTCGGGGCTTCCCGGACTCAGCTCTTGCACATCCACCATCCGGTTGAAGCGCACGCGCGTCGTGACGTCACTTCCGGTTCCGCTGCAGTCTGCATCTTCGACAAACGACGTGAAACGCAGCGGAACCTGCTGTCAGAGCAGAGTTCAAGGTCATTTCGAGAGGGGACGCTCTCTTCCTTGAAAGCTTCCACGGGAAGACAGAACGATGGCCCATGCACGTGTGGTGTCAAAACATTTTCTGCCCAGAATGTCTGTTGTCTTGGTCTTGATATTTCAGACGGGAACTGACGAAGAACTGACCTGGTGAGCGGACGGCGAGCTCTGCTTTCCCGGTTTTTCGGGAGTGATGAAGAGAGCCGGGTCGGGGGCGTAAAGCGCGCGCGCGGCGGGGGCGGGCAGGGCGGCTCGGGGCAGCGCCTCTCCGTCCCTGAAACCAACGATTTCTGTCAGCCAAACTGTGAAAACGGAGCTGCAGCTGAAACATCTTCACAGTCGTGTCTCTGACGAAACGAACAAGACTTACGGGCTCGCGGTTCGCATGCGCAAATCATTGTTCAAAGTCCCTTAAGGGCGAAGCACCATGTGGTAGTGCAGCAAATGGCAAGGTGGATGAAATGTCCCCTGTCCCCCCCCCCTCTGGACCCCCCTCCCCCTGCTGGACCCCCCCTGTGGAGAAGACAAGGAGGACAAGGAAGAATCGACGACATTGTCGCATCACCGGCAAGGGACTTCGCACTGCAGTTGCCTTGAGCACTGCTTCTTGTTTCTTCAATGCAGTCGATATCGTGTGACCCACCTGTCCAAAGCTTCCATCATTCTGTCGTGTTCATGAAGCGATTGGCCTGACGCGAACAAGATTGTGTGAATCAGTCAGATGGGCAGCGAAACTTCTGAAAGAGCAAAGTTCTCACAGTGTAGAGGGACCGTTTGATTTCTTCAATGCAAAGCGACAATTCTTTCGTTGTTTCCGTGTGATCTGTCCCGAGTCCTTGTGTTCAAGTTCTGGCACTTTTGACAACTGTATGAAATACGCTGAAACTTCACAACACATTTCAAAAACAATTTTGACTTCACTTGTTTCGCTCTGCGTGTTGCAACTTGCCAGAGGAACTCGACTTGTTGTGCCTCACCTGAACCAGACACACGTCGCGCTGTTTTGTCTTTCTGCCGTATCCTCACTCACACTAAGAGCTTTCACTCAGTGCATTGCATGCGTCGAGGTGACAACAAAGGGCGAAATAACAGAAGAATTTGTTCAATCCACTTCAAATTTGGAACGCAAATTGCTTCTCCTCGAACAAACAGCGGGTTTCCAACTTGACGGATTTCATACGGACACCTCAAAAATGTCCAAATTTTCTGTCAACGAATTTATTTTATTCTTGAACTTCGTGACGCAACTTAGGGAACCTTTCACACAATTTCGAACCATACATGAAGTGAGACGAAAAGAATTCTGCCTCTACTGACGTTCCATCAAGAGTACCATCCTTCCTTGGTCTCGGACGGGTGCCCCCCCCCCCCCACGACAGAGAAAAAGTCCGCAACCTCTGATACGAGGTGAACCAAACACTTGGTCCTCAGAGGTCAATGCTGGGTCTTGACACGGGAGGCCCGATTTTAACGATGATTTTTTTCCGGGGGTCGGGCGTGGGTGCCGGCCCTGGATATGAACACGTCACGTAAACCAACAATTCTCAAGTGAAACTGAAATCTCTGTATTCGCATCATAAACACAAAATATCAATCAACAAGTGCATTCCCTATCAAAACCCAGGTATCATTCTTCCTTTCTTCTTCGCCCTCTTCACTTTCTTGTCCACTTTGGCCTGTTTTCTCGACTGAATGTTCTTTTTGCGTTTCTCCTGCTTGTCCTGCATTTTCTGCTGCACGTGGTCGCTTCGCTCCTGCCACGCTTTCTGACTCTGGCGTTTTCGTTTCTCCAGCTTCTTCAGCGACTGAAACACGAAGAGGCCACAGGGTGAGGAGCTGACAGCCAAACCACCGGACGAGTCTGCGTGTGGCACTGCGTCCCACACCCGCGTGACAAGTTGAAAGTTTTGCGCAAAGCATGATGCGTCAAGCATCCGATTTGATCACGACTTCGATGCTCGTTCCGACACGTGAAACCTGTTTGTTCATGTCAGTGGACGTGACACTGACGTGATGGTTTCCAAGGAAACGTCAGCGCTCGGACGGACCTTCCGATCAGTTCAACTCGCAGTGCAGATCCGCCCCCTCAAATTTCAGTCGATGTCCGCACAAAAAAGAATGGTTTGACGAGCTTGCGCACGACGTTTGAGGCGCAGTGTCCAATCACAAAGCGCCGTTCAACCTTGACGTTCACGTTGGTGGGAGCAACGTCGTGGATGTCTCACCCTGTTGAACGACAGAAACCCACCTTTTTCAACAGCTCGGGATTGTCCTTGACCTTGACCCCTTCCGCTTTCTGGAGGGCTGACTGCCACGCCATCTTCTCTTCCATGGATTTTGCCTTCCCTTCATCTGTCTGCTTCACCTGTTGACGAGAAACTACCGATCACGCAGGGGTGAAGGGGGTGGGCCCTCTGACCCAAAGTATCTGATCCCCCCTTTCGATGTTGCTCCGCAAGCGCACATCAAATTTACTGAACTTGCGCCAACGAGGTCGGTCCTTTACCAAATGCTGGGCCCGCCTCTACAGAAGTGAAGAAACAGACAGAAACTCTCCTTGCCAACACGAAATACCGGTGCGCTGAAGAGAACCTGTTCACTGACCTGCTCTATTTTCTGTTTCTTCTTCTCCAGCTGCTCCAGCAATTTTTTGTACTTTTTACTTCCGGTGAGGGCTTCCGGTTCCTTTTTTTCCTGCGGACTCTCGCTGAAGTCGAACTTGCTGAACACCATCTTCCCTTCCTTGTTGAAGATCGGTTTCGATGGCGATGTTTTTGTGATGCTCTGAAATGGTACAGAATTTTCGTGAAATCCGACTTTCGCTGAAGAGAGGAAGGACACGGCAGGAACAATGCGTCAGTCGTATCTCGCAACCAAGTCCTCAGTGTCCCTCAAAAACAACTGTCATTACTCCGACATTTGCAAGAGTATCGTTACTGCCTTTCAAAGTCAGAATCCCCCCGCACACACACACACACACACACACACACACACACACACACATCCTTCCCACTCCCAAACCACGTTCGCATCAAAACTGACTGAGCTGGTTCCCAATCGTCGTGGACTCACCAGACTCACGTCACCGACGTCCGCCTGGCCCTTGACTTTGTTCTGTTTGTGCTTCATTCTCAGCCGAATCCTCTTCTCCTTGGACTTCATCCGCTTCTTGGCGACGGCGTCGTTCGCACCGAGTGCGTTCCGTTTCGCTGCAAGATGGTGAGAAGATATGTGACAATGATCACTGCTGATCCCTGCTGGATCCCCACACCGACACACACACCCACACACGAACACACACCCATACACGAACGCATCCACAAACGACGAACGCAACCACACACGACGAACACACACGCACACGTACACACACACACACACACACGACTCACCCCTGAGTGCGTCTATTTTGCGCTGCAGTTTCTCGTGTAGCTCGTCCAAACTTTCCGCTGAGCTCTTCAGACTCGAGTCGTCGTCATCGTCGTCCAGCTGCTGCTTCCTTTTCTTTTCTACAAAACCAACAATTCTCACCAGTCAACAGCACCTTTTCAGGTTTGGGTTTGTTTCCTTCAAGAGATGTCAACCGCCATAACTGAGGCCAGGCCCACCGAAGATGAGCGACACCGACACACAATCGCGTTTTTCTGTCCTCAGTGCGGCGGCTGTGCCCAAGGAAAATATTGCGTTTTCGGTGGACCCAGATGTACAGCTGGGCAGATGTACACAGAGCAAACCCACGGAAATGAGCATGCTGGGTGCGCGTGGCACGATAAACGAATGCGCCTGAAAGTCAATGACACATGTCAAGGAAAGTCATCTTCATTTCCCTTACTTTTGTGGAGCCCTGCGGCGTTAGCGTCGGACTCCGTCTCTTCTCTGCGCACGAGCGATTCCTGCAGCTCCGTGACGCTGTGCGGCAGCGACGGGTCGAACTTCCGCCGTTTTCTCTGCGCATTCTCACTCAGCAGCTCGCGGCCCGCCGCGCGCTTCACGCCTGAAAACAAGAACACAACGTTTTGAATGCCTGCTGCTTTCCGCGCGCTTTCTCTGCATGTTTTCACCCTCCCCTCCTGACATCCTGGGCTCGCCCCTGCACTCAAATAGGTTTCTGAACCTCCAATGTGTGTGGGGACGAGCGTACCTTTCTTTTCCGATGGTTCCGCTGCATCGTCGGAGTCGTCACGAGAATACAACTTTTCTTTCGTCTCCTGAGTGAAGTAGAAACTGGCAGGGACCAAGTTGATAGCGCCTTTGAAGAAATCGTTCAGTGCAAGAAGGTCATTGTTCGTTGCGTTCGCCGTTCCCGTCGCGTGACCCTCCAGCTTTGGCTTCTTCTTGGTTTTCATGCTTGGAACGTTGACCGGATTTGTCATCTCGAAGTCAAAGTTTCTGCACAGATTCTTCTTGGGAAAATCTGTAACAACAATGTTGCATATTGAGAAAGGCATGATGCGCGTTGCCAAGAGGTCCTCGACCCTGATAATCACCCTGACGGAGATGACTTGTCATTTTGGGGACGGGGCGACGGTCATGACGGTCCCTGACAGCCTGGCGCTCCAGCTGGTGCACAACCCAAGTCGGCCTCTTCAGGACACGACCCTTCAAGTCGCAATGCACAGCGCCAATTGGGGAACAAAGGGTGCGGCACAAATTCAACTCTTTCTCAAAGACGCAGGAGGTCAAGTACACCCCCCCCCTTCTCAAGACGACTGTGCTTGTCTTTTCACGTGTCTGGCCTGGTGGCAGCCCAACTTCTATTCTGGGTCTGTAAGTTGGGCTGACTTTGTCAAAGCTGGTCATTGAAGCAACAGGGAGTACAACACTGCAAGACAGTCTGAGGGTGCCGGCAGATCGACATGAAACGCACCTTCGCGTTTCAATGCTGCACCAGCGTCTTTGTAAAATTTTGTGTCGAAACTAAAACTTTGTGATTCCAGCTCGAGCCCATTCCAAGCAAAATAACACAGGGTGTTGCTCCATTCAGGAGTAGCGAAGACCACATTTTCAAATTGCCTTCTGTTCGGTACAGTCCACACGCGTGTTCATCAAAAACCCTGGCACACCATCCAACCACTTTTCAGGTAACAGACTTACTATGTGGGAGTGCTTCTTCTTGTACACCAATCACATGCAGATAACATCCAGTTGGCTTCTTTTCAGTCTAATTATGCGAAAATAAAAGACCTCATGCTTTCCCCGCAACGGAACCGGAATTGGTTTTTCCTGGGGATGTTGTGCGCATCTCGAGTACAATTTCCGTAATGTTTTGTGCGTAGAGAATCCCGCGGCGCAACCCGGAGACCTGCTGCTTGGCAGTTGTCATGCGTCTTGGACATGATCTGTGAAAATTTGACGAATATTGAAGTATTCTTGTGTAGTTTGTATAGGTAAGTGCAAATGAAAGCACAGCCGTGGTCTGAATTAAGATGGCGACGGCTGGAGACAGTTTCGGAGCGTGACAGTTCGGGTCCCGCGCTTCCTTGTTCAAGATTTCAAATGTTTTGACTCTCATTTTTCGAACGTTCTGTCCTGCGCAGTTTGTGCACTCGAAGTCTCCCATTCGTGCTACCTGCCCGATTCCTCGATCTTCTCTCACTTGTAAATTGGTCATGCTCGTTGGTATTACTTTGGCGTGGAGTGTTGGTGTCGTGACGCAAGACTTCCTTGTTGCACCGACTCGAGTTTATTCAAGCGCCTTCATGACTTGACAAACAGCTGACAGGATTCCCCAGGTAACAGTTTCCAACGAAAGAACATAACGGGCACAAAGCTCCTTTTTCTGTTTTATTGCCATTCCTTGCGAAGTAAAACCCGAACCACGCAAACCACGTCAAATCGGGTACACGAGGGTCAGTCATTTTATGATAAGAATCTTCATGGTCAAACTGTTGACACAATTCGACGACTCTCACTGCATAATTCTACGACATCGTCGAGTCGTCGAAACGCGGTTCCAAAACAGAAGATTCTCATCTCAAATGACTGAGCCTCGTACACAATGCAACACCACGCAAACCACACACAGTCAACGAGTACGAGGTAGAATCCAACCACGATGAGACTGACCATGTTCTGGGCAACCTTTACGTCCTCGCAGACTTATGCAATGACCAATCGCAATGCAACCAAAGACTATGTGCCAG
>JAAUXT010107220.1_pt1 | contig 16723 bp, 16 predicted proteins | sample 7278171 | NCBI WGS metagenome assembly JAAUXT01 (sample SAMN14350112, study PRJNA611818) | marine sediment metagenome | isolation source: surface marine sediment (1.8m) | place: French Polynesia: Moorea | collected 2018-08 | reverse complement strand
CCCCCCCCCCCCCCCCCCCCCCCCCCCCCCCCCCCCCCCCCCCCCCCCCCCCCCCCCCCCCCCCCCCCCCCCCCCCCCCCCCACGGATCTTACTGCTAGATTTTGCATTTCAGGGGGAAGGGGGTGAGCATTCTTGAGCTCGGACACCCAACAGGGTCAGACATCTGGACCTTTTAAATTTTGCACCTGGGTGGTGCTTGCACAACACACGTTCAGGAACAATGATTGCAACACGCGCAATGACAGCGAAGCTGTCAGCGCGAGAAACAAAGGAAATTGTTTCTGTTGTGGCTTCATGGACCAATTCGAAACCATGGCCGAAGGCAAGTTGCCTTCGTTCACTTGTCAGTCTGCGGTGTCCAGCAGGATCAGCTTGCCTTTCGAAAACAAGTTCATCGTGCGAACGATTTTTGTACGAACTGCCCTCGTCTTTGTTCGGATTCTGTGATTCGGGTGACATAGCGGGACAAGATGAGCTGGGGAGGGATCGCGGCACGTTTTGGTGGCTGAGCGGCGGTTCTAAAATTTCACCGTCGGTCGTTCTCTCTCGTGAAATGTCTCTCAGCAGCGCAACTGAAAACAAGGGGAAGCCATTGCATTATTCCTGCTCCACTCACCGCCTTCACGACCCGACAGACTACTCACAATTCTTTATTTCCTGAGCGGGCACGTAGCAGAGTCGTTGTGAGTTGAGGCACGGCGTGTCACGAGGCACCATGATCGGTTTCGGGATAGTCGTGTACAGCTGGTAGGGCAGGTAGTACATGGGCACGAGGCAGTAGGGCAGCGAATAGGGCAACCAGCCGTACGTGCCCAGTGGGTAGTAGAACCAGTCCCAAAAACTAGGCACAGTGTGGCTGTTGGTGTGGTTGGTTGCATGACTCAAGTTGTCATGGTGATGGGAATGCTGATGGGCTGATGAAGAGCAAAAAGTATTCGACGGCGCAGGTCGCCCCCGGTAACGGCGGCGGTGACTGCTGACCCACGCGTCACTGTCGCTGTCCTCATTGTGCGCGCCCCGTGCGAGGCGACTGCGCAGTGACGGTCTGCTGCAGGCCGAGTGCGTGCCGTGGTACTCGATACTCAGCGACACGTCCGAGTCCTCCAGGTCCACGTACACGCCGGCGTGGTGTGGCGGAGAGCGCACGTGACGCCGCAGTCGGTCTCTGTGGCTGCGCCTCAGCACGTGCTCCTTGGAGCGTTTCTTTTGCTTGAACAGTTTGGCGACGGAAATCTCCACTTTGCCCTGCGACTTCACTGTGACCGGGAACAGGTCGGTGAGGCTCGAGTCGCCGGCGTCGCTGGCGTCACGAGGCTCCGGGAGCGAGTCGCTGTCGCTGTCCGTGTCCAGGTCGCTCTCCGAGGAGCTGTCCTCCGAGTGCGCAGTGCTGGGCGGCGCCGAGCTGCACGCCGACAGGAAGTCGTAGTACGCCGCCAGGCACTCCGGACACTCGTCCGGCGAACAGTCGTACTTTGTGACAGAATAGCCCGTCACGTACTGCGTCAGGCAGCGAAGTTCTTCTGGAGTGAGCTCGTCCGTTTCTGACGACGTCGAAGCACTTCGCGAGGTGGCTCCGCTGCTGGACGAACTTCCTCCACTCGATCTGGACGAAGTGACTGTCGTGGCGCCGCTGGCACTTTCCGACTCGTCCGAGCTGGTGATGGCGGATGAAGGCACTGAGGACGGCGACGCGGACGAAGACGCGTCATCTTCACTACTCTCCGTTGACAGCGAACTCTTGCGAGACAGATTGTTACAGATGAGTTCCACATTTTTGTCGTGCAGTAGACGCAAGTGAGACTTGTGTCGCAGCGGTGACGCAATGACGTTTTCACGCAGGGCGGACGCTGCAGAGTTCGTCACGTGATTGCAATAGTCAACCAACGAGCAGTTGTTGAGGCGATGGTGCAGCTTATCCTTTTTCTCTCGAGCGAATTCCACGAGATTTTCAAGTCGCGTTGATGTGGATCTCGGATCCTTGCGATGAACACGCTCAATTGCCGACAGAAACGCATTGAAGTTCTTGTTGGCGGCGCAGCATGACGCTACGCGGTGGTGGCGACACGCGCCAGCGAAGCCATTAGCAGGCGGTGTTTGGTGGATGTGGTGGTGCGGCTGGTGGTGATGGTAGTGACGCCCCCGACCTGCACATGAAAACAAACGCGTCAAGTTGTAATTCAACATGACGCGTGCATGCGCGTGCCTCCTGCATGTTGAACGGCAGGTGTTGTTCATTGATCACAAAGGCATGTGTGGCACAAACGCCAACGCTACCGTTTGCCTTCTTTCGGAGAAACAAAGGGATCGAGATACGGCAAATACAGCTTTCAAGCTTTGTCAATGCAAAATTTGTCAATCAATCAGATGGGAAAAAGACTCCGAACGTGCCTTGTCAACGATGGATCGGTTGCGGATTTGGAAAGAATGGCGACAGCTTCAAACAGTTTGCGCGCGAAGTACCTGAGTAATAGTGCGTGTTGTTGAGGCTGACGACCGTCTCCTTGTTTCTGTGGTGGAGGCTCCTGCCGCTGTGCGCGGCGGCGCGGCTCGTCCTGCTGCAGCCCTCTCCGTGGTGGCTCCTGTGGTGAACACCGCTGCGACTCATCCTTGCGCCACTTTCCCCAGTCGAAATCGTGGAACTCGCACTGGAAACATTTTGCGCTTTGCTCTGTGCATTTGTTCTGTCGTTGATAGGTGTGTCTCCTTTTGTGCAGATTTCGTGGGCTGACGACGGAGGAGTTCCTGTGAGCTCTCCGAGTGATGAGTTGATCGCATCGTTGTTTTCCACAGCCGACGGACTCTTTTCACCGCACTCCTGTGATGTGTCACCTTTCCCAACATTGTCTCCACCTTTCTCAATGATTTCTGCAGCCAGTGGACTTTTGCCGACGTCTCTGGACGACTTGTTGGACGTCTTTCCACTCGTGGCCTTGATTGAGTCTTCGAGGTGCACCACGATCGGCGAGCTCGCTCTGGGAATCACTCTGCTCGGCTTCGCCTTGTTGGATCTTCTTCTCTTGCGCATTTTGTGGCTCGTGGTGGCTCCTGTGAGAGGATCCGCGCCGTCGCACGCACCTCTTGTGGAACAACGTTCCTTGAGGCACTGCGCGCAGGTGCCGCCCGTGATGCCCTCCCGTCTGCGCAGAAAGCTCGCCTCGCTCACCACCTCCAGTTGCGCCATCGAAATCACCTCTTGTTTCCCCACTGGGTATGGGGTCGTCGGCCTGGTGGCAGGGCAAATGAGGGGGCTCGACGTCGAACTGGTGAGAAGGTTTGTCGTGCCGTTCTCATTCTTCTTCACTTTCTTTCCCATGTTTGCTCAGATTTTTCTTCTGCTAAGTTTTCAACGTCTTCTTGTCACGAGGTGTCTTTTGCCAACTGAAATTGCAACAGCAAGGGTTCCATGAAATTCAGCGTTTGTTCACTGCATGAAACAGTGGCTGTTGGCCTGTCTTGTGGTGTTGCAACTGACTGATGACAACAAATTGCCTTGAGCCACACAAATGCTTTGACTGTCAAAACAAAATTTTGCACTGCACCTGCTGGTATAAATTTCGCAACCCTTTCTACGCCATTCAGGCGGACAAACTCCGATAAAACTGGGTTTTTTATTTTTGTGTCCTTGATCAAGCAACAAACAGAAAACAACTCACAAACAGAAAACAACTCACCACAACTGTTCGCAGACCTGCTCCGATGTACGAGTCTCAGATATTTCCTGCACCCAGTCTTTCAGTTTGTAGTGTGTCTTCGTTGTCTGTTGTGCAGTTTAGGAGTTCGTTCCACGTGCTTGGAGCGAGTGTTGCAGCGAAGAAGCAGCCGCTGTATTTGTACACGCTGGTTTGCTTTGTTGTGAACCACGTGGGATAATTTCCCTCGCTTCGTCATTCAATGTCCCGGTCTTCCTTTCAGCATGAAGGCACTGATGCGCAAATGGCAGCTATATGTAAATTGCGCTGTCGTCCGCTTCTTTCTTCGCACAATGAGTTACATCTGTCTGCAGACGTGCACGCGTGACGCATGCCATCCAATTGTTTCAGTTCAAATTCAGGACAGGTGACGTCGATCTCGCTTCTCTACGTAATTGTTCTGCAAAACGAACGAAAGTCCTTGAATCACTCGGAACCTCTCTGATTTCGTCAGTGCCTGTACCAGGGACGGTCTGTGTGGGTGTTGTCAGATCACGAATCAAAATTTTACGATTTGCAAAATCGTGCGTGCGTGCGCGAATGTCCTGCGTGTGCGAGATCCAAGACACGTTCTGGTCTCAGGTTGCTACACAGTCGAAGCCCCAAAACTCAAAACGGCCTAGAGCACACAGTTTGTCACACTGCATTGTCTTCACTTGAGGTTGTGGTGGTACGTGTTCTGCCCTTTCTTCACATTTTACGTCTTGGCGCGCCAAAAACCACACGTGGTGACGAGACAGCGACAAACACTGGTCGCCAGAAGGCTCGGCCAAGGCCAGGTGGGACCGGAGACTGACACTGTACACACAAAGGTACCACCTGGATGTCAAAGGCACAGTTCCTCACCTTGTGCTCAGGAAGTGAGCGTCACGCTCTATGCTACAATTTACACCAAGTCTTGTGTTTGGAGACTGAACAGCTGTCAAGACGCGCGCAACTGGTCAATTTGTTGCCAAGAGAACACAAGGACACCCTGCTTCACTCAAAGGCGAAACAAATGCAAGAAAACATTTTTTCTCTTACCGCTTCGAGTCGCGTTGATCAAAGTGAGTGGAATCTGGAACAGCCTCCCTTTGATGTGTCCATTCTCCAGGTTGACAGATCGTTTCCGCTTTCAATCCAACAACCGACAAAGAGCAGTTCTCGACAAGGCTATAACTTTTCCTTTGTTCTGAGGCGCTCTCCTTTTGTGCACTTCAATCCAGGTTGTTTTGTTTCCTTTTGTCAGGTCTGAGGCAAATATCACTCAATCAGCTTTTCTGTACTCAGGAAGTGCTCTTTCTACATACTGGTGTTGCAGTGCTCTCCTGTTGGCAATTCTTCAGTTCAGTGATTTTTCAATTGTCTTTGTTTCTGTGGCAGTTTCAGGTACCGTCTTTTTCACCACTTCGATTTAATCTCTGATGCATCGGCTTCCTTTACTATGTTCACCAAACTTCCTGAGTTTCAACTTCTGCTCAGTTTCCGTTTTCAGTCTTTTCCTCACAGCGAGCCTGTAATGTGTTGAAATGCTCCTCCGCCAATTCCCGATCAATGTCTCTCTGTCGTGACTCGACTTTGGTTTTGTGGACCAGGATGTTGTGATGCTTTGAGACACAGCCAAGTTCCGCAATTCAACCGAAGTCCCTGTGTGTCATTCACTCACTTTTTCTGCCTCCTACAACTGTAGTACTTAGAAATAGAACTTCATCGCGTCCTTGGAAAGTACTTCCGCCTCAGTCAGATACTCATTCTTAAAATGGTCACAAAACACTGATTTTCGTCTTCCGTTCCAAAAAGCTTCCGCACGCATTTCTGGCGCACACTTCTTCCTTTTTTGGGTTGAAGTGTACACATTTGTGTACGTACGCACAGAACGTGTGTACATGTATGTGCACTGAAGTGCAAAGTGTCCTCGGATAGCCGCTCTCTACAGCATAGCCATTAGTTACGTGCTATCGCTCGACGCATATTTGGGCCACGCACATTCGGTTTTTACTTGAACGCCCGTGTTGCTCTTATCTCCACGAACTGCACTTTAAATCTGCGTTAACACAATGAAACTTTCTCTGAAGTGAGTCTCACTTTTCAGTTTTCCTGTAACATGCTCGATTCTGAAGAATGTATCTTGTCTTGAGTTCTCAACAGTTTTCAACAAGCCACTTGGTTTTGAGTCCTTCGAGTCCTGTCCTCATCGTCATTCGCAAATCAAATGGCTTTTGTGCCATTTTCAATTTTTTGGTTCCTCTCTCTCAGCTTGTTGTAGTTTTCCCGTTTTCTTCGACATTCCCCGTCAGTATCTCCCAATCACACAATAATCCAGCGTCCGAGTATCTTGTGAAGATCTCTTTTTCGAGGCTGGACACAGCGAATCCAAGTGAATCCAGCACCCACAGCAACCTGAAACATAAAAGAAAGTGTTAAAGCTCAACAGTTTGTTTCTTGCTGTGCGACAACAACATGAAATGGGAGAATTTTGCCTCGGGAAATGCCATCGACATCCATGGCGTCCCCTTCCCTCAATTACGAACAAAAGCGCGTGTTTTTGCTTCGTTTTCTGTGCAGGTTCCCAGTGCAACTTGAAAGTCCTGCGTCGTCACAGACGATCGGACAATTTCAGAAGGACCAAACTTCGCTGAGTGTGGAATTCAAACAGGTCTACACATCGGATTCTGGTGCTCGGAGCAAGAAGGTTCAATTACGAGTAGAAACACGATTCTCCAGGTTGCTGCAGTCAGCGAATCAGATGTCGTAGACATCTACAGTTGCAACATTGCGAAGTAAAATCCACATCCTCCAAGGACTGAATTTACAGACGACCCAAGTGTCCTTATCTCAGGACAGTTTTATTGTATGTTTGTACTCTTCCTCCGACAAAAACAAGCAACCGAATTCCAAAGTACTCGATCACAAGCGGAGACTTATCTTTGAGCGTCTCCAGAAGATGTCTGCCTGTCTTCGCTTTTCGCTTTTGTTGTGCTTTGCTTTTTGCAATTCTAACCTGACAACGCTGATCTGGTCAGCGCACAAGCGCGTCCGGCGCGCATGTATATTTCATAGGAGGAGAAGTGCGTGTTTGAGTTGATGTTGGTTTTTGAAACTGCAGCCATGAAACCTTTGCCAACTCTTGGACAGTTTTTGACAACGACACGACACATTGATCTTCGATGTTTTGAACGTTTCGTTGTGAGAAGCCAGTTGGGAATTACCCTCTGAAGTTTTTGGGTTCTTCAACAACTTCGTTTCCGGACAGCCATTGTAACAATGGCTGCTACAGAAACAGAAACAGAACTCTTGCACGACACCCAGAGGCGTGGCATTTTGCAACAAGGGTGGGAGCACTCTCAAGTGGCGTGTTCCTTCCCCCCCCCAACTCAAGAGTTTTTATCCCCTCCAGCTGTTGATCTCAGGCCACAGGTGAACCGCGCCTTAAACATCCTGCGTGCTGAGCGCACACATTCGAACCAGAACCAGCTTGCTCTTTCCACACAACATGACAAGTACTCCTGCACGACAACAGAACTGACCGCAAACAACCTGTACAAGGTGTAGAATGCTGGCAAAGCCTGTCCTAAAACACGGCAGATTTTCTTGATGGGTCGGCTGAAGCAGAGAACGTGCGCTTTCTTTTCACTTCCACAAAGCCATTGAAATGACACAAAAGCCATTGAAATGACCAAATATCAATGTGGGTTTGTGTGTCGCGTTCAATGTCGCTGAAGTGCTCTTCCTCCAAATCCTGTTCAATCTGCTCAGGAGAGTCTCGAACGGTGTCAAGTGTGCGCCGCATACTGACGAGTTGCGTGTCGGCGATTAGATTCAAGCCGATCACAGCATATTCGTTCGCTCAGCGTCATCAACTTCGCTGTGATGGTCACTGCCTGGAGAACTGTCCAACGTGAACGTTCTGAAAATCCATTCTTTCTGTGAGCACACTGGCCTGTCCAATTTTTCAGGCAGTGAATGACTTGAAGGAAAAATGTGGCAGATGCCTGGGAGAAACTTGCAGCGTGAGAACTTGGCAGCGTGAGGACTTTCTTGCAGTTTCTCAATTTGAATAAAGGTTGCCTGGCAAACATGCAATCGCACAATAACACAAGCAACGGACAGGACAAACTCTGTTGTCAATTTGAAAACCGGACAGAATATTTGTCTCTGTGCACTCAAACAAAGGCGGAAAGAAATGACCAGGGCCAGACCTGAAAATGACATCATCCCACGCCGATGTGTCCGTCTTGCCAAATGTTCCGGATCCATCGCAAGAATTCAAACACGCACCACAATATCTGATACTGACGTCACCAAGCACCGCTCTGTGAGCACAAAATTCCAAGCGCAAAGCCGAGCATTTGTTCGCTACACGGTCATCGTGGTCCGCTCAATCTTTGGCACTGAACAGTCTTTGTCCGTATCCAAGAAAGGACCTGCCGACGTGGTGAAACTGAAGCAGGCAACTTCCCACACCAATTGAAAAACCGTGCTTTCATCGGCCGAATGCGACTGAAATTTCTCACATGTCCCGCTGTGATGCGTCCAAGTTCATGCAAATTTTCCACAGGCAAACTCGTAAAACCAGTTGGACACTGAACATCAACACGAAATGTTCGTGAAAGTTTTGATTTGGGCGGCAAAGTTTTCCTTGCCAGTTGACGGAAAACTTCTCTGGAGCACGCCAAACCCTCTGGTTGCTCGATTCTGCTTTTTCAAGTTTCAAGCCGAACCGACCAAACCACGTTTGTCCAGCTGCAAGTGCCAAGTCGAAGCCACCGTGTTGGAATTTATTTCCAATGATAAATACTGTCGGTTGAACTGTTCTCGAGTGCATCGCACTGTGCACTGGATCTACCTTCTCCACAGCTGTCTTGTTCGCGCACAATCTCTACCCTCACTTGTTTCACCTTGCCAGTTCCTCGGCAGGTCCGAGCGCACTTTTAGGTTTGGCGAATTGCCCACATTGTCACTCGATACTCATGAATCGGACGATCGATGGCTGTCTGTAGTGAGAGTGCCTGGAAATGGCCCACAGACAGGAATACCGACAGGCCATTCTGCTGCACATTCAGTCATCAGAACCGTCATCTTTGCACGCGGAAAGCTCCGAAAGAGCTGCAGGAATAAATCGTAAACTTCGACTGGTTTTCATCAAACACACAACGTGGCACCTTTTTTTTACCTTGGAGAATCCAAATCAATGAACGCTAGTCTCTGAAACTGGACACGAAATGACAATTTTGGAACAGCCCATTTGCGCTTCATGACAGGTCAACACACCTGTGTGATGGCAATTTTGCTGTCCTCCACACCGAGTCAACAAGTCTACACCCAGTGGGTCAGTTTGCGACACGCACCTCAGCCCAAAGGCGAAGCAGGTACTCACAGACAGCGTTACGCTGCCCGCTGCGACTTTTCTTTGGGCAAAATTCACTTCACGAACATGTACATTTTTCACCTGTACAAGTCGCACCCAAGTACAAGACACAACCCAACAAATGAACTTCTGGTGTCAAAGTCCCACTGAAACAGCGGTAATCTCTTTCCTCGGAAGACGCACCACTTCTTTGCGTGCAAGATTTCAGGGCAAAAAGGTGCGTCTACACGGGGGTGGATTCCGTGAAAAACACCTCGAAGCCCTGTGCAGACTAGAACAAGCAACTGTGTCCAAATCAAGAAGAGAGTTCATAGGGCCAGGGACACCACTGAAGTCAAGTTGTCTCAACGAAAGAAAACGAGACTTCAGAGAACATACGAGCGCAACCGCTGGTTGGCGACTCAACATTCGATGGCCAACATATTTTTCAATGATTTCTGCAAAAATGTTGGGAACAAGAAAGCAAAGCTTTGAATAGCCGCTCCCGCTCAGTGTTGCAGCACACGAGCCACACAATTTCAGGACACCAAGGAATTTTTTTGATAAACTGGTACAGACCAGGTCAGGGTGACTTGGTCTGTACACACTCATAAGGAGGGGGGCTTGACATGGTTTCCTGACCCAAACTGTGCAAACCAACTTGGGTCAGGAGACCAAATTACACCCATGAATTGGTCTTCATGGTATCTGCATAAAAATGAACACAAGGCCAGCAACACAGCTTTCTACCTGAGGTTAGAACGGCGGAAAAAAAGAATGTGCTCTTTCCCACATCTCTTTATTTCCCTGGGGGGGGGGGTGAAACACAAGACAAGTGCAAAATGGGACCCCCATCCCAACTCACACACATATTTGTGAAAATATACACACAAGCACACGACCGTATGCCTGTGATTGCAGAAAGCGCGCTCTACCCACAATGAATAACTTTGAACTGCAGAACTGATCCAAAGTGCACGCTCGCACACGAGGGCGATTCTCTTCACACCCCACCTTTCGGGTGCCAAGATACGGCCCATGTCAGGGACCAAGTTTACATGACGGGCCCTTTTCAGAGAATAACTCCAAATTTAGACACAAACACGACGTCACAACAGAAGCCAGAAACGATGCAACAAACAATGTCGCAAGTACGTCAAGCATGAGACCGTCTTACACGGGTGAGAGCACCCTTTCATAGCATTCCAGGTTATCCCAAGCTGGTGAAAAACAACTATGTTTTTCGCATCAAACACGGCGTAGAGAATCCGATGTTTGAAACAACACGATAGTCTAGTCTCTGGAAAAAGAAATAGTCGCGCAAACAGCTTGAACAGGGAAAGTCCAGCCAATGCAGCAGCACCGCTACACAGCACGGCTCCTTGATCGGGGGTTTCCCAATCCTCACTTCGCCAATACATTTGAAAATAAATACCTAAGAGTTCACTGAACTTTGCGAACCACCCTCCCTCCAAACGGGCACACTTTCCAGATAAAAAGTTGAAACGTGTTCGAATTGGGCTTGAGCCGGTGGAGCTGCAGAACTCACCTCAGTTGTCCTTGTCCAACCGATGATCAGTTCGCCCCAAACAAGATCTTCCCAACACAACCGCACACTCACTCAATGCTACATGTGCACAAACCGTGTAAATATACAGGTAGTTCTGTGATAGATAGTGTGTGCAAACAAGTCCACGTGTAACATGTATGGGCAGGTACGGTACAGTTTGGCAGCAACAAAAACTGACAACCAAGGCACCAACGCCCAGGAGACAACGCCGAGGTATCCGCACTGATCTTCAGTCACCTCGACAGGAACCAGCTTGCTCCTTGAGGACACAAGAGAAGCACACACACACACACACACACACACACACGCGCGCGCACAAACACACACACACACACACACACACACACACACACACACACAAACAGATTGTCACAAATTCTTGCCATTCAACCAATGGTCGATTCACTGGAATCAAATTGAATTTGGACACATCTCCAAACCGACAAAACTTTCTGCGCACAGACACGGGCCGCTGCCCACACAGAATGTGCGTCTCCTTTCTTGGGGCACCTCGTATGCAGAGTAGCAAGTCCCTCCAGCGACACTTGACGTCTGTGCTGGATCGGATCGTTGGACGCGCGAGGTACCAGTAACATGTCGATCCAGTCAGTCCCATCTTCGCAACAGAAAACCTCGAGCGCCTCAAACCACAACTCAAACTGAGAAAGACGAGCATCTGAATGGATTCGCGCACAAAACCGATTTGATTCTTCTGCATGTGGCACCACCCTACGCAAGCAAGGGCTCACTGTTGCTGTGTTTGGACAGCAGTGCTCGAACCACCTTCTTGCAAACAATTTTCCCCAGAAAATGAACCCCTGACAAGTGAGTGCCGAGTAGTTGCGCAGGCCCTTCGAGTACTTCTCACTGCCTCGAGTTCGTGGTTCTCACCCATCCAGGCCACGCACGCAGCGCAACAAAACGTCAACAAGTGGACCTTGTAAGCAAAAGCTCCTCCAGGATTTTCATTTGGGTTGGACAAAAAGTATACACCAGTGTCTTACTTCTGAGCCCACAAAGCCATTCGTCATTCAGCGAACCATGATGACCCGACCAAGAGATGAGAACAAAAAGTCGTCGTCAATCTCCACGCCTTTCAGGCACGTTTCGTTGACGTGATTTTGCGAAATACTGCACCTTCACTGGCACAACGGGTTGAACTCAATTCCCCTTGGCGTCACTTCAGCGTCGTGACGCACAAATCTGGTCATTCGGAATCTTGTCAACGATTAAATCTTTCATTTCTGTCACACCCTCAACAATCCCAAACATGACAAAGCAATTTGCGTTCTTGCATCTTTGCTCGTCGCCCGAACGGAACGTTGGTGCAAGCACATATTTCGAGAAAGAACAAGTGAGCTCTCATCTCAAGCCTTTCACAACGAGTTCAAAACAATTCAACAGTGTCTCCGTCTCAGCCGAACACATTTTCCTCCTTCCCCCCGACGCGGGTCTGTATCTTTCGGTCCCTAGTCCACACAAGCCGTCAATGGACACCCGAACAGGGAATCTGACAAATCTCATCAGTCTAACAACAAACCCATTAGCCGACTCTTGCACTCAGGATTTCGGGCAAGTGCCTCCGACTGTGACTGGAATACAAATGTGCCGGACTGGCACCTATGGCCGGCAGAGGTGACCAAACGCGGATGCATGTCAGGTCAGTTTGGCAACCACAAATGTGTGAGTGAGGGAACAAACGATAATTTGTTCAGATCTCACCAAAACGGGAACAACAAGGGGTGTACCAAAGTAAGTCTTATCCATTGTTGAGTCACCTGTGATGCTCGGTAACTTTTGAAACACTCCTCAACGGAACACATCACACAGCGTTACTCATCAGGAAAGTTCGGGTCGTGTGGAACCGCTCAACAGGTTGAATTCAACCACGCTGGGCTACTCCAAACAAGAAGGGCACACCTGGAAATCCCGTGGTTCCACATGTGGCGAGCATGCCCAAATCCTTGAATTCTTTTTCTTATTTTGAGGATAAAAGGCCAAATTATGTGACCAACATTCCACGAACTAAAATCATCCAGTTGAGCCGCAATCAGTTGTTCGCATACGAGGTTCGTTCATCAATAGACCGAGCTTTTTTTGGTCGTGTTCTGGAAGTCGTGCGATGATCCTTTCTTGGTTACGTGATTCTCAGTGTGTGTCCTTCATGGCCATGTATTGGCTTTGGTGTCTGACAATCTTGACTATAGAAAATCAATTGTTTACTTTTGTGCACTGGCCCAATCGTGCGAAGTTCGTTCAAATTGTCAGAAGGTCACACTCTTTGCAATTTTCACCATGCAAAATGGACTCAAAACTGGAACAGAGAGCAAAGTTCTGTGTCAAGCTGGGAGAGACTCAGAAGGATACAATCACAATGATTGAGTCAGTTTACGGAGCCAATGCCCTTGGCCACACCCAGATCTGGATGTAGTTCTGTCGTTTCCAGGGCGGTCAAACTGACCTCAAAGACACTCCAGGACATGGATGCAAGGTCACCAAATGCAAGCAGGAGAACATTGACCAAGTCAAGACTCTTCTGGATGCAGACCAAAGGATCTCAGTCAGAGACTTGAGTGTGTTCACTGGAATTTCTGTTGGCACAGTGCACAAAATCCTGCACCAGGATTAGGGAATGCGTCACCTTGCTGCGAAGTTTGTTCTGAAGGTGTTGTCTGACCAGCAGAAGTGGACAAGGATGGAAGTTGCATGTGAAAGTCTCTGACTTTTTGGAGTCCATTCTGGACCTTCTGGATCAAGTCATCACTGGTGATGAGTCCTGGTTTGTTGGATATGATCCAGAGACCAAGCAGCAGTCATCCCAGTGGGTTGGACAAGGTGAACCATGACCCAAGAAGGCTTTGCGCGGGTGGTCACAGATCAACACAATGCTGACTGTTTTCTGGGATTCAAAGGGCATGGTCTTGGCTGAGTTCATACCAAAAGGAGAGACAATTGACTCACCAGCATACATCCAAACAATGACCAGACTCTGAGAGAACATCCACAGGAAACACCCTGAGATGTGGGAGGCACAGTCATTCTGGATCCACCACAATAATGCATCACCCCACACTTCTGATGACAGCCTCAAAGCTCTTGCCTGGACCAAAACAATGATCTTGGAACACGCCCCTTACTCCCCTGACATGCCCCCTTTGGACTATTGGTTGTTCCCTACTGTCAAGAAGCAGCTGCGTGGAATCACCTTCAAGAGTGTCTGACAACTGCAAGTTGCCATTATCCAACAGTTGGAGACGATTGAGCCACAGGAGTTCCAAGCTGCCTTCGACCAGCTCCCACACTGCTGGAGGAAGTGTGTGCACTACAACGGAGAGTACTTCGAAGGAGAACCCTCTCCTTGACTTTTTGGAAAATTCTGTGCAGACAGTATACTCATCAGAAGTATTGCGGACAATTCATTCACTGCACTGTGTCCAAACAGTGGAATAAAAGTGACTTTGAAGGACAAATGATAAATCCTCTGTGTTTTGAATGGCCAGACACAGACCAACAACATTGCGTGCAGACAACTCTAAAAAGTCCCATAAGTACACTAAAAAAACGCCCCATCGGTCTATTGATGAACGAACCTCGTACATGTGCATTCACAATGGCCAGAAATGATATTTTCAGACAAATCTAAGAGGCTGCAAATCATGTCACTTTTTAGAAAACCAAAGATCAAGTTGACCTGCAATGAATTGGGAAATACTCTTGAGTTGTTTCTGGGTGGCCATGTGTGGTCAGAAATAGCATTTTAGGTCCAAAGTAGCTGTCATATGATCTACTTCCTGACTGTTCAAAGTTGTCCACAGTGACAATGAATGAGGCCTGAGAGTCTGATTGGAATTGAAGCAGTGGTGAAGGGCGGCCATTTTGAATAAGCCAAAGGTTGTGTGACCAAGATTACACTGTACGAGGCTGATACCCAAACTCTTTCCTGGTCATATTCTTGGCGACCCAACATTCCGATTGACTTCTTTTGTTTTCCAATCACCTGGTACCATTGCTGACCAATGGGAGTGCAAAGATCTTGACCAAACACCTAAAACAAGCGACATCGGTAGGAAAAAGTTTTGGTATCAGCCTCGTATTTCAAAGACAATTAACAGACTTACAAAACAGCCCAAAATGGTAACTTTCACAAAGAAAAGAGCTCAGGATGGCCCGAAGTGAGTTCTTCTTTCCTTCGAGATGACAGCCAGACTATGTGACCTCTACATGCCAAAATCAAATACACGCAACGAGCAACTTGTTCTGCAAGTTTGGTTTGGACACAGGCAAATTAGCCACGGCAAATAGCAACAGTGGCTTGCACATACAGGGGTGAAGGTGAGGGAACCAACCATTGCAGTTTCTGGCTTAGAATTTGATGCTGATCAGTTTCCACTGCGAAATTTGCTCGGTGACTTGGGTCGGTGGATTATGCGTGGTGGGACCCACCAATACAGTTTTCAACTTTGCATTGATATCTGATCGTTTTCCACCAACGGTGGGTTACCTCCTCCCCCAATAGTAATACACCATTTGCACAGACGGACATACTCAGGACAAGTACACTAATTCCACAGTGAAGGCGGCTACGAGCGTATCCGCGAACCGGACTGTGATTCTGCGTCATTTTCGGCCTCTTAACGTTTCAAGCTGGCTTTCTGAAACACAATGCAACCACACAGCAAAGAAACTGTCCCGAGATTTGACGGAAAATCGTTGAAGGTTCCAGATAAGAAATTGCACACGGAGCAAACACGGGGTGCTTGATGCACAGCTTTGTGCATTCAATGCCTTTGTCGATCACATCTGTTTCACACCGATCACAAAGAAACTCGAACAGATTACGTGGAAAACTGGTTCAGCAGACCCACATGGATAAAATGCCAAAACTGTTCCTGCACACTGAGGGCGCGATGAACGGAACAGCCGTTGAACTCCAGTGGGTGCTCGTGTTTCATCGTTCTTTGCGATGCTTCGATCTTGGTGAGAGAACTGGTGATTTGAGACACAGCCCTGAGCACATGCTACATCAACAACTTTCCTTTCAGGATTCAATCTTTGTTCACTTAGTGCAGACTTGCCGTTCCATTCTGTGCGTCAAGTTCCTTTGTTCATCCCTCGTCTTGGGCTGTGAACCTTGCTGGGCACGATTTACGTAAAACACCATGACGAACAACAGCACGAAAGACCATAAATCACAAAGAAATTCCATTCTATATTCGACAAAGACGCGACAGGGCGAGACTTTTCAGCACACACACAATAGGTACCATCGTCATCATCTGGGTGTGAAGTCGTGAAATCATGATCAGGGAAGAAGAATTCCACTTTTGACTTTCTTCCCAGTTCTTACATTTCTGCTGTTTTGTAATTCTATAACATGTCCTGCTCTTCTGTAGCAGTTTCTGGAAATTCAGGAAAGCACCAGTATCATTCAGACTCCACTGCGTGGGCCAAACCTGGTCATTTCAGGGAAGCAAGGATCACAAACCGGCACAAAAAGCATTGTGTGGAGTCCCAGCGAGAAAGTGAAAGTCAGGTCATTTGTTTCATGAAAAACGACAGAGCAAGACTCAGGTTTCTCTCTATCTGAAGCCAAAAGGCTTATTACGAGGCAGAAAATTTAAGTGACCAATTGGCTGTTGTATTTCAAGAATGACAAATTTGAGTTGCTCAGATATTTGTGTGATGAAAGACCAATAGCAACACAACATTCTTACATAAAAGTTTTCAGGAGAAATCACTATAGGTGTATAATAAATAAAGCACAACTTTGATTTGTCTCTCTCTATGGCTGAGAAATAAGTTGTCTCCTTGAGGTTATTTTGAAGATTTTTTACTCTCAATAATAATCAACTTTAGTGAGACTTGTTGAAAAAGTTATAAAACCAAAGGAACAAACAAAATTTTATTAAAGTTTTAAAAAATACCAACTAAAAAAGTCAAGACCTTCTGTAATTAAGTTTAGCCAACTCGGCCAACTTTACCCTATTATAAGTGATCTCAGATTGGTCTTGACTTGTTTTACAAAAGGTTGTATTACTTTGGAAGGAAGATTGTGTCCTACTCTTTGTTATTCCCTTAGGATTTGAAAAAATTCACACCCAAACCACCAGAAACGCCGCCCGATCGGGTACTTAAAT
>JAAUXT010047377.1_pt1 | contig 16724 bp, 17 predicted proteins | sample 7278171 | NCBI WGS metagenome assembly JAAUXT01 (sample SAMN14350112, study PRJNA611818) | marine sediment metagenome | isolation source: surface marine sediment (1.8m) | place: French Polynesia: Moorea | collected 2018-08 | reverse complement strand
TTGAGACAATATCTGACTAGCTGATTCTTTTGTCCTCCTCAGTGCAGACTGGCCAAGTGACCTCACCGCTGAACATGCAGAGTGCCAGAATATGTTGATACATCCTCGTATGTGCACGTTTGGTCTGGTCCGATGTGACCGGAACGAGGCACGCGTGAGTTGCATCTCAACCTACCTGTTTTGAGAGCCATTGTGGGCCTAAGAAGGTCTGCGGATCCTGGAGGAACCTGAACTATAGGTCGGTCGCCTAGACATGCCTGTAACTTTCCGATTTTGTTTCAAACTGGAATCTATATTCCGTGTTTTCATTTCAAATTTGAAACCAGGGCCCTCCGTTTACTTGGGACCTCAGGCCAAGCCTCAACCCTTCTCTCCTGATTCCGGATCCACAAGAGTTTCAGACTGAAGTGTTTGTTGTACACATAAACTGGAGGGTACGATTGATGAAGCAACATACCTCGGCGTTGGTGGGTCCAAAGGAGGCAACAAAGAAGCCATAGATACAGATGCATATAACAAGAGCAGTCGGAGAGGTCAGTTCTGAAAGCACCATGTTGCAAACGCCTGCAAACAACAAATCTAATCTCAAACGCGACCCGTGTGGCGTGGTGAGGTGGCCAATCTGAAAATCTAAATGTACTGCTTTGCCTTTTTGGGAAAAAATAGCACGGATCGAATCGAAAAACCACGCAAATTTCACGCAATCACAACCAGCCTGCTCACTTATTCAGCAGCTCACCACAAAGAAAGACAGCGAGGATGTAGACCACAATGGTGTTGGCCCAGGGCTGCTGGCACAGTGAACTGAGAGCCAGCCTCCCGATCAGAGAGGAGAGCCCAATGGCGGACACGAGCAGGTTGCCCAGGGACTCGGAACTCCGGCGCGACTTAACGAAGGCGATGATGTGCGTGAAGACGACACCGACACCGAACAGGTAGAGCAGCGTGCTGACCAGGAGCAGCACGAAGTGCGCGTTCGAGAAGATCCTGAATTCGGAAAGTCAATGGAAGTGTTAACCTGACATTTCAAAACTGGGCGAAGAGGTTGTATTGGACAGGCCATTCGGAAACTTTCTGTCAGGCGTGTGCGCCTTAGTTGGTTGCATTTCGGTCAACAGGACATGAAGGGGGGTTTTCAACAAAGCACCATTGCTTCTGTTGGTCCCTCTCGGGTGGAGTTTAGACGAGGAGTCATAGCCTCATGAAAATCAAAGTTCATCCAATTTTGCGTCATCGCATGCAAACGTTTAATTTTCAGGCTCCTGTGTCAGAATTCCGGAAGGTACTGTAATTCTGAAACGACCCATTCTCCTGTACCTCTTGACGAGTTGTCCCATGGTTTCCGGTCCCATGGTCATTGGCTCTTGTTCGTTCCGCGAACGCTTCACGTTGTGGTTTTCATCTGCTGAATTCCCTTGAGTCTTCGTCTCTTCCAAGAGACATGCTGTCACTATCTCAGGCAAGTCCTTGGGCTCATGCTCGATAATTTGCTGCGATTTTTCTTCAGGTCTCATTGTCCTTGTCTGTGTCCTGTTTTCGACAAGGTTGTCGATGTCTGTGGTGTTTGCAATGATAACATCTTTGTTTCTCTTGGTACGTTCGGTTGGAGACAAGATTTCGCCGTTCACAAGATCTTCGCTCACACGGGATGCGTCAAGTAGAGGCTCCGCATCTTCAGGTTTGGACAATGAAGTTTCACTGCCGACCTTTTGTGACAGCAGAACCTCTGTGGGCCTTTGCTGCGTGTGGCTTATGGCACTGATTGTGTTGTCAGGTTGACTGAGATCGATTTCAGGTGGAGTCAACTTTGAGCAGTGAACATTGTTTAAAACTGCTTGCTCTGTTGGTTCGAGTGATTCTGAATTGAAGTGCTCTTCTTCACAACCATTCGAGTCAGCTTGGGCGTGTTTCATACAGGTGTGATCTGCATCAGCATGCGTACGCTGTTGGGTGGTTTCCTTGTCCTCTGGTTGCACGAGTTTCCTGTCAGGAGGGCGCACAAGCATGGCAGCCACACACACGTGTAGCAAGATCCCACTCGTGATCAACAGGGCTCCTGCAAGTACACGCAAGTTACTCGTTTCAAAAATGCTCAGGCCAAGATGTCGTGTGCACGGGGTTCTTGTCAAAGGGGCTGCATTTGTGTGTGTGTGTGTGTGTGTGTGTGTGTGTGTGTGTGTGTGTGTGTGTTTTACGGGGAACTGCACTTACCCCTCCAACCGAAGCCGTTTATGAGGGCGGTACTGATCCAGGGGAAACACATGTTGCCGATGCCCGCCCCGGAGAAGGAGAGACCAAAGGCGATGGGCCGCAGCCGCTCGAAGTGAGCCCCGATGCCCACAACAGCTGCGGTGTACGCCAGCCCGCCGCCCAGCCCTGAGAAACAGGACTCCCGAGTGGCGACAAAAAGGTTTCTGCGTGTCAATGGCTGTGCACTATTATGTGTGGGTAACTTTGCAGTGTTCGCGCGCTGGCAGGACAACGGAATCAGTGGCAGATCCAAGGGCGGCACCCCTTGGCAATTTCGTCCGGTGGTGGGCCACAGACATCTACATCACTGCTCACACCACCAGATGTTTGGTTTGTTGGTTTTCTATCTTGTTCCGTGGGGGCTTGGTGAATGTGAAACAACAATGGACCAGGTAATGTCACACATCAGTGACAAGGGATTCAACAGGTGGGTGCTTGCTATAACTCCTCATTTCCCCCAGGTTTGGACGTCATATTCACGTGTCAAACAAAGTTTGGTCCACTGTGGATGGGTCCCCTCGAACAAACCTCTCCGTTCCTGCAACCCATTCGCTACCTAAAGCCTGCTCGTCAATTTTCCAGTTTTTGTACAATCAGACGCGTTTCGGCCCTTGAGCCTGTCAAAACTGTACAAGAAGGAACACTGACCTGAGACGAACCCAAAAGAGAAGAAGACTGTTTGGATGTTGGGTGCGAAGGAACAGATGAAGAGACCAAGGGCGCAGCAGAGTCCCCCCACAAATAGCGTGGCGCGGTGGCCACAGCGGTGAATCAGCACGCTCGCCACAGGACCTGCAGAAAACAAGAACGCAGAGCGTTGAACGCAGGCGCGTCCGAGGCATCACAGAATGTTCCGACGTACATGTACATGGAGGTGCCTGAGTCGGACCGACCCTGAAATTTTATCGGGGGCTTGGTCCCTGGGGAAGGGGAAGAATCTACCAAAATTTTGGGCATGTCCTTGTGGGGTTTCCCTTCCCGGCTGAGACCAACCTTAGACTTTGGGAAAGCAATGTCAGTACTGAAGGTTCTACCCCCTCAGAACATCAAGCCTCCAGCTACTCGTATTTCCACTGCATAACACAGACTCAATACGAAGCACGCGTCTGTGTAAAAACGGGCCACTGGGCCTGGCGGTGATTTGAACCATTGCTTATTCCGGTTGCCCAAAGATTATAAAATGACCCCATGTCCAGAGGAGGGTTGGGCCCCCTTGACCAATCCAGGATCCCCTCTCGCAGTTGGCTGACCTGAGCAGCAGAGGGCTCCCATGTTGAGCGCGGAGATCCACGCCGTCGTTCCGCGAGTCTCGCCAAACACGTCGAGGAAGGCGACGTAGTAGACGCTGACGGTGTAGGAGAAGCCGAAGACGAGCAGCACGACGCAGAACATGGCGCCGCACACCACCCACGCCCAACCGGAGTCCGCCATCACGCCTCCGGTCACGGCTTCAGTCTGGTGGGAATGTTTCGTTTATGAAACTGTTGTTGACCACGCTGTGTTTCCCCGTCATTCACCCATTCGTCGGGAGTCAAAGCACAATCGGCAGTCAAGGTAGATACACCTGGTGCACGTCGGCAGATATCATGATCTTGACGCCAGGAATAAGTTTTGAGAGATTGCGAATCCATTGCGTCACAGCTGTCGGAATACAAATTGCAAGATTGTTCACCAATGTGTGAACACTTGCGCAATTTTTTTTCGCGTTGTTAGAGTCAAAATGTTTCGTTCGCAAGTTTGCTTGCACTGAGGTGCCTGCGACCCAGCAGGTCTGCAGCTCTGGGCTGTGTGACTGCACTGTGTGTGCAGGTCAACTGAGCAAATGACCAGTCAGACCAAAACAAAAGTCGACCAGGCGGTCAGGCCTTTATGTTCACCGAACGCGAAAAAGGGGCTCTTGTCATTTCTTTGTGGATCAGAGAGGTGAACCGAAATGGCCAAACATGTGTTTTCCATACACGAGTATATATTTGGGGGGGGGGGGGCTGTTGCTTTGGAACGGAGAGGCACCTTGACTCCAGGTTCATGACTAAACTGTTATGAAATTTTCTGCTGTTTCGTTTGGCTGAGGAAATGACAGCAATTTAGGCTTGAATGTAAATACACAACAATTTGAACGTTTTCAGTCGAGGGTTGCTCCGCCGGCCATCAATGCCAGACAACAACGTGTCCAAAAACCCGTAGCATTCATGTATGTGTCTGTCCAAACACCCCCACCCCAATCCCATAAACCCTCCACCCAATGGATATTCCCGCCTCACAAATCCCCCATTCTTTGACATCACCCAGACCCGTGAACATCTACCCCCCTGAACTCCCCCATGAACATGCCCCACACCAACGAACCCCCACCTTTTGAACATCCCCCACCCTATGAAGCTGCACCCCATAAACATCTCCCACGAACCCCAATGAACAATATCCCCCCGACTCCACGACCCTCCCCATAAAAAATATCCCCCCCCCCTGTGAACGTCGCTCACCCAATGAGCCCCACTTCTCTTTTGAGCCCCCCATGATGCAGCTTGGTGTCTGGCAGGAAACTGTGGCGCCAAAGGTCATCGGGTTCTCAGGGAGAACTTCTTGTTCTCGATGCTCGGAGGTTCAAAAAGGGTTGAGGATCAAGGTCCGTCCGTCCCAGAGAGCCTGAGGGCCTGAATCCCTTGACATCAAAGTTCAATTCATGCCTCACCAAATTTTGATCTGCTCGCACAAATGAGTTTTGCCTTTTGCAAACTTAAAAAGTTGAAGTTGGGACTCTCTGAGCCCGCAAAGAAAACTTGGTTTTCCTATTTTTCACCTTCGAGGATCAGACACCAGCCAAAACCTACCCAGAAGCTGCTGGAGAATGGTGTCTTGAGACTTGACTGTCCTGGGAAACAGAAGGGCGCCATTGCTCGCACCACCCCTGTTTCGGGTGTCTCAAGATTTCGCCACAACTGACCCTCAGTCCAATTCCTTCGACAATAACATCCGCCATGAGCGTCATGGCAATGTTCTGACAGGCATAGAAAATGGAAGAAATGCTTGAAATCCCCCAAAATATGTTGTCATGTTAATTTCACTTACCTTGTTGTCAACTGATTTGTCGGTTCTTGTCCTGAAGGACTTACGAGTACTCAAGTCCTCGAATGCGTGTGTTTAGAAATCCTCCAACGATGTTCAATGGAGCACTTCGTACGATCACTGAACAAACGATACGAATGTTGTGCGAATCCTTTTCCAAAGCAGACTAAATGATCCAATTTGGCAAGACAAACAGTCCGAGAGAACGAATAAGGTCCACCGTTTACTGGCTGCGTTCCACAGACAGATCCTTTGGAGATATGCCCCCGCAGTCAGAGATTTATGTGCATCACACATGCGAACAGTTGTCAGTCGACCCTGTCTTCTCGTGCATGTGCAACTCGCCAAACTCGGAGTTTGGGATCTCCACATCTCCAGAGCTGTCAGTGACACGACGAACTGGCGTGAGTCATGGGGCGGATCCAACAGGAGGCTCTATCGGATACAAGAAGCTTGGGATCAGACCCGGACCTCGAGATTCCCGAAAGAATTTTGCCCTCCCGCACAGCAGGTGCAAAACAGTTCACTTGAAGCACCTTGCTTTTCGAAGTTTGCGTTGGCCACCAATCCGACCACAGCAAACTGTTGGGACAGGGTTTCCAATGTACTCAATCCAAGATCTCTGTGCCCGTGCGCAACAAAACATTTGTTTTCAAGAGCGAAGCTTCGGACTTCCCTGTTGGTTTCATTTTTACACGTTGACGTTTCCGAAGATGAAGCTCGGCCCCTCAAGGATTCCCTGGCTCCCTTGACCGAACACTGGATGAGCTTGGTGTCCGTGTCACAAACTGACAAGAATAATCCGGTACACAATCGTCAAACAGGGGGTGAATCAAGGCACCTCAAGTTCCGAACCCTGTGCAGTCCGTCGAAGTGTCAGCGGAACCTACGCGTGCATATTTCACAAAGTGCGAGAGTCTTCCTTTGGGGAAGAGAACGTGAGAACGTGAACCTTGTCTGACTGTACTCGATTGTACAAGTTTCAGACCCAGTCAAAATTCAGATAAGGGGCCATAAATCTGCTACTTTTGTTGAGACAGGTGCTTGAGAAAACTTCCAAGTCTGTCTCCGAGCAAGTCAAACCTTGCACCGTGGTTATTCATCCAAGGTGATTTTGCAAAATTTCTGAGCGAAGGGTGTCTGCACATTTCACTTCTGAACGAGAACGATTTTGATGTCCATCCTTCTCAGGCGCACATTTTTTATTCAGCCTGAACAGTATGTGAGCCATAGGAGGGTGGGGGTGGGGGGGTTTCAGCCCAAATTTGAAACAACACGTGGAAGAAGAAAACTTTTGCACAGGTCTAATAATTTGGCGGTACATTGCATATTTGGGCGCGAAAGCAGTCGACGCCTTCCCAGATTTCTCTGAGTTTTGGGGCAGTTGAAAAAGCCACGGCCAAGCATGTGAGTGTGCTTCTCCCATCACACCAGGAAAAGGCTGCAAGGTATAGTGACGCAAACGCTTGCATTTTCTTTCTGCCAGGCTTAGTGCGTGCGGAAAGGCTTTGAACAAGATACCAGCGGCAGATGGAGGAGAGATCTGCCGGTTCTCTCCATCTGCCGGTTCTTCTCTGTTCCGGATATTGTAGTTTATCCACGAACAAGGTGCTGGTTTTGTTTTTCCCGGCGATAAGTGAATGGTATTTATTCCATGCAGTGAGCACTTTTTGTTTTTGCCTTCTGTTGGGCTTCCCTGGCTGTGAACTGGAGGATCTGATTGTTTCTTGACCTCGTGGAGCATGTCTGTCATTCAGTGGACACCCCGTCCAGTCTCAGCACACATGCAGAGCACACAAGACACGTGTTGTGACCTTTTGGATCAGGATTTACTCACCTGAGTTCCTTGGTTCATTCATTGTTGCTTGTGGTGGTTCACACGGACATTGCGCTTGAAGATCGCATCAGCTTCATTCGTGGCTCTCCGTTGAGTGCAAGGTGTAAAAAAAATGTTCAGGTGGCTTGTCTATCCAGCCCCAAAGTATAGAAATTCAATCTCCATCCACGGTGGTGTGGCGCACGTTCTGCAGTAAAAGTGGGTCGCCCACTGGCTGCAGTGGTATTGATTCATCGCATGCAAGCAAAGAACAAGCCGTCGCAGAGACGCATTCACAAAGCATTGCTGTAGAGAGGTAGTGAAGCAGTGCAGAGGTGTGGTAGACATGTGTGTGCGTGTGTGTGTGGGCACGTGTGTGTGCGCCCGCGCAACTGGGTGTATCCAAGTGCAGCGATCGTATCTGTTGCCGCAAAGAGTTGCCCATATTTGTTTTCATTTTCTCTCATACAAACTGTCATTTTCAGAATCAAGGCCCCGCAATGTGCATGGGCGTCTGCATGTGTGTGATAGAACATTTGTTCTTGGTGGAGAGCTGTCTTGATCACTCAAGAACAAAGCGTTGATTCCGTACAGATCCAAGCGTTGGGTCATTCAAAACTGCACCAACTCATGACACAGCCGATCCCTGTCTGAGTTGGGGCAACTCCAGGCTGGCTCGCCTTGGTGTCTGGCAGTTGCATGGTGTTGTGGTGTTGTGTGTGATGTGCGAAACGACCTGCGAGATTTCTTTTGGGAGGCAAAGATGACGCATTGTTCGTTGTGGGAACAAAGGGCGCAGTTGTGTTCAGATATTCATTCAGAGAAAAGAGGCAACAACAACCAAGAGGGATGAAAGTCCGAAGATCTCCGACGAGGGAGCAAGCAAACTCGACTCCAAAAGTTCCCTTAGCTGGTGCCTACAGAACAAGAAAAGCCTTTTGGAGGGGAACTGTCCCAGATGAACAGAAGTTTTCATTTTGTCATTTCGTCAGGCGAACATTGTTGATTCTGCTGGTGGCCCTTCTCCGTGGAGGCGTCTTGCTTGGTTTTCCATAACATCACTACTGAGGTCAGCACGGCTCCGCACACCACCAGACAAACTCCTAGAATCTCCACGAAATTCCTGTGAGCTGGCAGAATATGCTGTAAGAAAGTGTACTGATACAGCAGGGTAACAAGGGCACAAAAGCTCGCCAGCAGTATGTTCGATTCATTGGCATCCAACAGATTGACCTGCAGGATCATGGACGCGCTTCTCAACGCCGTGAAGCCCGCGTGCCCCAGAATCAGCAGAACTTGCTTCAGGGTCTTTGGTCGCACAAACGATTTCGTCACAAGTAATGAAACGAAGGAAATCACAAACGCTGAAAGGTTGCCCCAAAACACAGGAATGAAAGTGTCTATGTCCCTTCTTGTCACCATCTTGTAACTCAGGTACTTTGTTGCTGAAATTATTCCATTGATCAAGACGAACAAGTATCCAAACACCAGTTTGTCCCACACAGTGATTGGTGGTTCACCTCGATCAGCAGGTGCGTTCCCAAGCGAAGTGCTTGAAACATTATTTTCTTCACTTGTTCTGTTTGCTTTCAAAACAAGATGCCTGAAATCCGGTTGTAGAATGGCTACAATTCCGATAGAGGCCAAAACAATGGACAAAATTTTGGAACCTGTAATTTCTTCGTGAAGCCATACTTTGTACAAGACCATTCCTGACACCAATGAAACGGTGATTGACAGCGCATCGGTTGTTATCAGGGGCAAATAGTTGATGGCTGCGTAGTAGAAATAGGCACTTGTAGCACACAGACATATTGCCAACACTAAAACAGGCACATCAGCTTTGTTCGGAACAATCACTGAGATACGTTTGATCCTAATAATGATGGTTGTGCTGATGAAGACTCCGAGATTTCGCGCGATATACAGCTCTGGGTCTGGAATGCTCCTCTCCAGCAGTTGAACGCAGGCTGAACTGCAACAATGATACCGGAACAAACTCAAACTCTTAAACTCATATTTCTTTGCTTGAAAATCGTGGAGGCTCCTGCTAATTGGCGCGACGGTGCTTCGCACACAACTTCTGATGCTGCATCGAAGATCAACTGTTCGTGTGCACGTACGTTGCACTGCCTGTGGTGAATGCTCACCTTATCCACACAGAGAAAATTGCATCAAGGAAACCTTGAGTTCGCACGAGTTTTTCATGTCTCACCTGGAAGCGACAGCGCTGCTGGAGAGAGCGCAGAGCAGAATCCCGCACACGACCAGCAACTTCCGGTTCTTCGTTTCCGGCTCTTTCGTGAGCCTCCGCTTCTCTGACTCCGCGTCTCCCATCCGGCGTTGATCTGGTGGGTCCTCTCAATTTGCGTTGACAGGGCGGGTGCTCACCCAGTCTGTGTCAGTTTGTGTTGTGACTTACGGAAAGATCCATCAGGCCAGTTCATGACCAACGGAGCAATTTTGAGCAAGAGCACTCAGCATCGACTTGACTCCCCGTCGACTTGATCAACTGTGTCATTCATGAGCGCACTGTTTCTTGGGTGACACAATAAAACAGACCGTGGAAGACACTAGACCTCTCTGTTCAAGATACGGTTGAGAAAGAACAGGGGGCGTATCGTAAGTTCTGACTCCTCCCACAACTGAAGATGTACGCGTGGTGGTTTCACGAACCCTGTTGATTGAGAGAGAGAGAGAGAGAGAGAGAGACGGAGAAACAGACTTCAAAATAAGTTGAGAAAAGTGCAGTAGCTGAAATAAAGATGCGTGTTTGGAGAGACAGGGTGCAACCCCACCGGCGTGCATGAGATGGCTTGCAGTGGATCTGTGTCTAGGGCAACACGCGTTTCCGTTGCGGGAACGTGTCGTCACTGACGAATGTGACAAATGTGCTTGACTGAAAGTTTGCACAGAACGGATCTTGCAGAACACACCAAGGCACCAAACTGGACGATTTTGTGTTTTTGGTGGAAAGCACAAATGTTTCACACGACCGTTTTTATTTTCAAGAGTTGGGACCGAAATTTTCGTGCCCGTCTTCAACATTACCGATTCTGCGAAGAATTCCCTTTGCGTGTATCTGTTGTTTTTGCTGTCTCTGTCTTTGGCTCACGTTTACAGATGTCAATTAGGGAAGCCTGTGCTGCTCCGTACACTACAAGAACCACACCAAACACCTCCAAAATATTGTGATGAGCTGGCAAGACGCTCTGCAGAAAAGTATACTGGAAGAACAAAACGAACAGAGCATTGAAGGAAACCAACAGAACGTTGGCGACAGTTGCATCCAAACGTGATACCTGCAGAATGAGGCACACAATTCTCAATCCTGTCGAAAAAGCATGGCCTACAACCAGCAAAATTTCCTTGGTGCCTGATGGAAAGATTGGTGTCCGAAAGAAGCCTATACCAAGGGAACAAGTGATCATTGCTGCCAGACTCCCCCAAAAGACAGGTACAAACGTGCTGGTCTCGCTTCTGACCAGCAGTTTGAATGTGAGGTACCTGGTTGACAGCATCATCCCGCTGATCTCAACGAAAGTGTACCCAAACACAAGTTGCTCAAACAGAGTCGGAACCCATCCTGATCTTTTGTCTTTGGTTTCACTCAAGCTATAATTAGCTTCCAGTTGAATGTCCTGTTCTGACTGGCCTTTGCTGGGAGTTGATGCACCAATCCCTGTCCAGGGTTGAACGATGGCAACAATTCCAGTTGATGCTATCAAGATTGACAAGAACTTAACACAAGTTATTTTTTCATCCAACCAGATTCTGTACAAAATACATCCAACTACAAGACAGGTTGTCAGGGACAACATGTCAGCAATGACCAGAGGCAGATAGTTGACCGCGGCGTAGAAGAAGTAGGCGCCGAGGGAATAGAGCACGGCTGAAAATGACACCAAAGGTATGTCCCTGCAGTTGACAACAAGGACAGACACACGCCGCAACAACATGACTCCACTTGTGCAGAAGAAAACTCCAAGATTTCTCGCGATGTACAATTCCATGTCGGGGATTGCTCTTTCCAACAGCTGTACGCATGCTGAACTGCAATCGGAAAGAGAAAACGTGCCCTGGATAATCTATATTATAAGACGCACGTGAAAGTTCTGCAAAAATTCATTCTGTGTTCTTTTGCCATCAGTGTCTCACCTTGTTGCACTGAAGCCACTTGAGAGACAGCACAGAAGTATGCCAGTCAGAATGCCAGCAGCTCTCTCGTGGTTTTTCCTCTCTTCTTTGGGAACGACCAAGCGGTTCTTCTCCACTTCTTGCTGGCTTTCCTCAGAAACTCCTTTGCACGTTACATTCTCCAGCCAGTGAATCAGTGCCAGCAATGACGTCTTTAGCATCACGAAATCTAAGGACAACTTGGAATCAATTTTCTGCTGGGAATCGATGATATTGAGTCGGTGTGTTGTGACCCTCCTGTGCTCCTGTGTGGTGGGCACACACACACACACACACACACACACACACACACACACAATTGGTAAATTGGTGCGAAAATGCCTGTTGAAAAGGCAGACGTGTGAGTTGAGCGAATCATTGTTTCTTGCTTCGGTAAAGTGGTACGAGCCCCACGGAAAAATGTTACCGTGGATCAGACTGACCAAAACAACACAAAACATTGAAGAAGTTACGGAAACGGACAACCCGTAGGCGTAATCACGTGCCATGCTTTATTGTACGAGGCTCAGTCATTAAATACGTGGAATTATCATGGCCAGCGCTCACTGCGATCGGCTCTCAATTGCTGTTTGTGATCGACACTTACAGAAAACTGCACATGATAATTCTACGTATTTAATGACTGAGCCTCGTAGAAATTTAACTCTGCACTGTCAGGGTGCAGTGTGGACGGATGGACAAGTTTGTGTGTTTGATTCAAAATCAGCATCCTTATTGCACAGCGGTATGGCCAGAATCTTTGACTCACGAGCCAAGGGGGACAAAGTTTTCACACTTTGGTTCGCACACACTATCAAAACTGAACAAACTGTTTTACGTACCTTTTGTTTTGGTTGGTTGAGGCTGCAAAGAGTGCTCTTTCACTGAACGTTCAATTGCAGTTTATGGCCTGCTTCAACCACTTGTGTTCCTCTTCCTCTGAAAGTTGCCTGTGCTCAGAACGAAAACTCAAGTCAGCCTTTGATCATCAATGAAGTAAATCACGTTCAACAACATCTTCACTGTTTCACGCTTCCGTGCACGTCAACCTCTTTGATTCACTGACCTCAATCCGCATCAACCACCCCAAATTGGGGCGACTTTTCGAGGAGCGCTCTGGTCCTAGAGGAGTGAACAACCACAAGGTATCAAGTAGTTGGAACCTGTGACATGCAACATTTGTTGCCAGTCTTTTCCATTTTTTTTGTAGAATGCGTGTGTAGTATGTTTCATTTTTCCAGGACTTTGTGGGTCCAGATTCAGGTGTCCTTGTGTCAGCCACAAGATGATCGTTTTCCAACACCATCTCAATTTCGAATCCTGGAAGGGTTTCAGACCAGGGTTCGCAAGAGGAATCCTCCTCGTGTTCGATTGCGAGAGGGCAGAAAGCAGCTTGCCCCAATTGGGGTGCAAGAGTCAGGACACAAAAGGCGCTTTGCTCGTACTTACCGTCGTTCTGCATGCGCGCGGGCTCACTCACTGGAAGCTCCAGGGACTGTGTGTTTTGCACCTGCAGCACATGGTCGTCTCTGAATTGCGCAAACCAATTTGTCTTGGACATTTTTGGGGGGCAACAGACATTTGAAATGTTTCAGCTGAGACTCCTGTTATGAACAGGTGTCTGGTGTCCCTTGAATGTTGGTCCTGTTTGTCTTGCGACAAATGCTGTTCACTCACAAATGAGAAATAATCGAAGTTCTCTGCACGAACAAAGGAAAAGCACACAAAGCACAACAAAACAGAACTCTTCTGATTCTCTGCATGTGCATCGTGTGATGGTCAAAGTTGAGACCGAGACAATTGTACTCGATCTGAGACAAGGAGGCAAGGATGAACAGGGCTGTGTCTGTGGTCAGATTTACGAGTATGGTACGTGTACCTGCATGTGCACAGTGAATCTTATCTTGCTGCGCAATTTGGTTCTCTTGCAGATTTTTTGTTAGATCTATGTTTCAAAGGAGAAACGAAAGCAAAAGGCCTCATGTTGCATTTTCTCGCAAGCACACGGTGCGAACCGCACGAGCCTTGAACAGCCCGCAGCAGCAGAAAAAGGTAGATCCAAGCAGTTTCTGCTCAAAAAAGACACTTCCCTTCAAACAACACTGGTCGAAATTGTCCAAAACACGCGACAGCAATGTTGAGCGAAAACGTGTTCTGCATGCGGCCGCAAGAGACGACTTTGTCAACGCCAAACTGTTTTGTCCTATTTTATTGATCTTAGTACATCGTACTTGCAGCAAACAAACAACACAAAGTGAAAATTCTTGGGTTCTGATTGTCAACTGCATATGAAGGCACGCTTTCTCGCCATTTTGTACAAATTTGTGCTTTCCAAAGAAAAGTCAAGAGCTCTGTCCCAGCGCCTCAGCTCAACACAGACCCCCTCGATGTGCGCACAGGTCAACACTTGGTTCCAGGCAGTGTTCGAGCATATAGGTCCGTTGTACCATTTCCAGGTGAATTGTAATTGTCGCCATTCAACATATTAGATTCCATATTTTTGGTTTCTGGAATGAGGTCAATGTAGGAGGCATGGCTGGACGGGTAGAGCACTGGCCGCATGTAGCCTTCAGAGTCCACACTGTGCGTGCTTTGGGGCCGAGGAATTGCAGTCACCAGGGCCGAATTTTGAAGGTTCAGCTGATTGGTTAGCTTTCCCTGGTTCGTGCCCCTGGCTCGAGCGAGGTTGTGAACTCGCAGCACAACTCCGTTGTGCCTGGGTATGGGGTCTGACACCTGTTTCGAAACACGTTGTTTTGGAACCAAGCCGTTCTGCTGGCCCAAAGATCCAGTTTTTCTCTCATTCTGTTCAAACAAGCCCACAATGTTCTTGACTTGGTAGGCAGAGATTTTGGCGGAGGCTCGACCTTGTTTCTGCAGCTTCTCAATTTCTGAGGCGTTGGTGTATTCATTGGACGCACCAAAGGTCCTACTCAGTCGATCCCTGAGTTTTTTGAGCCCACTGCTTCCACCCTGTTCACCACCTTTCCGGTCCGGTGGGGGACTGGGCATGCGTGGCTTTCCCGTCGTTCCCAGGACGTCATACGGTCGCTGCAGTGAGTTCTGGCGTTCGATACTGGTTTTGTGCGTGAGACTCAGTTTCTGAATGGTCTGTGGATCCTCTTTGTCTGAATCTGACTCAGAATCTGCCAGTACATCAATGTAGTCGTTGCTGGTGCACGTGGCGCTGCTCGCAACCCTCTGGTTGACACTCGTGCTGTTTTGTTTGCTGGATTTTGCTGTTGTCACGCGGGCTCTGTTGATGCCCTGGAGACGGTTGCTGAGCGCAGGGTCGATGTAGTTGGGCACGGCTGACATGGAAACACCAGAGTCTGTGCTCATGTTGGAAGCCTGATGGCTCAGCGGAAGAAATGCTGAAGTGTAGGAGAAAGAGTTGTAAAGTTGTGGTTTTTGTGGTGACAGAACAAACGTTTTGACTGGACTTTTGTCAGGAAACTTTCCAAACAGGCAATTGTAGTCGCAGGTAACTTTCCTTGGTTCCAACCCGACCTTCCCTCTGTGAACGTGCAAGGTGAACGTGCAGGGGGAACATTCAGTCTCATTGTGGCATTCTATTCAATTTGAGGTTCTCAAAAGTCAAGGAATAAATTTTCAGCACTTGATGAAGCTGCTTGCAGGTCATTTTGGGGTAACAGAAATGGAACCTGCAGCCCTTTATGAGGATGCGTTGAATGGCCATTTGCAACAACCGAGTCGAAAAATTTGGCAACATGAGAAAGCAAGCCTCGTCAGAAAAAACGTTTGAGGAAGGTGGTGCTGGCTCACGCTGGATTATGCTTGACAGATTTCCTGTGGTCTGTACGAATCCAGGCACAGTGGAGCCAAAGGACTGTGATTCTTGCAGGTTCAGAGCGCCTTGTGGCCTGCACTCTCGAACTTTGAAAATTCATTTCGACCCCATTTTGTATGCCACAGATGAAACATTTTGGGCATGTCTGTCTGGCTTTCCACACAGAACGCACAATCGTGTCTTTTCGTTCCTCAGAGGGTCGTTCTACCGACTTGGTCCCGTGATCAGAATGGCACATGAAATCTGTGAACAGTCTGTTGCAGAAACATCAGACGAAATGCAGGGGACAAGTTCACCTGCTGTGCAGGTTTTTGACAGGACAAAAGACACTTCCAGTACAGCAGTCCCACTCGATGATGAATGCTGAGGACAAAACAGTGGCGTACTTCGATGCGCAAACACGTGTCACTGTTTTGAACACGAACTCACCAGTGCCAGTAGCTGCAGAAGCGGTGGACGTATGCGCGCTGTTGAAAACGCCGTTCGTGGAGGTACTGGGGACCAGAGTACGCGTGGAGGTGGCGGCGGGAACCAGGCGACTAGGCGAGGCGGAGGGTACCAGAGCGCGCGTCGACTCTGGAGTCGAGTAGGTCTGCGTGTAGATGGTGTTCTGCGTGTCCGCGTCGGAACTGAAGAGAACACAAGAAGCAACGTTCATGCCATTATCAAAGCACCGGGCCACAGACCAAACCTGCGCAGTCTGATCTTTGTCAGTGTTCTTTGTTCCATGGCATTGGCACAATACGGCCAAAGCGCATGGCCTGCAGCGTCCCTTCACACAATGAGGCAGAGCACACAAAATACCCAGAAAACCACCCGACCTGTCGCGGCGCTGGCGTCTCTTCGCCCGTCTCTTCACACAGCAGCAGTAGACACAGAGACACAACAGCAGCAACAGCGCCAAGGCGCCTCCAGCCACGCCCAGCACCAGCACCAGCGGAAAACCTGTCAAAACCCGTAAAACCTGCAGGACACAAGATGAGGAGGTTGGAGGCAAAGTTGAACGATACTGATTTCCACGTCATGCGAATCCGAGTGGGACACGGGGGCTGTTCGTTTATCTCTCTGCGTCGCGTTTCTGCGCTCTTCTGTGTTGCCAAGCTGTTCTTTTTTCCTGTTCTGCGCTCGCTCTGCATTTCTCTGCACCGCAGAGACGCAGAGCACCTGTTGGCTCTGCGTTGTGTTGGGAGAGAAGGACAAATGAGACAATTGAGTCAAGAAATGTATGTTTTTTGTGACTGTTTAGCCATGTGTATTTGTTTTTTTTGGATGTCATGAATGTCAACATAGGAAGTTGAAGCTGATTGGTCAGGCGCAGCTGCGCGCAGCTTGGAGATGACCTTCACCTTCTGGAATGTTGTCTGCAATGGAGGCAGGAAATTGAACACATTGCAAAAAATTGCGAATTGTGATGACATTTGCCATGATAGGTAGAAGGATTTCATTGAAATTTGTGCATAAATGTGTTTCCATTTTGTATTGTAGGACATATTTCCTATACGCATTGCCATTGAGAGTTTGACCATTGAAATCAAGTGTGCCCCCGCACACGTCGAGAAAATCTGTGAGATGAAGAACAAGCAAGGTATGATCAGTGGATCAGTT
>JAAUXT010104830.1_pt1 | contig 16725 bp, 25 predicted proteins | sample 7278171 | NCBI WGS metagenome assembly JAAUXT01 (sample SAMN14350112, study PRJNA611818) | marine sediment metagenome | isolation source: surface marine sediment (1.8m) | place: French Polynesia: Moorea | collected 2018-08 | reverse complement strand
GTTACCGGCGCCCCGGAGCGAAAAACCGGCCGCGGCAATGGCGCCCAACCGCTGGAATCCGCGGGCGGTCCGTCGCAATGCGCCGTCAAGTTGCCGGGTGTCCGCGGTCAGCACCCAGCGAAGGCGCCCGAGATCAGCCACGGCGCGCCCTCAGTTCCTCGTGTCGTCGGTCAATGTTGGCCAGCACGGCTTTTATCTGCTCCTCTGTTTGTGCGATCGGACCGCTACCGTCAGCCCGCTGTGCCCGCGCATTCTTTTCCTCGAAATACCGTACCCAGCCCATCAAGACGCGGACGGGAACGTGGCCGAATGCGGCGCCGGGATCGGCGTAACCGAGCTGCTCGGCGAGGAAGAACGCGAAGAACTCGGCGGGCTTGAGCTTTTTTTTTGCTCCTCGGAGACCCCGTTGAGCTCTAGAAAGGCGGTTGCCACCTCCCCCAGCGGCTCCATGGGACCATCGACGATTACGGGTTCGTCACCATCGGCGAGCACGCGCTTGCCGTCAGCATCGCACAACCCCAGCACCGTCAAGCGCGCCAGTCGCTCACTGCCGGTCGATTCGTCCATGATGGCCATGAAGCGCTCGAACTCGTTGCCTTTGATCTGCCGCACATAACAGCTTCCCCACGCCTCCGTTTCGACTGACGCAACCGTGGGCAGGGTCGCTAGGATCTCGTTTCGCGTCTTCATACCGGCGGCGTCACCGTCAGATCGCCAGAAAACTTGAGCGTCCCCCGCCCGACGATCTTGTCCTCCGTCGGGCCCGTAGGCACATCGTAGCCGCCCGTCATCCAGAAACCGGAGCGCACCCAGGTCGTTCCGTCTCGGAACGTGATCGTCCAGGTTGTCGCCGTACCGTTAGCGGGCGGCTTTGTCTGGGGATCCATGTAGTACTCGATCTCAAGTTGACCCCAGTCCGGCAGCACTCCCGGAACGTATTCCTTTTGCGTCGACAGGCTGTGCGTCACATCGATAGCAGGCACATCCTGCCCGGATTCGGAGAGATTGCTGATCTCGGCGAAAAAGCCGTTGCCATCGTCAACGGTAATGCCAGTTCCGAGTTGTGGCATGGTTAGAACCTCGCGCCTTTCAGTTTTTGCTCGGCCAGTCGCCGAAGCTCCTTAGGAAAAATCTGCTCTTGTGCCCGCTCCGCTTCCTGCCGAGAAATGCGCCGGGCTTCGGGCTCAAGCTGCGCAACGGCTTCCTCGATAGGTAGCTGAGTACTTTGCCCATCCGGGCGCCTGCGGTGGCGTGCATGCGGCTTACGGCTAAATATCCCTTCATGTCCGCCCGGCATGCGCGCCGGGAAGGCATTCCGGTAGATGCGCTTCCCAACCTTCACGTAACCCGTGCGTGAACGCGACACGCTGCCGCCCAGCTCCTTGGCTTTAACCGGCCGCTTGGTGCCTACCCAGAGTGAGGCCCGGAGCGGTTTCTTGTTTCGCGCCGCCTTGTAGACCTTGACCCGCTTACGGATGGTCTTCTGCGGAATGCTGGTGGCCGTGGAAAGCCGCCGCACGGTCTGGGTCCGGGCCTTGGTGGCCGCCAGATTGAGCGCCCGCGCAATGATGACATCGGCATCACGCCGAATGCGGCTGATCCGCTGCACTTCGGCCCGGATATTGCTCCGAACCGTCAAGGTCATGCCTGGCAAGCCGATAGCTGGCGTGCGACGCCTGGACTCGCCCCGAAGCAATGCTCGGGCGCCGGCGCCCTTCAAAATGGTCTTAGCGACAGTCGGCAGCGCCATCAGGCCAGCCTGAGACGTAGCTCGGCGATGCCGTAGCCGTCCGGCCGGTAGGCGTCCAGGATGTAATCAGTGCCTTGGATGGACACGGGCGCGCCATAGGGAACGGATCGGATGTCGGCATCGCGACAGGTAAAGGCGGGCGCCCGCTCCTCGCGGGTTTCCTCTGAGCCCGGGTCGAAAAGCCCGTCCACGTCATTGCCGTCAATGACGGCCGTTACCGCATACTCGGAGGTATCGAAGAAAATGGCCAGATCGGTGTCTAGCTGTTGCTTGAAGCTCACGCGCCCCGCCTGTTCAGGTCATCGTGGTTCCTTGCAGTATGGCTGCTGTGGCGCGATCTTGCAACGCACCACATCGAAGCCGCCGACCACGAGCCAACGTTGATTCCCTGCGATGACGCCAGTACACGCGATGGCGCCGGGCGGTACCCGCATTTCTGCAACCATGGTGACGGCCGGCGACCATATGTAGAATCGGCCTAAATTGGGCGCTGGCGCAAAGTGATCGTAGACATCAGATGCCTCAGGCGGTCCTCTTCTGCCGCAAGCTTCAAGCTCCACCCATTGAGCCGCGGCCGGCGTCCCTGCCAGCCCGCCCACTGCTGCGAGACTTACAAGCCCCAGGGCCCGCCAGCGAGCTTGACAGTTGCGGTGGCGGCTCCATCGGCGGCATCCGCCGTGAACATGCCGCACGGATCGTTTCCCGTGGCGTCGCCCGTCACTTTATAGGTGCCGCCATCGTCTGTCACATAAGCATGCCCACCTTTGAAACCGGCCGAGCCCGCGCCCGTTGCTTTTGGCAGGCTCCATTCGCCATAGATCTGTAGCTCGATAACATCGCCGATCTCGCCGTCCTTTATGCAGACACCAGTCGTTTTTGCGGCTTTCTCCAGGTCGCCCGATTTGCGCGCCGCGGCCAGCGTCACCGGCAACCGCACCCCGCTGCTTAGATAGTTCTTGGCCATACTTGTTTACTCCTAAGATTTGTCCAGTCAGTTTGTAGGCCTACGCACCTATGGCGTCAGGGTTTCATTAAGCTCCCGGGTTGTACATCGAGGTACGGAAATCCAGCGGCGCGGCGCCCACATCGATCCGCACCTTCAGCTCAACTCCATCGATGGTCCAGCCGTCTTTCGTTTCCAGGTAGGGCGTGGTATTGCCATCGAGGAACGCTGCCTCGACAAAATCGAAGCTGTTGGGATTGGCCGAGGCATACCACGCCGTCTCACTGACCAGATCCAGGCGCGCATCCGAAACCGTCTCGAACGTGCCAACAAACGGATTCGGGATCCCTTCACGGACTGACGGATTTGGATCGTCCGTCGAGGTCTGCAAGACGCGCGTCCGGGTGGCGAGCTTTCGCGGTACGATGACCCGCTGTAGCGGAATGTTGAGCGCCGTCACATTGGCCTCAGTGTCCGCATTGGCGTTGTTGTCGGTCTGGAGTCCGAGCAACAGCTCGGCTTCTTCCAGAGTCTCGACCGATGGCGGGCCGGCAACGCTGGCGATGTTATTGTGCTGCGCATCGTAGAGCGGCACACCGTCTTCGCCCATCACCGCATTCGATGTCAGCACGAGATACACCACGTCGCCAACCGTTCGCGATGCGGCACGCCCCTGGGCGGTGGCGATGCGGGTCAGCTCACCCAGATCGTCGTTGATGATCAGCGTGCGGTCCAAACCGATGATCGACCCGAAGCGCTTGAGCACAATCGGGTTTTTCCGATCACTCGTGGTCGCGTAGCTAAACTCGCCATTTTCGGGCAGCTCCGGCAGCGTCGGATACGCATTGAGCGCCGCGCGCGATGCGATTTTGAAGTCCGGTAGGTTGCCGGTCCTGGCGATCATGTTCCAGGTCTCGGGCGCCTCATCCCAGCCCCGTAGCACCGCTTTCGTGGCGATGTTTTCCATGAGCGCCGGAAAGTCCGAGGTGCTGTGCGTGATGCCCATATCACCGCGCACCGTGAGCGCTCGCCCGACAATCGCCATGCGGTTAAGCCCCTTAATCGAGTGACCGCGCATCACCAGACAATGACGGGCCATCTCGGGCAAGGTCATGCCCGCGAACTCGTTGGAGTGCAACTCGGCCGCGGCCTCTTTTGACTTGTCGAGCCCCGCGCGCACCAGAAGCACGGCGGTCAAGCCCTTGCGGCTTTTGTCGATGGCATCGGCGCCCATGCGAATGTCGCCGATAGCTGTGCCGCCGCTTGCGCCGCTACCCTGCGGCGTGCCGGCGCCGGCCGTGATGGGCCCGCCGTCGTCCGCATTGATGGTGGGTAAGCGTTCTAAAAGCCGGGCATGCACCTTGCCCAGGTTCCAGCCCTCGCGTAGGGCTTCGGCGCGAATCTCCCCCAGCGCTGTCGCGCCAAGCACCTGAACAGACGGCATCGCAAGCGCGCCGTCGATGTCGATCAACCGCTGGCGTTCTTCACGTTTCGCGGCTTCTACGTCGTTTGCTTGTGGCATGGTTTCCACCTCCCGGTTTCGGCCGCGAACGTCGGCCAGTGTTCCGCTGGCGGCAACCGCCAGCGCCTCAGTAATCGTGTCGACAAGCCCGACCTTTTTGGCCTCACTTGCCGTGAAATAGTTGTCTTTGTCGCCAGATAACCACTCATCTACCTGGCTGCGCGCAATCGCGCCCCCGCGTGTGTAGCTCGATGCCATAGCCTCCGCATGCCGGTCAAGGATTTCGGCAGCTTCTCGCATGTCCTGCGCGTTGCCATCGGTAAATGTCAGCGGCGCATGGATCATCAGGAGCGCATTTTCGGCCATGCGTATTTCATCGCCCGCCATGGCGATCAGTGACGCCATTGAATACGCGTAGCCGTCGATCTCAGTAATCACGTGCGCGGGGTGTCGCTTCAGCGCGTTGTAGATGGCCAGCCCATCGGCCACGGCGCCCCCATAGCTGTTGATCCGAATCACGATATCGCCATCGCCCGAGATATCGTTTAGCGCATCAATGACATCGCGCGCCTGCACGCTTTGCTCATCCCACAGCGACGGGCCAATGTCGCCATAGATCAGCACCTCGCGGCTTTTTGCTTTAACTTGAAAGCTCATGCGGCTTCGGCCTCCGAAAAATCTAAATCGGGTTGCCCTTGAACGCGCTGCACCGCTCGAAGCTCGGTCGCTGGAGCATAGGCAATGCAATTCCCTTGCGCGTCGCGCCCCGTGCATTCATCTGGCATAAACTTCATGACTTGATTCGGTTGCCAGCCGAATGTTTCGTCACGCCAGCAAAGGCCATCGCCGGGAGTCCACCACCACAATCCGGCGCACTCAAAATTTCCGCCTGCATTGGCGTCGCCATGATGGTTATACCCCGACTGAATCATCTGATGCGTGACATCCCAGACGGCGAGACAATGCCAGTCCTTACCGCCGGCCTGCGCTTTCTTGAAGACGCCATAAGCGAAATCGATATCCACCATTTTGCGAATAGCTTTTTTGTCCCACTCATCGAGCGCGGGCTCCGGTCCTTCCTGGCCATTGATGTACCACAAGTACCATTGTTTCCAGGCCTGAGCAATGGAATGCTCCAGAGCTATCCAAGCATTTGAGCGCATTATTCGCACACTCCCACAAAGGCATTCTCCATCCAGTCACGCCCACGATTAACATCGTAAAAGCAGACGTGCTTGAAATGCGCGGGCACGTTCAAGCCACGATTTAGAATCAACTCATTCTCATCAGGGTACGGCGCTGCATAGGATCCTACGTTACTCCAAATCCAGGAGCCTGCGGTCTTGATCCCGATCTGTCTCTCGCCGGCACCGAAATAGCCGGCAATCAAGTAACGTTGATTGGCATTGATTACATTGCCCGGAAATTGCACACAAATCTGATTGGGCTGCCCGTCTTGCGTGCATACGCGATGACTGTCACCACCTAAATTCAAATACGCTAAGGTCAGCGCGCTACGCGAAAGTCCGAGCAGATCGTAAGTGGCTTGATCGATTTGCACGTCATCATATTTGGGTTGCCAGCAGAACGCGAACATGCCTTCCGTTGGATTGTAGATCGGCTTGATGATACCGCTATCCAGCGGCCAAGAAAGCTGATCCACGGCGCGCGAGGTCGCCGCGCCTTCAGTGACAATGACACTGGATGGAACTTCGCTTTCCTCAAGCTGATTAAGCACAAAGAACACATCTGAGCCGCCCGCAGCCTGTATGGCGAAAATATTAGTGCCGGCGCTGGGTAACACAATGGCGCTTTCTTGTACGTAATGATCTGGAAGCGCTTCTGAGGGCGCATAGGCGCCGGTGACGCCGATCTGAGCTAAACCGCTGCCACGCCACCAAACGGACACTGCATGTGCATTTGTGTTTCCGGTCTGACCTTCCACCGTGACGCGGGCGATTGTTGACCCCGCACGATTATCCAACCGAAATACATAGCCGCTTTCTGCACGAAACGATAAGCCGGCCTGATAAAGCGCTTCTCGATCTAAAACGCGACTAAGAATAGCGGCTGGATCTCCGCTAACTGCCATATTGGATAGCGCCGCGTCTGGATTCGCATTCCAATTCTCGCATTTATTGGTACTGGCCGGTTCCATCAGCACGCCCAGGGCTTCATCCTGTGGCGTGTATTCATGGCGCGACTCATCGTCTTCAGCAGCGAGCAAGAACGTGCCACGCGGCGCAAGATAGGTCGCTTCAGAGTTGCGCTCAAACGTGGCCTTGATAGCGCCCGGAATGGAATCCGGGCCCGTCAATAATGGCGCGTGAAAGGTGAGCGCCGGATCAACCGCCCGCACAGGATCATAGCCTGGGGAAAGCTTCAGCGTCTCGTCATACTCGTTGGCGAGCTGACCGTTGTGCAGCATCCAATGCTTTAGGCCGACGGGTGCCATTGGAAAACGTCTCCGGTTGGCTCTTCGTCTTCAATGGCGGGCTCGGCCGGTTCGGCGCGCTGGTTCTGTCGCTCGACAATCCGCGGATCGTTGCCGAGATCGCGCGTGTTCTGAACACCGCTCGTCCAACCCATTTCTTGAGCGGTCTTGCGTCCGTCCATCTCCTTGGTGATATCGATCTGAGGCACAGGCGGACCGCGGTAGTCCGCCCAATACAGCGACCGCCGGTCCAGGCTTCGAGGTAGAAAAATCTTGCCGGAAAGCACGGCAGCATCGATACGAAAGCGCCGCACAACGTGGTAGAAGCGCGCGATCAAATATTTGCGCAAGCTGTCATAGCCCACGTTCCCTTCGACCAATTCTTGCCGCTGGCTCGAATACGTGCCGTTGTAGTTCTTGGCAATCGAGCTATAGCGGGTGTTCGTCCCTGCGGCCAGCATCCGCACTTGCGAATCCCTGAAGGCTTCGAGCCCGGTATTCGGCCGCGTTGGGTCCATCATGGTAACGGACTCGCCTTCGGCCAGCGTCCACCACATGCCGTTGGCCATCTCCAGCTCGCGCACCGATTCGTTGCCGTCCGATTGCGTCTGACCCAGTGCCGGTCCCGCGTTGGTAATGACGCCGCCAACTTCGGCGTTCATGCGCGCCGCGATGCGCTCGCTTTCCTCGTACTCTTTGATGTCGGCAAGCCGGGTAATGATGGCATGCGCGAGCGGCGTGCCGCGCGTCTGGCGAAAGCGCTTGGCAATCTTGAGATGGGTCATCACGCTCGCGCGCTTGCGGATGGTCTCTTGTGAAGCACGCAAGCTTGAGCCCAGGTTGAGCCCTTGATCGTTCGGGTGTTGCTTATAGACGTGGTAAGCCACTGGGCGCCCCCAGCCGTCCTTTTCCACGCCCTGGACGATCAGCGGATCGCTCGCCTGCATTTCAAACGGCAGATAATCACTCTCCAGCAGCTCGAACACGTACTGCACGGGGCTTGGGTACGGATAACGCCGGCCGAATACATGATGCACCAGGAGCTCGCCATCACGCACCAGAGACCGACACACAAGCCGCTCGACGCCATTTTCCCCGCACATGGGCAGCTCACCTGTAGTTTCTGGTGCCTCGCAGAACTCTTGCCAGTCGAGATCAATAGCCAGGTTCAAGTCATCCATCGGATCGCCGTTGCGATCGACCGTCATGGCTTCAATCTGTAGGCCATCGCCGATCACGCGATTGACTAGGTCGTTATAAATGCCAACCGCCAGATCGTGATTTTCATCGAGGTAACGCGAGTAGCCGCGGAGATTCGTGTTCGCCATATCCATCACGGCATCGGCGCTGCCAGTGCTGGCGCGTCGTGGATGGGTGCGGGTGCTGCGGGCGGCTTCGAAGTTGGCGCGAATGGCTTGGAGCGCTTGACGGGCTTGCGCGCGCTTCAGGGCCCAGCCGGGAAAAATGCGCTCGATCAGTGCCATCGGCTATAGAGAATGCTGGAATTCTTCACGCCCGCTTCGCGGTGCTGCGCGAAGGAAAGCTGCTGTCTCCAGTACTGGACTTGCTGGCGAATTTCCTCCGAGTTGGCGCGCGTCAGGCTTCGCCCCCCAATGGTATAGGACTGCCCGCCCGCCACCGCCAGATCGGCCGCTAGCCATGCGTCGAGATGCGTGCGGGCGGTCGTGCTGTCCATGTTATCCACAGGATAGCAGACTTTACTTTAAGAATCCCCAAAAAGGCCGCGGCGCCGTGGGTGATGACGCCGCGGTTGTTTTTTTGGCGCCTGCCGAGCTGGGGAAGCGGTCGGCGCCTCAGGGGAAGGGCCCGAAGGGTTCGGGCGGGATAGCGTCTCCAGGGTAACGCGCCCAATGGACTGAAGCAAGCGGACCGCCGCCATGGATAGCACGCGAATGTCTAGCGCCTCATTGCGGCGCCGCACGGGCACCCAACGGTAAACGATGCGCCCGCGCACCTTGTGTCGCTCGCGTTTCTCGCCGCAGAGCTGATCGTAGTATTCGCGGTCGTAGCAATCGAGCACGGGCCAATGCCAGTAGCCGGCACCGGGATCGGTCAGCCGCACGCGGTCGAAAACCAGCTCTTTGCCGGTATCCGGCCCGATAATGGTCAGGAAAACTCCGTCCTTGGTCATGGTCCGCGGAAAGGTTGCCAGGGGTTTCCCCATCTCTGAGCTGCCTTTCGTCGGCACATAGCGCCGCGGATTGCGCCGGCAGAAGGCGTAGGTCTCGTCCGTAAAGTGCCCGCCCGAGTCAATAAGCACCAGCGGAATATCGAGGATCGCATTGTCGGCCCGATAGCGTGGCGCATTCAGCCAGTTTTCCAGTTCGGTCCAGACGCGCGCCTGCCCAGGCGAGCCCATCAACACCATATACTCGACGCCCCATGATTCCTCCCCCGCGCCCCAGCTTACGATCTCTGCTTCTAGCCGGTCGTCCTGCACGTCCACCGCGGCCGTCAAATGGCTACCGTTGGGCACCACCTGCCCGGGGCTCAGGGCGTAGTGCTCGCGGCGGTTGTAGAACGTCTCGCCATCGAGCACGTCGGCCGGAATCTCGAAGGTTTCGGCCAGCGAGGTGTTGACGAACGTGCGAAGTTTCTCGGTGCTGTTCTGCGCTTTAGTCCAGTCGATAGCCATCTCGGCCGGTGTTCGCCACATCGACAGCATCTCAGGCACGTGAAACCCAACGACGCCTGGCTCTGCATCGGCCCGAGTTGGGCGCCAGCCGATCAGCATGGCTTGCCGGATCGCTTGTTGGCGTTCCGCTTCAGACCACAGCGCGCCGCAGGATTCGCATGCAATCTGCGCTTCGCCTGGGCGCCCTTTGGGCCATTGCACATGTGCCCAGGTCAGGACTTGTTCCACGTAGCACGCTGGACACGCCACATGGTAGCGCCGCTGGTCCGTATGCTGCTCCGCGGCTTCGATGTTTGAGCTTTCCTTGTCGGTAGGGGAGCTCACAGCCACGATCAGCCGGTTCCAGAACGTGGCGGTACGTTTACGCGCGATGCTCATCACATCGCCCTCTGTGCCGGCGCTCAGTGGATACCGGTCCACCTCATCGAACAGCAACACGCGGATCGGCCGGCTGGCCAAGCCTGAAGGCGCGTTCGCGCCCGTCATGGCCAGAAAACCTCCTGGATATTCTTTGTGCAAGATTTGATTCCCGCTGTTGCGGGATTTGGGATCGGGAAAGATCTGCCGAAGCGCTGGCGTGTCTCTGACCATGGGCGCCACGCGCTCTTTGCTGAAAGCTTTAGCAAGGTCAACCGTAGGCTGCACCATCAGGATCGGGCTTGGATCCTGATGGGAGTAGAAGCCGATCAGGTTGAGCAAAATCTCCGACTTGCCGATTTGCGTGCAGCTCTGAATGGTGACATCGTGCACCCCGGGCTCGGAGAATGCTTCCATGATGCCCCACATGACAGGATTTCGGGCTGTCTGCCAGCGGCCGGGCTCTGCTGAGGCTTCCGGGCTTAGAAACCGATACCTATCCGCGTGTTCTCTCAGGTTCAGCCGTGGCGGCGGCCTCCAGGCCTGGCAGGCTGTCTCCCAAAGCTCGCTCAAGACTAGCAGGTAAGCCTGTCCCTTCAAGCTCTTCCAGGGCTTCGCGGACGAGTCTTTCGGCTTCGCCCTTCGTTTCCTCAAAGCTTTGTCCACTGTTCACCATGGTCGCCATTTTGCCCGGGATCAGTAGCAGCTTGGCCCGCGCGGCGCCGATCTGCTGCTGCCAGGTCTGCACAACGTCGGTTGTGCGGATGATCTCTCCACGCAAGAGGCCTTCCTCAAGCGCGGTCTTGTTCGCCTGATGGTGCGCCAGCCGGGCCCGCTCCTGGGAAAGGTCTAGCGCTTCCTCACCGGCCCCGCTTTGCCGCTCAATGAGCCAGCGGGAAACCGCGATGGTGTCGTACTGCCACTCGACGCCCCGCGCGCCGGTGCGTTCGATGGGCATGCCGGCGCGTCGCCAATGGGGCAAGGTTCCCTGGGCAATGCCGAAAATCTGCGCTAAAACGGCGCCGTTTACGAGGTATTTGGCACGTGCCATGCAGACTACTCGGCGCTAAAGTGTCGGATTGTTGACGTTTTGGCCTTGGACCTCGCCCTATGGCCGCAGGTAACTAGCCAAAAAACGCGACGCCGAGACCCCGCACTAGGCTGACAGCAAGGACCCGCAAGGCTTTCAGAGGGATCAATGTTTTGAATTCGAATGGCCGTTGTACAGGCCATCCAGGCGGGCCTCAAGACGTTCAATATGGCCTTGCAAGCCGTCAATGCGCTGACGCGTGGCCTTGCGCTCTGCGGTGGCAACGCCCCATGCAATCCCTGCACCGAACAAGAAGCCGCCCAGGGTAGCGGCCAAGGTAAACCAGTCCATGATGCTGGACATGGTAAGCACAACCCCCCAAGTATTTCAGTGACTTGTTGCCAGTCTTTGGTGCTCATTGTGGTCTATCCCTTGCAGACTTTCTCGCTTGCTGTGTAGGTAGTATGCGCCCTAATTGTCAGAAATCCTTGACTATTTAGTGAAAGGCGGTTGCTCGCACGCCTCCCCAAAGCAACGGCACTCCATGCCGGAGAGCGTGTTATCCACTCGCGTATACGTGACGATGACTTGCTTGGGGTTGCTGAACTGTTCCCCGATGGCTTGGTAGCGCTGGGCTTTCTCCTGGGCCACCGTGCAACCGCCTGCACACAAAATGACCAATGCCCCTAGCGCGCCTCTTAGGGGGGAATATTTATATATTTTCCTTATAGAGGAGAGTATGAGAGGGGAGATGGGGGGAGTTATCCACAGGTTACTCACAGCTTTTCCTCACGGTTATGCACAGCTTTTCCAAAGAACAAGCTCAAGTTATTCACAATCACACGCCGCACATACCGTCACATTCGTTGGCGAATAAAAGCAAATTAGCCGGCTTGTCTATCGGCGCACTTGGCTCCGCTATTGGCACAGCATCTTCCAGCGGCCGCCCTGAGCTGTGCAAAAACGCATCCCCGCGCATGCCGCCCGCTTTGCGTATTGCCTTATCTGCTTCGACAGCGTCGCGCCACTCACCGGGATTCTGGCGAATGCGCCACCATTCATAGTCCGAGTGGTACGGACAACCGATACAGGCCGATCTAGGCGGCTCCGGATAGCCTTTGTCGCGCATCCACGCTAAGCAGTCGCTACGGCGCATTTGCTTTTCGTACAGCAAGGGGTATCGGTGGGTTTTCCACGCATCGCGCGACACTTTAGCCCGCACAATCTCATCAAGGCTGATACCGATCCATGCCGTGACGACTGGCTCACTGGGCAGACGCGCGCCTGGTGTGAGTCCGGCCAACCTCTTGCTTAGCTTGTCCAGTGGGCGAATTTTCCAATCGCGTGTGCATTGCCGTTTTGACATGCCGAGATTACCGTTATCCCACATAAACAGCGGCAATGGCATATGTGCTTTTGTGTCTCGTACTCTTGCCTGCACGGTGAAATCGCGCAGCGTCATGCCCTCAAAGCGCTTGGCGTCCGTTCGCGTTCGGTGCACCGGAAACGGCAACTGCGTTTCCAGCCAGCCCAGCCAATCGTAGACTGCCTGCGGCTCCCAGCCCGTGTCGGCAAAGATCGCCGCATCCGGCATCGGCGTAATCTCGCCAGCGGCCGCCATCAACGCCATAGTGCTTGACTGTACGCCAGCGCCCAAATTGACAATATGCATCATGAAAAAAGCTCTAACTGCGCGGGTAATTTAGGCAAAAAGCCCCGGGCTCGATATCGGAAGCGCACCGAATCGGCCCAGGGCGGTAGCATCCAGGCATAGCCATCAGTCGTCTGCCCAGAAAGGCCAGCCCCAGTTACGCCAAGCGCGCTCCAGCGTTTGAGGATAGGATAGGGCCCCCACCACTCCATTACGCCGTGACAGTCCGCTAGGATGACTCCCGAGCCTGGATTGGGCCATGGGATAGACGTTAAGGGCTTCGGATCCGGTAGTTCGATGGTCCCCGCTCGATTTGCCAGCTCCAACAGCATTCCGGTCCTCCCATTGGCTTTGACAGACCGCCTGTCTTTGGTCTGGATCAGGAAACTCCCTCACCATCTCATCGTTTCCCATGCAGCGCGAGACAAAGTCCGATTGCTGCTCCTCAGGTCTTGGTGTCGGTAATGGCATCCGTATTTCCCCCGATGTCGTCTCCCGGTTGTGGTAACAGCACGATAGCCCGTTTGGGCACGAGTGCCGTTTCTCCCTTGTCCAGCCAACGGCTACGGCCGGCTAGCTTCATGCCGATTAAGGCCTTGATGCGATAGCGTTTCGGCGTCTCTTCCAGCACCTCGCACAGCGTCTCGGTCCGGCCCTCCCAGCCTTGCAGAATCAGGTAGCCCTGCCTGGGAAATAGATCCTCATTCATCCTCCGATCCTCGAATGGCGCGCACGAGTTGCTGGCGCTGGGTCTGGTCCAGATCCATGCTGCCGATCAGCTCTAGAATCCGCTCGATCTGGCGGTCATGCTTGCCCAGCATCCTACGCTTGTAGGGTTGGCTGTCTTCTAACGCCTTGATTCGACTGTCTAACTCTGCAAAGCTTGCTAACTCTTTAAAGCTTGTCATCGTCGTTCACTCCAATGTCGTTGGTTTGATATATACCTCGATCACCATGGCCACGAGCCGGCACCATTCGTAGCGCTCGGCCCGATCATCCTGATAGAGCTGACCTTGCTCGCCTGCAAGCTGCTCAATCTCGGCGATGTTCTCGAAGATAGCCTGCGCTGCATGCAAGGACCGGTGCTCCCTGGGCCCCGCCTGGCGAAGAATGCCAAGCCCTTCAAGCCCCGTGGCACGCTTATCGCTCATCGCTTCAGTACCCTCCAAGTCCATTCCCAGTAGCCAAAAAGCAACCGAATAGCACTTATTGAGCCCGCAGCAGCCCGTTTTTGATACCAAAACCCGCTCACAGCGCTTTGATAGTGGATCTGCACGCCGTTCCAGATCCGCGGTCGCCCCTGTCCAACTCCTGTATTTCGCATAATCTCACATTATGTTAAATGACACGGGCTTTGTCCTACCTGCCCCTGTTGATAACCTGTGAATAACTTGTGGATAACTACTTTTGTCCAGGTGTTTCCTCGTGAGCCCCGGGCAATTCTTCAATCACTCGCTCAATAATGTCCTCTAAGTAGCTGCGAGCAAGCCTTTTAAGGGTTTCTCCAGGAAGCCAAATTTCTATCTTGGTGCTCGTGTTCACAATCTTACAGCTATCCAAATCACCTCGACTCCATAGCTCCCAGTCCGGCATCAGTTCTTGTTCCCGATTCCAACCCATAAAACACCTCACCTTGTTTTTCCAGGTCTAGCAAGGAAAAGGAACGCGGGCAGCGACCTTCGACCCGTTGAAACTGCCCGCGCCCCTGATGAGTACTGCATGACGGCTACACTACGGGCTCGATTCACCGTCTCACCTCTCGTGGTCTCTAGCAGACCAACCCGTTCTTTGACTCCCGGGCTTTCCCCGGGCTCAGCGCCCATCGAGCTACCTACTGGCCTGCACAAGGCAGACTCCGGCTACCGTCCTTTATACGGTTTTGGTTACCGGCCATATCCGGCCCGTTTCAGTGTCGTGTGTTGCCCGGACTTGCGACACCCTAGTCAATCCACGTCTCTCCGTGGGGCAGTAGGTAGCTCGATACGCGCTATCAGTCGCCCTCCGCGCAGCCAGAAGCCGCCACGCGCATGGCGTCAATATAGGCCTTGCGCAAGTCAGCGCTCCCGGGCGCCGTCATCACAATCCCCGCTTCGCGGACCTCCATCACGCGCCCACGGTAGAAGTGCTCTATCCATTCGCGCGCATCCTCGACCGTGCAATCGTTATCGCAACCAGCCAACGTGCCCCGCTCTCCGTCTTTCAGTTTAAAGTGATAGGCTTTCATCGATCCTCCTCTAGGCGGGCTCGTCCCTGAGCCCTAAAGCTTCCGTCTTAGGCTTTGGTCCCTACAATCCCCTTTTCACAGTGGCGACGGTCAACGCCCCGTCACATAGCGGCCACGGTGTCCCATGGCAGGATCAGCGGTGGCTTGATTTCCTGAACGATGACACTGGCGCCGTGCTCGTGTGAGTAGTACATGTAACCCTCACCGACGCCGATGACCTGGCAATCATCCTTGTAAACGATCTGGTTCATCGCGTCCTTGATGCCTTTCAGGTAGTTGTCATAATCGCCCGCGCCCGCGCCAGTCGGCAACACTCGCCGCAGCTCGGCGTCGTTGCGCTTTTGTTTCGTCCAACTCTGCGGGATCGGTATGCGGAAGTAAGCCGTTACCTGCACAGCGCCTGTCATCAACTCGAACCGCCCTGCGGTCGCGTGGGAAATGCTAAGTTGTACCAGCTTTTTCCAAGCCCAATACCGTTGAACAGCCGGGCTCGGCTCATACTTGTCCTTCTGCGTCATGCGTGGTTTTGGCTGGGGCACGCCTTCAATCTCAAACATTAGCATTTGTGCGCTCATCCTTTGCCCTCCCGCGCTTTCTCCCGCTCCAGATCCAGCGCATCAAGCCGCGCCTGGCGCTCCAGCTCCAGCGCATCAAGCCGCGCCTGGGCGGCCTTGCGCCGCTCCTTGCGGCCGGCAAGAAACTTCTCGATACCGTTTCGTAAATGCCGCGGAATGCGGCAATCCGGTGATTCTTGCTCGATCAACAGCTCAAGCAAGGCCTCAGCGCGGGCGGCATCCTGGGACACCGTAAACCAGCGCTCACGTAAAAAAGACTCGTAAGAGTTATCAGCAGGCATCGGCGTTCACTCCGATTATGTAGGGTGCGCCCTGCGAGCTCCGTGAACGGCAGTCGACCGGATGCAGACGACTGGAGCAGGCAGGGACGCAGGAAAGAGTTTAACTACCGTTCATGATCCAGGATAGTCGCTCAGAGAAAACGGCGCAATAGCCAGATCACTCCAATCCAGCCCACGACCACAAACAAAAGAAACTGTGCAAATGTGTCAAGCATAGCCATTACGACCGTCTGCGAGAAAAAGTAATGTTGCCATTGGGGTTATAAACTTCGGGCAGCAATCCTTCGAGATCGACATAGCCGGCGCCGACTGCTCGCACATGCCATTGCGCTGTTCCCGGAATGCCGCCTGCCTGATAGTCGAAAAGACGGGCCCAGTCATCAATGGAGGCCTCCGGATTGGCAACATTCACACGGAACGCGCCGGGCCAGATGAAATCAATGTCGCCACTAAGCTGCGGCGCAACCGCGGTAAAGTTCTCCGCTGCCTGGACCGGCATGATGGTGATCGTGCCTGAGCGGCCAGTACCGCCCACTTCTACCCAGGTGCCGGCTTCGGTCGGCTCTTTATACAGATTGTTGAAATCCCCGCCAATGAACGTCGCCAGCGGCTCACCCACATCGCGCGTCACTAGACAAAAATAGGTGCCGTCATAGCTTGTCGTGCCTGAGACTTGGATCGTGATGGGCTCAAAGGTGTTCTCGGCAATGCCTGTGCCCTCGCCGTAGGAATCAGGAAATACGATCTTGCCGCTATCCGTACCGTTGAACCATGTATCGGCAATGTCAACAGCATCCGCGCTCGCCGGAATCAGCGATTGAATGCCATCATATTGTCCGATAGTCCCCTGCACGCTCGCAGTGGTCGTGCTGGTGATCGCCGTACCGGGCACGGTCAAGCGGATATACTTGTTTTCCCAGGTTCCCGACTCTTGATCGCCTATCCACTTGGTTGGCAAAACCACGGTATTGCCATCGACATACACCACGCCAACGTAGTCGCCAGAGTATACGCCCGCATTCGATAAGCGCAGAATCGCAACCCTGTCCTCATCGAAGATAGCTTGCTGAGAATTTAACCGCGCGTCATACAATCCAAACGGCACAGCTTCGAGGGTGGTGTACGGCTGGCACGAATACCAATCACCAACTAGAAACTCCAGAATACCGCCCGCGCCCTGATCGGTCAGTCCAGGATCCCCTCCATCGTCATTGACAACATCGGCTGCATATAGCTCGGCGCCGCCCGAAATGCTAGAGATACGCACGGGCAAGTCATTGATGCCGCCTGGTGTGTCTTTCAGGATCAGCATGGACTGCGGCCATAACAATAGCTTTCCATCGGCCGGATTGACGTTTACCG
>JAAUXT010078641.1_pt1 | contig 16725 bp, 20 predicted proteins | sample 7278171 | NCBI WGS metagenome assembly JAAUXT01 (sample SAMN14350112, study PRJNA611818) | marine sediment metagenome | isolation source: surface marine sediment (1.8m) | place: French Polynesia: Moorea | collected 2018-08 | reverse complement strand
GGGTGAGTTGACCAGTGATGGAGATGGGTGAGTTGAGCAATGATGGAGATGGGTGAGTTGACCAATGATGGAGATGGGTGAGTTGAACAAAGATGGAGATGGGTGAGTTGGCTAATGACAGAAAGCTGCATGTGAGATAACCAGACCATCAATGATTTGTTGCTTTGTTCCAGCTGTGATGAACACACAGGAAAGTTCACAGTTCCCGCTGGTGGAGCTGGACTGTACTACTTCTCCACCTACCTGCTGTTGGCTGACGGAAAAGAGGCGGTGTTCCGCATCACCAAGAATGGCGAGAATGACGACCAAATCTGCAGTGCCTGGGGAGATCAGAATCACCATGATGATGAAAAGGGACAAGGTGCCTGCAGCGGACTGGCAGATCTGAATGACGGTGAGTGTTCTGTTCAGTGATGGCACAGATGCACACTTTTCTTTTTTGCTATGGGGAAAATTGGTGCCAATGAATGGTAAATTACGGTTTTGACAAGTCATCCTTTTCTTTCTTTCTTTCTTTCTTCAACACAGGGGATGTAGTGGATGTCAAGTACATGTGGGGTAATGGTGCAACTACAATGCCTCTCCACAAGACTTTGCATGACCACTACCCAACGAGCTTCACTGGAATGAGACTCTGAACAAAGTCATTCATGTCTTCTCGTTCTCTCCCCTCTTTCCATGTTTCCCTTTTCTGTGCTGCGATCCACACTGTCCCGTTCGACATGTGCATGCTATAGATTTCAAAAATATTCAAACATTGTTTCTTTCAGTATTGACCAACATTTACAACAAAATAGCTCCATGGAGGTCGCGGTGATTTGAGGACATTTCAGTTTCTCTGATTTGGCTTGCTTTGATTTGGCTTGCTCTGCCTGTAGGTGATTTGATTTGGGTTGCTTCTTTTCAAACAAAATTCTTACTTTCTTGACTCAACATTCATAACTTGGGAACTCATTCAGCACACACCCAAATGGCACAAACTCAACCAAATGGAACTTTCACATATTGTTTTACAACAATATCCACATATATCAATCACAAGAATTACCCAATAACCATTTTTAAATTTTCTGTTGAAAATGACTTTTCAACCACAACTTTAAGCCCACCTAAAACCATGCAAAAATTTTCAAAAATGAAAAATTGAATACTACCACTCAAACCTTGACACAATAGACTACATTTCATTGACATACTTCTTTCACCAAATTTTAGTACTTTCTCAGATATGCAGCCATTTCACATCCATACCCCATATTTTCCTTGCACTTCTAAATTTGAACTTTTTGACCAAAAGAACCCCAAAATTCAGAGGTCCCAAAATCCTTCCTGGGGCACTATCCCCAACCCAAATTGAACCAAAAGAGTCTTAAAGACCAAAACTTGATCCTCATCTTGACCATAAAACAGGTGTACACACATTTTTCATTGACCCTGCCTGTAGGTGCTTTGATTTGGGTTGCTTTGATTTGGGTCACTTTTTCAACTGAGCCCAAATCATGCAACCCTCCTCAAATCATCTGAAAAGCAGAAACCCCTCTCTATCTCAATCACAGGCAAAGGAGAAAATATTTTGCACACTTAAAATTGTGATAAACAACCCCGGATTGTACTGAAAAGTAGCTAATTTGGCATGAGTGAACACAGCAATCTTGCTTGACTTCTCAAGGCGAAACAGCTTGTCAGTGGTAATTTTTGGAGAGAATGAAAAGTGATAAATTGGATCAGAAAAAAGGTGTTTGCCCAAGTATATGGTTTGTCTGTTGTGCGATTGCCATTTAGATCATTGAAAACTCCCACAAAACATAGCAGAATGTGTTGCCTTGGTCAGAGCTGTGGGCACGTTTTGGTGTCATCATTGTGTAAATGGCACTTTCTGGTGCCTTTGTTTCCTTTGCTTGCTGTGTTTTGGGTTGCATTAATGTACAAGGATGCAACATTGTTTTCGGACAAGGTAGATGGTAGACAGACTTCGGGAAGAACAGATGACAACAGATCACATTGATGCTTGCACGCTGGTGTTTGTGACTTGTTAGTGGGATTTTTTTTCTGAATGAATGGCTTCCACTAAGGTATTTGTTCTTTTTTCCTCAGAAGAAAAATTGTGAAAAATCCAGCAGTGTGTGATACCACAGTCAGATGCATGGACATGTTTCAGTGTCATCACTTTTGTAAATGGACATATTTTAATGTCCCTGAGGTATTCATCTGGTTTGCTGTGTTCCTAGTTGTACTAATGTATGGGGATACAACTTTTATATCTGACATGGTAATGACAGATGGAGCAGTGAACAGTGAGAGGAGGCCAGATGGACTCTGGTGTGTGAGCTTGTACTGACAGCGTGACATGAAACAACAATGAATAAAGAGCTGGAACCAAATCTGAAGAGTTATTGATGTGTACTGTGACACAATGAAAACACATGAAGGGATGCATTGCCCATGCAGAGTAACAAATGTTTACATGAATGGAAAAAGATAGACAGGAAAACACAAAAGTCAAATGTCAGTGTAGAGTTTCACTAAGAGATGGAAAATATCTGACCAGCCATTTGTTTCAACAGAGTTAACTGAAAGTTAGAGGGCAAAATTGAGACAATCACAATGTTTTGTCTTTGAACAACAGGTCATGCACCCCCTTGTTGTTCACAGAAATTATGTTCTTTTGTTTCGATATGGAAACCAAAAATGCCAGCACTGTGTTGCCAGATATTTTAGCATGTTTTACTACCATTTCGAGCCTTGTCTTCCATGACATGTTGTTCATTATGTTTTATGTATCAGGACAGAGAGAGTGCTGCAAGCTACAAATATGGCATACCCATCAGTGGTGCAGGGGATGCCACAAGGGTTGTGCCTGGTCCGTGAGTTTGTGATTTCGGTTTGAGCACAGAACGGCACAACATAGGTTGAGAGGTTTGTATCCCAAATGACATTTTAACCTGCTTTGGGTACTTGGGTCCCAGTGTCCAAATATGCTGAGAGACATTGGCAAGAGAAGATGTGGTTGAAAATAATGTTGACTTTTATAACAGGACTGAATCACCACTTTTGTTTCATTGCTCAGGAGGACCATTTGTAGTTAAACAACCAATGCTCTTGGCTGCGGTCAATTACAACTCATGAATTGCAGGACAATTATGTGGGAAGGGGCACAGATTTTGTCAAGGCTACACAGTCAAAGTAATGTATTCTTGACCAAGGTGTACATTACTGGGGTACCACCAGGCCAGGATTTCCGAATTGATTATGTGTAATTTTGGTCTGAATGTTTCACGGAAGATACAAAGCAATCACCATGAGTTTGAAATCTTCAACACGCCTCTCAAGGCAAGTCATTAAATGTGAAGTGCAAATGAGCTGCAGCTGGTTGTTGAATGTCGATGTGCAAATGAGTTGAGGCAGTTCATTTGCACCAAACATTCAACAATCTGTCAAAGGTAATTTACGCTCGACATTCCACAATCAGCCTCAGTTCCTTTACACTCCGCATTTGCAGATCTGCCTCAACTGGTTTCCACTCAGCACAGCTGGTTGACTTCACACTGATCGCTGTGTGCAGTCCCATCCTGAGCCACAGCAAGCAAGAAAACTGGAAGAAGTTTCACCAGGAATCACTTCAGGTGAGATTTTTTGCCAGTTCCCATCTGTGCGGGAAACAGAACAATGATGTTATATTTCAGTTTGGCTTTCAAATTTTAGCTGACTTGACCAATGTTGGAGATGGGTGAGTTGAGCAATGATGGAGATGAAGTTGAGTGAAGATAGAGATCGGTCAGTCAGAAAACTGGATATTTCTCAATCTGGAAAGTTGGACACTGACAACAAAGAGAAAGCCCCAGAACTTTTGTCTCCCCACGGGGAAGCCTCTTTCAAACTCAGAAATCTGGAAACTTGGAAAGTCTAAAATCAGACAAGTGACACAGCAAAAATTGAAAATGAAAGGAACCAACATTTTTTGACCAGCAGGGTGCGAGGGCAAACACACACACACACACACACACACACACACACACACACACACACACACACACACACTGCTTGGGCAATCCACTCATTGTGTTGAAATCGAGGTAGGATTGGTTTGTCTGTGAGAACTGTTTTGGGTGATTCAAAAAGGCATGTTCAGTTGGTACACAATAGTCAGAGGTCAATGTGTCTTTTTTTGTAAAGCACAAATTGTGACAAAGTGTTTTGTTTTTAAATTCTGTATGCAAAGCAACCATAGCAAATGGCAAGTGTTTGCATTAAACAGTAACTAGAGTGAAGATAACTTGGCGTGTGTTTGAAGAGGACTGGTTCAAATTTCAAACACTTTCTACATATCATACACATTTGAGCACAAACTAATTGTTTGTTGTGTTCTTACAATCTCTGGGAAAGGGATGGCAGAAAATGCACAGCACCCCAAACAAAATGGAACTGTGTGCCTCAAGTATAAAGATGGTAAACCTGTGGCTTGTGCACAGCAGTGCACAAATTAAATGATATTGAGCACTCAAAAGAACAAAATTTGACAGGCATATTCTTTGTCAAATACCTATGACCTGTTGTTCAAAAGGCAGCACAAAAGAGGAGAACAATTATCATCAGGCACCTTGACATCAATGACAGGATGCCACTGTACTTTGCACCAATGGAAATTCTATGCATCTTGACATCAACTTCTTTCTCATTTCAGAGCAAGTTAACAGGCACAAGTTTGAGGTTTTTCTCGTCTCCAAGTTTCATTCAAGGTGCTTTTGATGATCTCCACATTGCACATTGAGGTTGCTAATCTTGAATTTTTATGAACTTCCCAAACTGTTGTATCCTGTTTGTCAAACACTCCTGCCTGGTGAACATGAGTCAGGGAGCAAATGAAGGACTGTTTTGTTTTTTTTCGGCAGAGGGATGCTTGGCAAATTAAATGACAGCTTTTTCAAATTTATCTGACCCAGGCTCTGCAATCTGCAAATGGTTTTGTTCCAATCTGTCTCTTCCTGTGTCTGTTTTCCTTTCTGTGTCTTGTCTGTTGGTTTGAAAGCTGTCTTGAACAGCCTGTTGTTCCTGGAAAGAAATCACAAAGAAGAAACTGCTCTGATATTTTATTGTTGTGATTTTTTGTGTTGTCTTTTCCTTTTTGTCTCTTTCCAGAACAATTGAAACCATGGCTCTGTTTGCAATGGCAATTTTGATGTTCCTTGCTCCGTTTGTCTGGGCTGAAGAATACTGCAACATTAAAGTACTCAAGTTGGAGGAGGAACTCCAAAAGGTTGATGACCATGTTCAAACCATCCAGTCGCTCAACACAACCATCAGGCAGGCCAAAAGCTCCTGCAAAAATGAAACACAAGTTCTGAACGCAACCATCCAAGAGCTAAAGGGCGATTTGGCTGACCAGAAAAGCATGTCTGAAGCTCTGAGCACAATAACTCAAGAGCAAAGCAACACCATCGTCGCTCTGAACAGAACGATCAAAGAACAAGCTGACAATTGCAAGCAGACAACCGAGGCTCTCAATGCGACCATCCAACAAGTCCAGACTCAACTGAACTCAATCCCACGAACTGGAGGTGAGTTAAACTGAGGTGCAGGAATCACACTTCCAGGTTGAGACCAGCAATGGGAAATGATTTCTTCAGAGAATTCTCGGAGTTGCCGATATGAAATGGAAGGAAATGAGTGTCTTTGGCATGAATGTTCTTCTTCAATGTGGCATTGCCTCTGTCTGACTTCCCTCTTCCTCTTTACAAAATCATTCACAGATGTTGGTTTCCACGTTGTGTTAACCTCATCACCTGGAGACATCTGGAACAATGACCCTGTCAAATTCGACAAGGTTCTGTTTGGTGATGGAAATGGGTGAGTTCTCTTTATGGTGGGTTATTCAGCTGTCACTTACATTTGGAACAAGGTGGGTTGTTGCCGCAATTCCTCGTTCCACCCACAAGTTTATGTTGTCTGCTCACCCACCATGGAAAGGAGCTGTCATGTATTTTCAGGTGGTATTTTTCTCCCCTGCCTTTTTCGTCAATGTCCCAGATAAATATGTTGTTGCTGCAGGCAAGCACATTTTTTCACTATTTTGCAGGTAAGATTCAGCCACAGGGATATTCACAGTTCCCTCTGGTGGTGCTGGGCTGTACTACGTCTCCACCTACCTTTTGCCAGAGAATGATGGCTACTTTCAAATCAGAGTGAGGAATGGCAGACAGATTTGTACTGCACATGGGCATGACCACCATGACATGGCTGTCTGCAGTGGTCTGGCCCGACTGGATGAAGGTGAGCACAAGAACAACTGGTCATGTTTCCTAGAAACAGCATCCACAAACTGAATTGAAATTTTTTGCAACTATGAACAGGAAATCAAGTGTGGATACTGAAAATAAGTGGAGATAATCACGCCCTGGACATTTCCACTGACCGCTACTACACAGGCTTCACTCTCATCAAACTCTGAAGAGAATGAACCAGCACCACCACAAGACGGCTCACTCGACTCCACCTCATGAGGTCATGTTTTATTTCAGGCCAAGTTTGTGATTTGAAATAGAAAAAGAATGAAAAACAAATTTTGGACAGAAACAGCTGTGTGTAACAAAACTATCTCAACATCTCATTTCAAATCTGCAACACACCTCTCATTTCAAATCTGCAACACACCAAAACAACAGTCACATTAATTCAAGATGCACCATCACATGAACTTCAAAACAACTGATTCTACTGCAAGAGTTCAGTGAACCCAAGCTTGATTGGTTTTGTCTCATTTTATTTTCATTTGTTGGGGATTGTAATCTTTTCCAGAGATAGAATTCTGAATATATGTTCCATGATGGCCTTTTCTACTCCCACAAAGTTGTTTCCTACAAAACAAAATAACTCCATAAAGTGACAGCTTCAAGCTGAAGGATTCAAGGGAACAGCTGGAAAATATTATGAAGTGTGCAATTTATCTTTTGTGGAGTTTACATGACCTCCAAGCAACAAAGAGTGAATGTTGTGAATGTAGCTTCTGTTCAGATCATAATGTTTTTTTTTGCAACATGAAGAACAAGAAGAAGCTATAGTTGACAGAAAAGTTATTCCCGCGAGAGCAAACTGTTTAAAGTTGTGGTCATGTGCATTTTTCAATCACTGTCACTGAGGTTTGGGAGTGTCCAGTTTTCTGTTTCATTTTTGTTCATCCCACAGTTTCTAATATGTGTTTGTTTTTTTGTGGGGAAGGCCGAAAGGGACACAAATTTCCCAGTTGGGACCTTCAATTCCAACTGTACAATGCTCCCATTGGAAAATCTTTGCAATATTTCTCTCCTGTGTGTGCAGTCATTTCTTCTGAATTCTCTAAAATTGTTTTTTTATGAAGGCAAAAGACAAATACAACAGAAAATTCTTGCAAAGGAAAAACTGTCTGAAAATTTGAAACATGATGTCCAAAATATCAAAAAGGGTTGAACTGATTTCCAGCCTGCGATACCACATTGCGCATCTCATGTGTGCCATTTTGTGTTGTCACCAAACCTTCCCAATGTTTTGGTTTCATACAATGACAACAGTGCAGATTGTGCATAATTTGGATTTTTGGTCTCATTCCCAAATATCAATCCTCAAAAAGGGCGGTTTCATTTATCAACAAACTGAAAGAGTATCTGACTGGTATTTTTCTTGGTGCTTCGTCAAACAGAACCCATATTAGAAACTGTGCATTTTTGTTGGAAATATGTGGCATACAGGTGCATTTGTTGTATCACCGTCAACTGTATTTGGGAATGCCTTTGATTTCAAAAGTCATTCCAAGGAAAAAGTAGGAGGCCATTGTCTACTGCTACTGTCTCACTTGTTTTCAGGTTGTGTGCTCAATTATTCTCTTTCATGGAAGCCACAAGGCAGAATGTAAAATGTTAGTCAGATACATGGACATGTTTTAGTGTCATTGTTGTGTCAATGGCATGTTCCAGTGCCTTTTTGCTTGTTGTGCTGTTCGTTGTATCAAGGTGTATGGGTACAACATTGTTTTCTGACAAGGCAGATAGTAGAGACCTGGGAATAAGAAAAGCAGTGGAAAACATTCATGGTTGCATACCAGTGTTTATGAGCTTGCAGGAGGGCACAAATATTTGTTTCTAGATAATATTTTCTGAAATATTTGTTTCTGGATAAAAATCCTTTCAAAAATCCAGCAGTGTGTGATACCAGAGTCAGATGCATGGACATGTTTCAGTGTCATCACTTTTGTAAATTGCCATGTTTTAAAGTCCCTAAGGTATTCATCTGGTTTGCTGTGTTCTGAGTTGTACCAATGTATGAGGATACAACTTTATAATCTGACATGGTAGTGACAAAGAGAGCACCAGAACTAGAGTGAGAGGAGTGAGAGATTGGATAGACAAGGATGTTTGAGTTTGTACTGATAGTGTGACATAAAACATCCCTGAATAAAGAGCTGGAACAAAATCTGAAGAGTTGTTGTTGCACACTGTGACACAAAGAAAACACATGGAGGGATGCACCATCTGGGCAGAGCAAGAAATATTTACATGAATGGAAAAAGATGCACAGGAAAACACAAAGGCCAAATGTCAATTCAGAGTTTCACTCAGAGATGACAAATGTCTCACTTGCGGTTTGTTTCAACAGAGTGAACTGAACTGAGCGAAACTTGAGACAATCACAATGTTTTGTCATTGTTTCTTTCCCCCTGGTATTATTGACAGGAATTCTGTTAATTTGTTTCAAGAAGTAGAACTAAAAGGCCAGCAGTGCCTTGTTCAGGCTACACAGTCAAATGAATGTTTTCTTGACCAAGCTCCACATTTCGGAGGTACCACCAGGCCAGATCTGTGAGTTGACCACATGCAACATTCAGCAACTTGCCTCAACTCTTTTGCACTTCAACATTCAACAACAAGAGAAGCAGTGCACAGGGCAACTGCAAGTGCGAAGTCCTCGGGGTGTTTGCTTTGTTGGGCACTTCTATTTTTTGTTGCATCTGGTTGCTAGGGAAGTTGCCATGGTCATTCCTTTGAAACTTGACTGCAAACTACTTTCAAATACCTTCCATATGAGCTATAGATCATCTCTCCGTCACTAAAAGAATCTGAGATTTTGCCATTTGCATCTGGTTGCCTGGGAGTTTTGCATCTGATTGCTGGGGAGGTAGCCATGGAGAATCCATTTTACAAAATTTGAAATGTGGACTCAAAGACCTTTCCAATGAGCCCTGGATCAAGTCTGTACCTCAAGTGGCTGCTGAGATAGGATGGGATGGGACAGGGTGGGATGGGATGGGATGGGACAGGATGGTACAGGACAGGACAGGATGAGACAGGGCAGGACAAGTAGGACATCTTGCCTGAGATGCCATACATATGCATGCATACATTTATGGACCATGTGGACCAATTGTCCCAGGCCAGCACCAATAGCCCCCAATTGGCCCACACAGGATAGGATGGGATGGGACAGGACAGGACAGGATGGGACAAGTGGGACATCTTGCCTGAGATGCCATATATATGCTTGTATACATTGATGAACCATGTGGACCAATTGTCCCAGGCCAGCACCAATAGCCACCAATTGACCCCAACAGGGGAGGTGATGATCTTCGCCGAGTTGCCATTTACCAAAAATATTTTTTGGCACTACCACTAAGTGCTCTTCCCTAAAGTGACTTCGGACAACAAGCTTCATCTCATTTGCACTCCACATTCAAGATCCTGCCTCAGCACATTTGCACTCAACATTCAGGAGTATGCTCAGCTCACTTGCACTGAACTTGCAACAATCTGTCACAGGAAACTTGCACTAAACAATCCACAATTGGCCTCAGCTCATTTGGACTTTACATTTGAAAATCTTCTTCAGCTCATTTGCACTCAGCACAGCTGGTTGATCACTGATCACTGTGTGCAGTCCCATCCTGAGCCAGAACAACTGAGACGACTGGAAGAATTTCAGCAGGAATCCCTTCAGGTGAGATGTTCTACCAGTTGTCAAAAATCTTTTCCTGCAAACATACTTCATATGCAAACCACTGTACCACAGTGAACTGAAACCATGTCACAGTGGACAACAGCATCCCTGGCAGTCCTCATTGTTGTTGTGGCTGTTTATGCTGAGAATAGCTGCAACATGAAACTAATCAAATTGGAAGAAAGTCTCTCACAAGTTGAAAGCCAGGCTCAATCCATCAGTGACAACACAGATGCCATTGACCACTTTGAAAGCATTGTACAGTCACTCAACACAACAATGCTGCAACAGGGTGGATCATGCAGAAACATCGTACAAGCTCTCAATGCATCCATCCAAGAACAAATTATGCAGGCCACAACTGACTGCAAAAGTCTGACTGAAGCTCTGAACGAAGCCATCAACAAACAAGCGGATGACTGCAAGCACACCACTGAAGCTCTCAACATAGCCATCCAAGAGCTACGGAATCAACTAAACAGGCTGCGAGAAAATACTGTCAGACGTGAGTTGAGAAATCTGTCAACTAGAACGCCTGTTTGCTCAATGGCCAGTGTCTTTGAATTTCTCCCTTTGAGGCACAAACCAGCTGCAAAATTTGGAACAAACAAAACAAGATTTTGTGAGAAATGCCAGGCTCAATTTTGTTTTTGTTTACTGATTCATATGTGCCTTAAATGTGTAAAAATATGCAGCAATACAAAAAGCAAAAGTATCTCATGTCAGCAGGTGGTGTTGCCTTTGAGGCTCTGATGACTGAGGATGTCACTCTCTTGAATGACAATTACCAAACTGTCATATTTGACCAGGTTCTGACCAATGATGGAAATGGGTGAGTTGACCAATGATGGGGGTGGTTATAAGTCAATGAGTCCCAAGTTTTGGTGAAATACAATTTGATTGCAAGAAAAATAATTCTGTATCCTGTTTCCAAGCATTTTGTTTCGCCCTTCCCTGGATTTCACATGCAAACTCTTTCCTTGACACATCAGAAACTGTTCTATTGATTTTTGGATGACTTCTTATTTTGTTTGTGTCCCTCACAAAATTCCAAAAATGTTCCTATGTTGCAGATATGACCCACGAACTGGAGTCTTCACTGTTCCCATTGGTGAAGCTGGGTTGTACTACTTCTCAACTGTCATCAATGTGGATTGGACTGAGTATGCAACATTTGACATCACTGCAAATGGTCATGTGATCTGCTTTGCACACAAAGCTGATGATGATAGTGCACCAGCTGCCAGCTTTGGAGAGATTGAGCTTCAGGATGGTAAAAAATACTTGGTTCTCTGAAGCTGCCTCAGTCTGAAAGAAAACAATGCACTGAGATGAATTACAATCTTTTCTTATCCTTTTCTTGAACAGAGGATCAAGTGGAGGTCAAACTCAAGTCGGGAGGTCTTGATGACACAACACTGCAGGGTCGCTACCCATTCGGGTTCACTGGGAGCAAACTTTGAAGAGGAAGAAGAGGATCAGCATGGTGCCTATTCCTGTTGGCTGGTTGAGGCTGCTCTATACAACCAACAATAGGAAGGACCATTTCCTCATGTCTCCTTTGACTCACTCTGTACACTTTACCCTTGTGGTACCAACTACTTTCTTGTCTCAGTGTGTTGTGCAGGTAACGACTCTTCAGCAAAGGGCAGCAGAAGATCTCAAACAGGGGTGTGCATGTACCTTGATATACAAGATGCTGTGTGTGTTGACAGCTGTCCAGGCAAGTGGGATCAAACACAAGTGATCATATCAAATATCAAATTTCAATTGCACAATATGATTTGCTTTTGAATGGATTACAGCTGTACAAAATAATTTTACTTGATAAAGACAATGTAGTGAGAAGTATTTCCAAATGAAACAAAACTGAGGAATAGCTGCTGCATGTGGTGTTCTGATTTTGAATTTGTGACTAACAGTTCAAGATATAAGATGTTCAGGGAAAAGAGTGACCCAATCAATGCCATCACATTTTTCTGACACAACAGCAGATGTGCCATGAGAAAAATTTAAAATATTCTTATCTTTAGGTCTTTTTACTCCAAACGAAACACAAGTCAGACAGCAATGTTCATCATCCATAATTGTGTCCTTGTTTTCCACTTCTGGTCATGTGTTCTCTTTCTCTGTCTCTTTTCTGCCTCAGAAAAAAAAAAACAAACTTGAAATATCCAGCATTTTGCCTTACCTTTGTCAGATGCATGGACATGTGTGTGGTGTCAACAGGCATGTTTCGGTACCCTCAAAATATCAACCTTCTTTACACTGTTTTTGATGGCATCCATTGTACAGGAAGCATTGTTGTTTTCTGACAATGTAATAACAGGGAGACTTGGACAAGAACAGTTCATGGTGGAAGACATGATCAGAAGACATAAATATTGTTGAAAGTGTGAGCAAGGAAAGACAGTGTGAACAACATACATCACAGAATAAAGAGCTGGAACCAATTTTGAGATCTTTCATTCCTACAAAAATGACGCCTTTTGTGAATATCGTGTGACCTCTTGACTGACAAAACATGAGAAGGTGGAACAAGATGTCTCAATTGTCAGAGCCAAATAGATCTAATCACACTTGCTTCTTCCTCAGCCTGTTTTTCAAACCTGACACGTTATGGACAGACAGCAGAGCTCTTTCACCACAGTTCTTTTGCTACATGAGGGAAACTCACTTGTGTGGAAAAAATATTGCCCTTTGAGGGACATGGTTCTGCTTGCAGGATATCAAACATTGGAGATGGGGTGGGTAAGGGGCACAAAACTCTTCCACTGTGTTGGTGGAGCGCAACATGCAGGAAACGTTTGAGCGTCAAACACTGGGTGGCATTCCTGGCGTCTCAGCATTGTGTGAACTGTCAGTTGCACCTATTTTATCCCAGCTCAAATTAGTTCAGATTGAACAAGCCGAAACCCAGTGTTTCCAACTTCAGAGTGCAGTGCTTGTATTGTCAATTTGCACTCTACATTCAACAACCTGCATCAGCATATTTCCACAAAACATTCCACAATCTGCCTCAACTCACTTGCACTCAACATTCAAGAACCTGTATCAGCTCATTTGCACTCAATATGCAACAACTTACCTCAACTCACTTGCACTCAACATTCATCAACCTGCCTCAACTCACTTGCACTCAACATTCCACAACCTACCTCAGCTCAACATTCAACATCAGCTCATTTTGAGACCATATCACTGAAAAAACTTTGAATGTTTTTTTCTGATCAGGAATCCCTTCAAGTAAGTTTCTGTGAGATGCCATTGTTCCAGCAAAAAGACAGCAGCAACTTTCCCGGTTGTCGTTTTATGTTTCCAATGTCTGTGTTTTGGACAAGCATATTATGTTATGTTCTCTGTGGGATTTTTGCACATCCACAATCAGCAGAAACTAGTTCCACACAGCCAAACAAGTGTGTGACTCAGGGCTTTGGAAAGCAACAATGCTCACTTTGGTGTCAGGGTTTCCAGCAAGGAAGCCAGTTTCATTTGTCCAAAAAGCAATCCATTGCATTGAATGAAAGGAGGGAGACGCTGGTATTTTGCTGCTGGGATTTGAGATGTTCAACTGAACATCTGCGTTATCCATGCGCTGTGGTCACTGATGTGGTACCTCTTGTGAGGCAATGCCACAATTTGATGTGTTGGTAGAAAAACACCTTGTAGGCAAGCAGCAACCACCCTCATGAAGAGACACATGTTTCTTGAAAACACACCAACAGAAACCTCTGAGATATATCTGAAATGTTCCTTCATTTCAGTGTAATCTACAATATCATTGCTTTTTTGCGGATTTTTCGTTTTCGAACGAAGCCATTTGGAATCATGTCACAGTTGGCAACAGCACCCTTGATGTTCCTCCTTTTTGGTGTACCCATCTGGACTCAAGATGAATGCAACATGAAAGTCCTCAAGTTGGAGGAGGAACTCAGAAAAGTTGATGACCAAGCCCAAGCTGTAGAACATAACAGACATGACATTGCTGACTTGAAAAGTATTCTCAGGTCACTGAATACAACTGTTCAGGAACAGCAGAAATCCATGCTACAGTACCAGGAGAAAAGTGAAGCTTTGAACTCTGACATTTCTGGGCTCCAAGCTGAACTGAACTTGATCCAAAAAGGTGAGTTCAAACATCAGGGAAACAAGGTGCGAGAACAAATTTGAAAACAAGAGGCAAATTTTGAACATGATTCACCAAAATCACCAGCTGCAGAGATAAACATGGGGCAATCCCCTTGTTGTGCTCTATGAAATGATGTCCCCTTTTGAATTGTTCTTCATGTGTTTGACCATTGTGCTTTCTAAGCTTTTAATTATTTGCTTAAAATCAAATATGGCAATTCATCTTTCACAGTGATTGCATTTCATGCTGTGGTACCGACTGACGTCTCCATCTGGAGCGATTCTCCCGTGAAATTCAATCAGGTTCTGCTGAATGTGGGAGATGGCTGAGTTGACCAATGATGGTTATGGGTCAGTTGACCAATGAAATAATGGGTGAGTTGACCAATGATGGTTATGGGTGAGTTGACCAATGAAATAATGGCTGAGTTGACCAATGATGGAGATGGGTGAGTTGACCAATGATGGAGATGGGTGAGTTGACCAATGATGGTTATGGGTCAGTTTACCAATGAAATAATGGGTGAGTTGACCAATGATAGAGATGTGTGAGTTGAGCAATGATGGAGGTGGGTGAGTTGACCAATGATGGAGATGGGGGAGTTGACCAATGAGGGAGATGGGTGAGTTGAGCAATGATAAAGGTGTGTGAGTTGACCACTGATGATAGTTTTGTAGTTTTTTTTTTCTTGCTTCTCTTCCCATTCATTAAAGTTCGGCTGTTTGTGATGAAGGAAAACCCAAAGTTCTGTGAATTATTTGCAGACCAGGATTTGACTCCTGAATCAATGTGCCCTTTGTATATATTCAGGAAGCAGTGGACTCTTCACAGTTTCCCCTGGTGGTGCAGGGATCTACTACTTCTCCACCTACCTTCAGATCAAGGCTGGAATTCTTGCTGGGTTTCGAATCAGAGTGAAAAATGGTGAACAGATTTGCACTGCCAGAGGAGGTAATGATAACAATGTCACCATGGCTGCCTGCAGTGGACTTGTTCAGCTGAGGGAAGGTTAGTGTGTGAGAGAGAGAGATGGGAGAGAAAAAGAGGGAGAGATTGTGAGAATGAGAGAGACAGGGAGAGAGAGAAAGAAGAGAGAGAGAGAGAGAGAGAGAGAGAGAGAGAGAGAGAGAGAGAGAGAGATAAGCAGCAATTGTGCAGGCTGCCTGCAATGGACTGGCTCCGATGGAGGAAGGTAGGCAGCCAAAAGAATGTTGTCCCTCACCAAAACAGTTTCTTGTTGTCTTGGTTTGTCAAACTCAAAACATGTTCAGTTGCAATTCTATTTACAGGACAAGCAGTGGAGGTGACAACCAAGTTTGCAGGCAAGAGAAATTTTGGGTATTGGCAACAGGAGTTCTTTCCGCTGCATACTTACTCTGATGACAACTCTGATTACTATTACTCTGGGTTCACTGGCATCAAACTCTGAACAGGTTCACCAGTCACAGGCAGATTCTGAGAGTTGTCTCTCCTCTCTTCTTTTGAAAAAAAATTGAGGATTTGCGCGGGTTGAAATTAAAATTTTGATGAGCCTTTGTTGTTTGTATCCTCTGCAATCATTTGCGATGAGACAAATTAGAGAATGAAACCGCAAGAAACTCAAAGTATTTTTTTTCAAAAACAAACTGATATATTGCACGGTTTTCACAGCAACTTCAGGGACTGAGCATCATTGGAATGATCCCTTTGTTGTCTTGTTTTGCCTTCAGCAGAGGAGAGAAGTTGTGATTGTCTTGCATTGCACATTGAATTCAAATCTCACGGATGCCCAGTTACTTCATGTAAAAGAAGATAAATTGTTTTTTTGATATGAAACCATTTTATTTGACAACAACACTTTTATTGATTCGCAATTCTAACAGACATTCCTCCCTTGCACTATTCCTTTTGATGTGTGACAAAACTGGCAATGGTCCAATTTAATGTTCTCATCTTCAGCAACATGGTTCTATTTTAGTGATTAAATAACAATATCCTTTTTTGTAACATTTCGAGTTTGCCATTGTTGATGTTCCTTCACAAATATTTTCCCTTCTTCTTCCTTTTCTGGACAATGAATAAATATCTTTCTGGTGAAGTGTAACCTGTCAAATATTGTATTCAGATGTTCAGTCACCATTAATAACACATTGTTCATTCTTCTGCACAAAGACATGTTTTCGGTCTGTTTTGTTCTTGTTTATTTTTCTTGTCTTCAAAAACAAACAGGACCTTATACAGAAAACAAAAACGCCTTTTCTTGTGGGCGTACAGAAGTTGGCACGATTTTCAAACAAACCTGAACGAACAGCGCACGCACAGTTCTGAGCGATCTCCAGTGGCTGTGATACCACGTCGGCATCAACAGCCCTGTATTCACGTGCATGTGCGTCTGTTGATCTGTTCTCATGCTTACTGACGCTGACACAATTGAACTGAACCCAAAATTCACTTGAAACGTTACCCCAAGTGTCTGGCACACCAGGTTTTCTTGAGTAAGAAAATGGCCTCTGCCTTGGCTCTTGTGTGTTTCGTATTTATTTTTTATTGTGGAAGCGCCGGCCCCCCTGCGGGGGGCTGGGGGGGGTGGGGGGGTGTTGGCTGTGTTTGTGTGTCTGGTGGGGGGGGTGTGGGTGGGTGTGGGGGTGGGTGGGTGG
>JAAUXT010041874.1_pt1 | contig 16725 bp, 17 predicted proteins | sample 7278171 | NCBI WGS metagenome assembly JAAUXT01 (sample SAMN14350112, study PRJNA611818) | marine sediment metagenome | isolation source: surface marine sediment (1.8m) | place: French Polynesia: Moorea | collected 2018-08 | reverse complement strand
GTACTGCTTGCTTCAAGCAGTACGTCGATGAGTACCAAAATTTGACTCCAAAAATGCAAAAAATCATACTTCTCGGCGTACTACTTGGTAGGAACAAGTAGTACGACATTTCTTGATGGTGTGTGTGAATTTAAACCGTACTACATGTATTTTGCAGGATAGCAGTATGGCTTAGAATGTATGCAGAGGTCACGAAGTGCACATACCATTCATCCTTTCTGTCTACCATTCTGTCTATCATGACTTTCTGGAAATATAATTAAACTGTACTACATGAAAAGTACAGTTTAAAGAACCTTACTGTTAAACCGTACTGCATGAAACTCAAGAGTAACCCGGCTTATGTTCGATTTTAGATGCGGTTTAGGCTAAGGCATGTTGATGAACTGTACTACATGACACAAAAGAAGCAGTATGACTTATATGCAAAGAATTCCTATTGCTAACCATACTACTCACACAACACTCATGTAGTACGGCTCTTTTAAACCGTACTACTACCGGAAACGGAAATAGTATGGTTTAAAACAAAACCATGGCTCATGACAGAGACAAATGACAGAGGTTATGGATACACATTGTTCACTTGGTTCCTTCTGTGAATTATTTTTTTTGGCAAAATTGCTGTTGTGTTCAATGCAGAGTGTTCAGATCGGTTTTCCACTGTGCCTCTCGTGCTTCATTGGCACCAAGTTCCTGGCTTGGTTTGTGTGTTTGCAGGTCATAAAATAATTTTGTTGTCATCATCGGATTGCCTCTGTGTGCGTCACCAATTATCTGTATTTTCAACATACACGGAGGGTGCATTTTGCTAATTGGTATTCATTCACGAACCTGATGACAGCGAAGCTGAGTCACGATTGTATACGCGTGCTTTTTGCGACAAAAAACCCAACACATGTACACCAGAAGCAACAAAGTTGTTGTTGTTTTAGGGCGTGGTCAAGCAGCCTTTCTGAGTCCGAATCTGCAGCTGTACGAACAACAATTTTGATTCCCGTGACCTGTGCCTGCGACAGTCCCACGAGCTCCCGTTCCTCCGTAGATACTTCAAAACATAATCAGCGTGACGGTTCTGGTGTTCAACCCTGTCTGCCCCGCCAGGTGAGAAGCTGGAGATCGTCGGTCGCGTGTCCATGGACGCTGTGACGGTCGCGCTGCCGGAGCGCGTCAGCAAAGACGAGACGTTCACCTTCCTCTCGGCGGACTTCGACCCCGTCACGTCAGTCGTGCCGCTGTCCGAGACGGTCGGCTCCATCCCGCACGACGTGCTCACCAAGTTCACGCCCCGACTGCCCAGGGTCTATCTGTCAGAGGGCAGGGACCCGCTCGTCGCTCAACTGACGAGTTCGGGACACGATCTGTGATTCAGCTGTCACGATGAGCCAGGCGTGAAGTAAGGGATCAGTCACGCAGAGCGGAGGGTGACTGGGAGATCGCGTCACGCTGTCAACATGAAAATGATCATGTTTTTGCAAGATAGTTATTGAGATGCAAAGCATTGAGATAGTTATTGAGCAAAATTATGATCATTTGAATGTTGACAAGTGATGTGATCCAGTCACTTTCTGCTCTAAGTGACTGAACCCACATCTACCACAAGAGGAGTGACAAGACTGGGAGATCATGTCACACTGAGCTACATTGAATTTAACAGAGGCGGCCGGCTGAGCGTGGTAGACTATGGGGTTCTATCCTAATGTCCCTGGAAACATGTTGATTGGTCTGCGACAGTGATCGCGGCCTGTACAAGGTTTGTCCCAAAATTTTCCTTCTTTTTGCGATGGCACACCTGTCTGCTGTGATATTCCAACAAAATCTGGTCCAAAAACATTGCTTGATACCACACTCTCGGGTGCCAAAGAAGTAGGCTTCCCTTGTATACAATAACAGTAATTTTGAGGAAATAGGATTCCTCCAAATTTACCTTTCAGCTAAGTTCTTATTTCTCCATAGTTTTGGTTTGAAATATGTTGGTTTTCCTTTACAACAGAGCCAACCTTTACTGGAACTAATAGCCAAGAAAGGGTCTTTCTCTGGTTCTACTTTCATGACATTTTGAAGCAAAGTTTCTCACTCTGTCAAATTCACCTTCACAAAAACTATCTTTTTCCATATTTAATCAACTTTTTTCTACAGAAAATAAATATTTTCTAGACTTGTGTAGCCTTTGCATCAAGAAGTGATACCTTATTTAGCTGTAGAATGACAAAAAAAATTCAGTTTTTCAACTTTGATAGCCAGAAGACCAAAATTTTTAATCAAAGAAAAGAACATATTATTTAAGATATTTTAGTTCTTTTTAGTCACAAGAACCAAGGTTCCAACTAGAAGGAAAAGAACAAGTGACTAGAGAATTTGTTGGTCAGTGTGGAACACCATAATCGCAAAAAGAAGTAATATTCGGGGACAAGCCACGTACCCTTGCGAGATAGGTGTCAAGTCGGCCGGCCAACATGATTCCAGGGACATTAGGATAGAACCTCGCACGGTACTTCATACTGGAAGGTCCATCATCGTTGGATGTGCAGGTTCCAGATCTGACTCCATGGTTCGTGGCGAACTGCAACTTGAGCTCTACGTCTGGTGGTAGTGTGGTGTTGTAAACGTTTGTGAAATGTTTTATGTACAACCATGCAGTAAGTGATGCCAAACTGAGAAATACAAATTTCTTGAGAAAAACACTTTATTGCACCATGGATTTGAACAGGCACATGTTGATTTTCAAGCGTGACGTGTATCCAAGGCAATCACAAACTTGATTGCATCAAACAAGCTGCTTTTCCAGAAACACATTCACGGACACACAATATTTCAGAACCACAAACAAAATTTGACGTGGAAATGGATGAAATGTTGCAGGACAAAAGAGAAGCTTCACGCCACGAGTACAGACCTGTATGCACGCATACGTACGAGAAAACACTCTCTCCTTGGCTCATCTTTGTTATATATAAAGTACGAGGTTTCTGACATCGAAAACGATGGAAGAGCTCATTTGAGCTCTGAAACCACACCAGAAACACACAAAAGAGACAAACCAAACAGCCCAGAAAGATGTGAATCATTGTCTTGGGGATCTTCCCCGCAGGTTCTTGCAGTGTCCAGCACTGCATCTGCCAGCCAGCCATGCAAGGTCAACATTGCTCATGAGCACTTTGTACGAACGGTACTGCAGATGAATTGCGTGTTTGTACTCACTGCACAACAGTGTTACCAACATCCAATTTGATTGCAACAAACAAAATTTAAGAAGAAAAAAGCGCAACATTCCCGCATTTTCAGATTTGTGCACGCGCGCGTTCAGGTTTGAATCTGACCTTGCTTCTCTCCATTGAGATCGAGGAAAACATTTCATGCAAAAATCAAATTCAACATTGCAACGCGCGTTGGCAAAGTTTAACCTCACCACGGATTTGTGACAAGAAAAGAACACTCCAGATGTGCCATTTTGGGTCACATTTCTTTTCGCCAGACACAACGTGAATTGAGGCAGTGGCTTCTGTCGCACCAAAACAGCAATTGTTGAGACGTAGACATCTACAGTTTGTTGTTGAAAATCAAACACAAAGTTCCAACAATCTGGAATTTGGTAGCAGCGTGATAGATCTGCAGCAAAAATAAAATCTGGAAAGGGGATTGCGAATGACATTTCCTATGTGATGTGTCGGCGTTAGTTAGAGTTGGAAGAGTTTGAGCGAGGCGCGGTTCGACCCGCTCTCCGTGATGATGAGGTTGCGCGCGCTGGACACGGCGACGCCGTACGGGTCACGCAGGCCGTCCTCGCGCGTCAACAGATGGCGTAGGAAGACACCGCGCGGCGTGAACAGACTCACGCGGTCGTTGTTCCGATCTGCCACCAAAATGTTGCCTGAAATTTGGAGTTCATTTCTGTGTTCACGTTTCGCCACACACGTGTTCAGGAATGATGTGTTTACAAACAAGATGAATGCTGAGTTCATTCACGACTTCCGCTTGACTTAGTTTTCAAGTGTAAAGTGTGTGTGTGTGTGGGGGGGGTGTGTGTGCGGGTGGCTGCTCGAGCGTGTCAAGAGGAGAGTGGGAGTCCTCCCCCTCACCTCGAACCAAACACCATAATTTTTGTTTCCCCACTTGTCTGATTCTTGGTACCCAAAACATGAGGGTGCGGAAGGAAGCATAAGATATCTAGAAATGTAATTTGCTGCCAAGAGACAAAATTGTTGGTTGCACTGGACTCTTTGGAGATTCTTACCGTCTTCGTCTGTCGTGACGCCTCTTGGAAATTTGAGCTGACCTTCCTTGTCTCCTTCAGAACCTATCTTCCTCACAAAAGTCCCCATTGCATCAAAGATCTGCGGAGAAAGGGGAATAACACGATCAGATGAAATGCTGCGATTCCAGTTCAGGAGGAGAGGAAGCCTGATCATTGTTTCCAGACAAACTTGCTTGAGGGCTTGAATATATTTTTTTCTTGCATCGGGATAACAGTGAAACAAAAAACAAACAGGATGAATTCTGAACGCGGTCTGCGTGGAGCAACAACACTTGCATGCACGGCACTTGAAGTGTGTCTCACCTTGATGCAGTGGTTGTCGGAATCGGACACGATGATTTCGCTGTTGACACTGGAAGTGACGTACAGTGGATTCACGAATTGGTTGTTGCCAGGTCCTTTCCCTCCAAACCTCTTGATGCATTTCTTTTCATTCTGCAATTGTAAATGTATCTAGGATTGGGTACATTTGCTTTCTGACTACTTTGCGGACTGACAGCCTGAAGCGTCAAAAACCGCATTGGTCAGCTCCAAAATCTGTTTACCTGTTATTTTCAAACAACCACATTTGTGCAATTGAACTTTGCATATTATACTCGTACACGAAAAGAGGGAAGAGAGAAACAAACCTGGTAAATGGAGACTGTGTGCTCGGCGATGTCTGAAACGATGATGTTGGAGTTGGGACAGACAGCGATGCCACAGGGGCCGAAGAACTTGCCGAGGCCCCACCGGGTCAGCGAATTCCCCGTCGGAGTGAAGATTTCCACGCGCTTGTTCTGGGCGTCGGTGATCATAATGTTGCCCTGGAAACCATAGTTCAAAGTAAATGAATCTGATTTTGCGGTGGCTGCCATTTATGTTGAACTGATTCTCTTGTGTGAGTAACTCGGGGATGTGTTCACCTTCAGTGTGATTGCAACTCCCTGAGGTCCAATTGAGCCTTTCCCCAATGCTGCGACTGGTTTGCCGACGATGTCGAAGATCTGAAGTCTTTTGTTGCCCCACTCAGTGACGACAAATTCTCCGCTCAAGAGACACGCAACGCCGAGAGGATCTCTGAGCTCGCCGATGTCCTTCCCATGCTGTGCAAAAACGGTACAAATGGTTCATTAAATTTTGGAAACTGCAGACTTTTGGTGCCAGGGACTGTGAACTTGAGTCAGCATGTTGCACTCACTTTCTTGATGGCAAATAGCAATTTGGCTTGTCCGTAGTTCTGAGATCTGGTTGAGCCGGTGCTGTTCATTCTCTGCGGACTCGGAGGGGTGATTTCTGAGACGTGGTTCTTCAGGTCTTCCGAGGTTCCCTGAAACGAATGAACGTCCACTTGATCTTCCACGAAAGGAGTGCAGGCCAGCAACAGGACAACCCAAAGGCAATTTTTTTCACTCTTCCAAGCCAACTCAAGGAAACCCAAAGGCCCAAGTACTCTGCAAACCTGCAGGCCACGCAAACAAGCGCCTTGTCGCGCAAAGGCTGCCATGAGTCTCAAAGGAGATTCGTCTTCTGTGAAAAAATGAAAACGCTTCTCACCTGCAGCTCTTCGAGTCTGCCGAGCTTGATCTCCTGTCTGGCGGGCAGGAACGTGAACATGGACTGCACCTCCTGCTGGATCTGCGACGTGTCGATCGTCTCGATCTCGGCGACGGTTCGCATGCGCTGGATCAACTCCTCGTGGATCGCCATCAGCCGGATCGACTTCTTCTTCACCGTCGCCGCCGCAAAGTCCTGCAGAAAAAAAAGAGTCATCTGCACGTGCCGCTTGTCAAAAGCAAAGACCGAGGTTCAGACTCCCGAAAAGATCAGGGATTCAAATTCACGATTCTGTGCAGGCATGGAATGCGAACATGTGACAAAGCACTGGTTCTTTGATCGGGTTGATCCATACAGGGAGAACGGTCAAACCCCAAATTCAATAGAACCCCCTTGAATAATTGGATTTTGAAGGCGGAATAAACGAAAAATAGCCAGAGGGTTTTCAATTTTCATTGGGCACAACCATCAGTCTTGAACCCTGCAACACAAGAACCGCGGGTCTGGCGCTGGCAGAATCCCCCAGTTTCGCACAACCTGCTTGTGAACCTTAGGAAAACCCTTTTCATGCTCGAGTCCAAACGAATTGTTTCAATTCCGATGCCATTGTTTCCTGCTGTTTGCATGGTTCATGTCTCTGGCACAAAGAAAACCCGAAAACATGCGCAAACGCCGTGAGGTCTCTTCGTACGTGCACTTGTCTGGAAACAAAGTCTGGGGACGTATTGAAGGGGGGATGTTGTAACCCTAGAACAATTGACCAAAAACTTTTTGGACGGCGACGTGTGTGCAATTGTTCAGTGTCTCTAAGATAAAGCTGACGAACTGTGGCGTGGGGAATTGAATACGAGGTATGATCTATATGATACGGGCTTTTTGCGATTACGGCGAGTATTTCCGGAGTACAGAGATGGAATTTGGTTTCCAAATACCTTTATTAGTGTACTAAAGACTATGTTAAGGTGAAGTTATTCAAACAACAAAAAATACAACTTGGTACTGAAGGCGACCACGCCCTAACAATTGACCTTTACATACTGAAGAACAGGCAAAAAGGCAACAGAAATCGTCTTATCCACTACTCCTTAATGTCTAGAATCCAAAAAACAATGTGTCCAAGTCCAGGGACAGGTTCACAACGATCATTTCCTTCATTTCCTTTCGAAGTATTCTCCGTTTGTGGTGATGCATCTCCTCAGTCTCTGGGGATAGCGAGCCATGGCTGCAGCAAACTCCTCTTGTGGAATGTCAGCAATGGCCTGGTCAATGCTGTCTCTGAGGTGTTGGAGATTCCTGTGGCACACTCCTCTCACAACGGACTTGATCCTGGCAAAGAACCAATAGTCCGGGGGGGAAAGATCGGGAGAATAACCTGGATGAAGGAGGACTCTCACTGGGGCATTGTTCAGGATATCCTTGGCTGGTCGAGATCTGTGTGCTGACGCTCCGTCATGAACCAAAGCCCAGTTGTCTCTGTTCCTCCACATGTCAGGCCTTTTCCAGCAAAGGGTATGCAGGAAATTGATCAGGATCTGGTGGTAGACCTGTCCTCCGATTCCCAGACCATTGGGCACAAACTGCCGGAAGATCAGGCCCCTTTCATCAAAAAACACAACCAACATGAGTTTGGGGATGGAGATTTCCAATCTCACTTTGGGAGGTCTGGGTTCTCCTTCAAGAAGCCACTGCATTGACGCCTGTTTTGACTAAGGATCCCATGTGGAGAACCAGGATTCGTCCTCCACCACGATGTGCTCAATTGGATTTCCTCTCCTTCGGATTATCTGCAGAGAAGCCCTTGCCAGTGCCACACATCGCTGCTTTTGCTCGTCTGTGAGGAGATGAGGGACCCAGCGAGCTGACTTCTTCTTCATCTGGAGGTCTTTCTTGACGATTTTCTGTGTGGATCCGTGGCTCAAATTGATCCTGTTTGACAGCTGGCGCAGAGTTGTTCGTCGGTCAGCATTCAGGACATTTCGTGCAGAGTTAATCTTAGCAACTGTTCTCACCTTGGGAGCTCCGGATTTCAGTCAGTCATCAGGGCTTTCACCATTCTGGAACCGGTGGATCCACCTCTGGATACTCAATCTGCTGAGAGCATTGGCACCATTTGCAGCCTGGATCTGTCTGATGATATCCTTCTGTGGTTTACCTTGTTTGACAAGGAATTTGATCTCATATCTCTGCTCAAATTTGACTTTTGTCATCGTTCTGCTGAGCTGCGCACACGCCAAATTGAATTGTCTGCCTGAGCAACCTGTGCTGACCGTAACAAACTGATCTCTGTTGCAGTCCATGTAGGTCAGATCGCTATGCAACTCCTCACACACATGGTCAAGAGGCTCACCAAGGATACACCAAAATATTTCAAAAAAAAATTCAACAGCATCCGAGTAATCGCAACATGCCCGTATCATATAGATCATACCTCGTACATAAGAAAAATTTTGACTTCAATTGGCAACTACAAACACGTGTCGTGGGAAGTGGAGATCAAAAAGATTGCATGTCCACTCGCACCCGAGTCCCCATGTTTGTGTAAGTGAAACCACAACACAAAAACGCCACTCCAAGAAATTAGGTTTGAAGATTCAACAACTGGGTTGGGGAAGGAAACTTTTTTAGTCCACGGGCAATTTTAGATTTAGTCTTGTTGATCATCAGCCTCACACACTCGTACAGCGTCGCTTCGGGGAACGTTTGAGAATATTTAATCCCAATTTGAACAAAATAGACTCCAGCCTCAATGGGTGTTCACATTCGAATGAAAGTGGTTTCAAAGAGTGTTCAACAAAGTGTGTCAGTTTTTGCTGACACCATGACTCAAAAATGCAAAAACGGATCGCGCACCTTTCTCCAAGTTGACTTCGAAGTCATGTCTAGCCCAAACACATACACTCGTACTGAAGGTGTTCAGGAAGCGATTAAATGTCAACTATGTTAAGTGCGTCATGTCAGATGCTTACCTGAACAGGCACATTCTAATATCAATGATAAAAAATGAAGTTGTAAGTTTTGTGATCAAGAAAGCCTGTGATGTGTTTGTGCAAACTTGTACACTTCCCTGAAGTTTCCTCAGTCCAAACTAACTCAAGCCAAAGCTACAATCACGAACAGGCGGGAACCACCAGGGTTGTTCACTGCTCCAAACGCAACCTGCAAGCTTTTCAGGGGAAACACTCACTTGCAGTGAACAGGCTTTGGCGACGTGAAAGTTGACTGAGTCGAGTTCCTTCATGAGCCTCTTGAGTTTGACGTCCCTCTTGTCTCGCAGTTCCTTCAGCAGCTCTTCTTCCTGCTCTTGCACGCTCAGAATGATGTCTTTTGCTGTCTCCTGTGGAGAGTCATCAGAAAATTCACAACGTTTTCTCTCTTGTCGTACAAAGCAGAAATCAAAATCCCTTCACTTCAGCAAACTACAGAACTGTGTCTGTTTTAAAAATATCGTCTCTTCCATAATGCTGTTTTGTGTTCAGTAAACTTTTTGACAACAATGGTCTTACCTTTATTCTCGCTTCTGCTTGCATGCTTGATTTCAAGTTCAAACTTCTCAGCCTTTCAAGTTCCAAGCCTTTCCCTCTCAACACTGTTAGTTTTGACTCAATTGTCTTTTGTAAATTGGTTATGTCTTGCTGGTGTCTCCGGTACATGTTTTGAATCTCCATGACAGTGTGTCCTTCGTGTTGGTTTATAATACAAAGGGTACATATCACAGTTTCACAGTTCTTGCAGAAGTACTTCACCTGAAATAGTGTTTCACATCATGAAATAAAAGTCTACATGTGCCAATGTTTCCTTTGGGGATCATCTTGTCAAGTGTGCCCTTCGTGGTGAAAAAAGTTGGCTTGAACTCAACAAACCTGTTCTCCCTTGTGAACTTTGCAGAATGCTTCATTGGAGCTGTCAGAAGCTTTGTCAATCACTCTGTGGTCCTTAAAAATGGGATTTTTGTCGTGGCGTGTCAGGCAGGCATCACAATAGTTCATTGAGCAGTTGGTGCAGTAGTATCTGCAAAAGTAGGAATCCTTTCTGGTACCAACCAAAAACGTGAAGTTGATTCCGTTCGTTAGAAATATGTTAGAGACTGGATTCCCTTCAGCAGGCACTGACCCTTTGTAGAGCTGGATTACGTTCTCCCCACACACACCAATTCGAATTCGAATTCTTGCAATTCTGACGCTGCAATGTCCTTTCCGCGTTCATTCGGACCGAGGCCAATTTAACTGATTTTCACTGCTCTTTGGGTCTTTGGAGTTGACAGTTGTTGTTGTGGGGAAATTGGAGGGCAGGCGGACAGGCGACTGACCGAAGCTGAGGCCGAAACAAACAATGGGTTAACTTTGCCTTTGATTGAAACGTTTAGAACATGGAACAGTTAAGAGCAAAATACAAAATGGTGAACATTAGAACAAAAGATTTGAACTGTAATTCAATTGCCGTCACAGTTATCACTATAAAAATGGCTGACAAGTTGCCCTTTTGTGTTTTTGGTGTGCATGAGCGGGATTTGTTTGTTACCTTTATTATCGTGGACAAACAAATTTATCAAAAATTAAAAACTAAAACTTTGCCTGATTGATAACGTAACGTTGACTTGTTCTTCCTCAAAGGCGTACGAATTGAGTGCCCAGGATGCGTGGCTGATGTACACCATGATCAGTGGTTGGTTCTGTATTCGTGGCTGGTCACGGTCATTTTCTTCACACTTGGACGCACCACTGTACATGTACTTACTGGGATAAAATGGATTTCTGTTGAGTTTTGCAGGAGTCGCACAGCCTCTGAGAGCCCCTGTGTTCTCGCAAGTTGACCGTCTTGAACATTTCTTCAATTTTTCTGACTTTGAAGTCATGTTTCAGTCCATTGATTCCTGACGATGGGATGGCGGTCATCTCTCGGCACGTTGGACAGGGAAGTTTGCCTGCATAGGTGCACGAAAAGGAAATATGGAGTAAAGGCACAAAAAAGCAATGGTGCATCTTCAGGGTTCTAATTTTAGTTTCAACTTCAACACTCTATTTACGAATTGTTCCACTTGAAGTGGTGAAGCAAAAGTTTTCTGTGCGAAAGATCTATGGTGACACTGAATAGAAACTTTAGACAAATGAAGATCGTGCTGCTTTCAGAAGATCCACACAATGACCACAAAAGAAAGTGTCAAAAGAAAATGAGTGGGACTTGGTGTGGTGCCATGTGTACGGAGTTCCGGGAGCCCGTCAAGATTGCAACTCCAATCTTACTTTGGATCAGAAAACAGGCGAAGAAAAAAAATACCTTGAACAGCTCTTCTCTGTTGTTGATAAGTCTGGAAGTATCCGACAAGGCATTCTGAACAGAATGTGTGCCCGCAATTGAGCATCTTCGGATTCTGGTACGACTCGAAGCAGATCATGCAATGAAGCAGATCCTCCAAATCGCTTCTTTCTGGAACATTTGGCATTTTTACTTTTGTTCCTATTTCCTCTCTTCAACAACATTCACTCCCCCAGTTTCGAACAGGAACAGTCTCCGCTCTCACATCCATGTCTTTCTGTCATTCTTCTTTGTTGAAGATTCCATTATTTGCCATATCTGGAATAAACATGCGAAAGAGGCACGGAATCACCTTACTCTTATGTCATTGCTCTTTTTGTTACAAGGCACATTTTTGTCGATTCCACACAGGCTTTAAGTGCTCTGGTAATACAAACGCTCTCTGCATTTATCAAAGCCTCTCTCACCTCAGAAGTCCACGAATAACCTTTCATGTCTCGCTGAAATAGATTCTGTTTAGTGAGAAGTTGTGTTTATAACCAAAATGTCTTTGTTTGCTTTTTCAGCCACAAGCCAGAGAGAAGGGTCACGATACACTCTGCGAATTGGAAGCTCACTTCCTTTCAAGGTAGGTCGCACTGAAATAGGTAAAGAAGTACAAGGAGTTATCAGAGCGTGCAAAGTACTGCCTGTGACTTGCTCTGCAAACCCAACTGGTCTGGGATTCAATGCTTTCCGAGACAACAATCACAAGGAATATCAAGTGAGGACATTTGCAACACGACATGCACTGAGTGTCTGCATGAGGCCACGCAGGCACACACGCATGAATTGGATCCACGGAAGAACAAGTTTTGTGTTCCTGCTCCTTTCAGAGCACAGGCGCACGCTGCTGAAAGCTCGCGCTGAACAGGCCTCGAGAGGACTGAATGCATTTCTTCAATTTTGGTTTTCTTGGCATCCATGTGCACTCAACATTCATCAAAAACATGGGGTCAATCCAATGTTTGAAACAACTGGTTTTCTGTTTCGTCGTGTTTTTTTTTCAATCCCAAATTCTCCTCGTTGGAAACTGATCGAGTCGATCCTTCACTTCGGCGCACGAAAACTAAACAGTGTCAACTTTCTCCCGAGGCGATAATGTTCAAGTTTTTTTGGCTTTCCACATCCATGTCTGCGTGTCACACGAGCTTAATTGAGTGAGTCGAAGTCGAGTTCAGACAGTCGTCGCCAGCCTGAGAAAGCCTTCAAGGCTGTGGGTCAGAAAGCGCAGAAGACAAAAAATGCAGCTGACACCCATTCTCTCAACCAGATCAAAGGTGTGTGTGTGTGTGCCCATATGTGTATGTGTGCGTGTGTGTCGTCCATGTGTGGTCCAGCGTGTGCGGCTGCAAAACTGGAGGAGAGGGGCAAAATCTTTTTTTGTTGCTACCAGGGTCGTAGGCTTCGGTTTGTGTGCAGTCTGCCCGAAAACGGGAGGTTCATGATTTTGGGTGTCTCACAACACTCCAGACATGCACAATTTTCCCGCCAATGACTCCAATGATTTCTCCCCGATTTTTTGTCAACGTTTGCTGGACATTTTTGCACCAAACTCAACACGTCAAGCAAATCATTGCAGGTCCACTCCTTTTCTGGTGGGTGAGACGAGTGCACTGTGAGTTGCTCGGAGAATACAGATTGCAGCACAAGTGTGAACGATGGAAACAGCGCGTAAACCGCCTTTTCGTCTGTAGAGGATGCCACCCGCACAAGCAGCAAAATATCCTGCTGCCGAAGGTTCGAATTTGCTCCACGGGTACGAGACACGGAAAGGTACACTTCACGCGCGTGTCTCTCGAAAAGTTGTCATTGGGCTGACTGTTGTTTCACCATGACAAAAGAAGCTGACAAGAGAACCACACTGAAATACAAAGTTGCATGATTTGCCTCGGGTGCGTCAAACCAAGACGAGTGCGCCAGAATCTTGACGTAGTTTGTGCAAATCTGCATTTTCAAAGAAAAACCAACCCCAAATGGATGTCGTTCAAGGTGCTATGGACTTGACTCCAAACCTTCGAATTGAAGCTGCTTTTCCTTCTCTCAACAAACTCGCCAACTTCTCGTTTGTGGCATCTCGGACAGGACGCCCCATGCCGCATCGCAGTTGCGTCGCATCTCCAAGGGGCACACGCCCCCCTAATGGGGTACGCCCCATTGGACATCGCAGTTGCCTTACGTACTGATTCTTGTTCCTCGGTGCGACTGGGTTTCAATTCCCTCCTTTTGCACCTTGTGTCTGGCAAATGAATCGTATTTCACTTTGGCGAATAAGTCAACGATTTCAGATTGGCCAGAAACGAGTTCTACCGAAGTCAGTTTCACACAGAAAAACAAACTCGTTGATTGGAAAAAAAGACATTTTTCTGTGGAAACCTGTTGGATCCTGGAGAACCAAGGTCTTTGTGTAGCCTTTGGTTTGACAAAAATAATTAGAAAACAAAAAGAACTCTTGTTTGTTTCAATGTAAAACAAGGGGAGAAAGGTAAGGGATGTTGTTGGGATCAGTGAGACCCACTTTCAAATTGTGAGTGATGGCAGAAATGTTGGCTTGGCTTCTGTGAACATTGAATCCCTGCCAGTCTATGTGTGTTGCGTACAAGTACCATTTGCCTCTTTTGGGAAGGTGGAATGTCCTGTGAGTGATTGGCAGAGATGTTGGGTTGGTTTTTGGACCCTGCTTTCTGTGAGCATTGCTACCTGTAGGTATCATCACCACTTTGGAAAGGCGGAATGTCTTGTTGTGAATACATTTGAGTACTTGAAAGAAGGGTCCCTCAAGCTGGTCCAAGCAAGCTGAGTTTTAACAGGAAATGAAATGTTGCCAAATAATTTGAATCAAAACCAAAAATGAACTATTTTCACTGTGAACCTGCCCTGAAATGAAGGATTCCTGTTCCTTGGGATGGACAACATAAGGGTGCACACAGAATGCTCAGATATGCTCTGACGCCACTCCTTTTTCACTCCTCTTTTTGGCCTCAAACCTCGTGAATGTTGCTCTTGCTCACACAGCTCACTGAAGCAAGCCTGATCTGGAGAACTAAAAAGTTAATCTTCAAGAGCAAAGGATACGAAATGAATTCTGAATCCCCACAGCAAAGAAAGAAGATTCGACAACCGATATACTGTACGCGTACATTATCTTCTCTGACTTCCCATTCTGGCAAGAAACCACTAGATCTCAAAACAAATTTTCCTTCAAATTTGTGAAAGCCATAATGAGCAGGTACAGACTTTGTAGTCCACACACAGGGGTGCTAAGTACTCAAGCTGCCCCATCGAAACTGCATCATAACAGCCACTTAGAGTTACGCCAAATTGTAAGCCAGACGTGTTACCGGCATACCTGTTGGCGCCAGTCTACTGACTCTGGTATATTTGAGATCAGTACCGTCGTAAAGTAGAAGACATTACACTTATTTATTTATCTTGTCACCTATAGACTTCTAAAGATTTCATGTGCCTCTGGTAGGCTACATTCCTCCATCTGATATTTACAGTGAAACCTAGAGCATGAATCCCAACGAATTTTAGAAATTGCGTGTCGCTATTGGATCCGAATGTTGTCCAATATTTCCTTTCAACACGAGTGCTTGGGCTGTACGCTGTCACACCAACCAAGTTTACTGAGTACTGCACCAGAAGATCACTCGATGAGCTCCCTTCTCGTGTTTGTGCACACTGATGTGTCGTTGCAAATGTATCTTCCTCCTGGGTGATTCGCTGACACATTGACAACGAACAGGAGCCCAAGCTGGGCCCAAATTTCAATTGAAGTGCCGCAACTTAAGATTGTATTGTTTGCAAAAGATACAACCACTGCAATTACAGGCTCTTGTTCCTTCTACTTTCCACGGCAAGATGTGAGCTCGGATCAAGATCAAGAGAACTTCAGAGAAATGTATGTTTTGTTGTCTTTGCTGCAAGAATATCGTTGACAAGAGTTCATTGCAGAGGTGTTCTTGTGCGCACAGGGGAGAACTAGCTGTATTTACCAGAAATGCTGCACTTGGTGTAACTATAGATAGCAAGGTAGCACTATCATAATCAGAATACAATCTAGATCAGATGTGTGTATAATCCAAGCATGTGTTTCTTACCACAATAAGCAGCAGAAAAAACGGAGTCAAGAGAGCCGCAAGGTAGATGTCTCAAGACTGTCATTTTTCCTGAGAGAAAAGCACTGGCGTGTAAACTACAGCTCAAGATGGGTGCTCTGAAACCCCTCAGAATTCTTCGGTGTGCAGCCCTCCGCAGTGTAAGCCCAGGCAGCTTCAGACAAGTGCAGGAGGCTCAAGGGGACACTTCATCCTAAAGGGGGGTCGCATAGATAGGAGCGCGGAACTGAAGAGTTACGCAAGGCTCATCACAATTATCAAGGGTGGCCCTCAAGTGTCCTCAGCAAACTTCGTGTATTGTGATATCATAACAACCACGTCCCCATTGAACGAATAAAATTTTCTGTTAGTAAACAAGTGCTTGTACTCTTGTCTAATTTTCAACAAATCGCCTCTTTTCTTTAGTTTGGGGATTGCCTTTCTGCTGTTCACACCTCCTGTTTCTCACGCGAGGAATAGAAATTGGCTGGTGAGGCGCCTTTCAGAGCAGGAATATTTGTTCGGAACTGGGCAACGAGAGGACTGTGATGTTCCAGGACTGCGCTTTCGGTGAAAGTCAAAATGACACAGGTAGTAAAGTTTTTCTTCTGTCGAATTGAAAATACGAACCTGTAAACTGGAACTTATTTCATTGAAAGCAAAAACAAACAACAAATGTGAATGTCTGCAGCACAGTTTTCTCCACAAAGAGCAGACGTATCTAGACGATCGTGTACACACGTAGTTTTTTCGACTGAACGTCGCTGGGAGGAGCACCTCAATCTGGATCTCACGTTCCACCCAATAACAACCCACATCACCAGAACCTGACTGGCTTGCTCGTGATGCTGCAAAAGCAAAGCCCCAAGATATGGCGAGACAACTCCACAAATTTACACTTACCCAAACGTTGAACTGGGCAGGGATTTGGACAGAAAGTTTTGCAAAATACGTCAAAAAATAGCTCCGTGGAGCTCGCGGTGATTTGAACATTTGAACTACTTGCACCCTTCATGCTAACAAGCCTTTATTTGATGCCCGACCGCCCGAACGGCCGATCGCCGACATATGTTCGCCCAACCAAAATTCACATAAAAATTCATATCTCCGAAACTACTTGGAATTTCTCAACCAAAATTTTTTTCAAGCTGGGGGACATAATGAAGTCAATTGAACCAGTAGTTTTGGAGATATTCAGGTTTCTGTACCCGAAGCAGGGTCGGCGCCGACCTAGATCTATGTTGCCCGCATGGTCAACTGCATGGTCGACCTCAAATTTCTCAGCCCAGAGAGCTCCAATCCAAAAATGGCTGATACCAGCGTGATCCTCTTGAAGAGCAGATTCAGAATATATATATTACCTCAAAATTCAAAGAATAAACCACTGAAATTGACGATTTTCCACTTGAATCAGCACAAAATGGCAGTGTTCGATTTGTTGACAAATGACATCACAGCGTGCTCTGACATCAGAGGCAAGTGTCCGGATGTTCCAAAGCAGATGACTGAGAAAAACTCAAAATTTAGATAATTTGTTTAAAT
>JAAUXT010030383.1_pt1 | contig 16727 bp, 15 predicted proteins | sample 7278171 | NCBI WGS metagenome assembly JAAUXT01 (sample SAMN14350112, study PRJNA611818) | marine sediment metagenome | isolation source: surface marine sediment (1.8m) | place: French Polynesia: Moorea | collected 2018-08 | reverse complement strand
CCCCCCCCCCGCTCAGGAAATTGGCGGGGCTGTCACTATCAAACCTCACAAAAATTTTGATTTTGTTATGGTTTTGCAACGTACAACATTTTCAGCCAATGGGACCCCCCCCCCCCCATTGGGAAATTTGCTGGAAGGTCCAGATCTGACCTCAAAAAAAATTTGATTTTATTAGGGTTTTTCAACTTAGAAAATTTTTGGCTGACAGGACCCCCCTACTAGGAAAAAACTGGGAGGTCCAGATCTGACCTCAAAAATTTTTTTGAAAATTTTCAGCTGACAGGACCCCCCCTGGTGAGTGTTTATGCCAAGTTTAGGGCCTTTGGGCCTAGAAACAGCATAAGTATCATTTGTGTGCTGGCAGCCAAGGAGGCAACATCTCATGTGAGCTCTTGAGAGTAGTGAGGGCTGCCATTATACAGGTCTGGGGGCTGCCATTTTGTTTTGTGGCTCTACATCTCAACTACAGATATCAGATTATATGGATATAGGGCTGCCATTTTGTTTTACAGCTCTGCTACAGATTTCATCATCTACGGCTTGCTTGCGCGACATGTGACCTCCTGGTCATCTCGTTTAAAGAAGCTCTGCTCCTCCAACGGCCTTGTGTGGGTTGCAACCAAGAACCTGCGTTCCACTCGTGATGCGGTTGAGTTGGCTGTTCTTTCGAGTGGACGGTTTCCCTCCAGAAAACATCGGGAAGTGAAAAGTCTCGTTTGACAACCAAAACGACTGAACTCACTCGCAATTTGTCCAAGGTAGTTCAGAGTTCATTGAGGCGAAGAGAAAGTAGAAGGAGTAGCAGATGACGATGTTGTAGTACAGTCCGATCATCCATGACACAGCAGTGGAGGCAAATCCCAGCCCTGAAACCATGGCAACTCTCTTTTGTGAAGCGTAAATTGAGGTATTTTCGTTCCGTGTTCACCACACAGGGGAAAGCTGTTTTCTTTTTCAACCAAGCTCAGCCTCACCAAGGTCAATCTGCATCATACCACATTGAATCAGAAAAGACCCAAAATTGCTTCGTTGCTGTTGGGAACTGACTCCGGATGTGCGTTTCACGACAAAATTCCAGTCAAACTGCAGACCTCTCTCCGTGCTCACCTTTCCAGATGGGCGTGGCCCTCCAGATGGAGACCGGGCCGAGACTCCCGAACTGACCGAAGCTGACCTCGAGGTAGAAGATGGGCAGCCCGACGAAGACGAGCATCAGCACGTACGGGATCAGGAACGACGCTGCAACGAGCACGCACCAGGGGGCACTTGAGAGGGGGTATCCAGTGGTCCCTGACCGTGTACCGACACCACAGGGGGCACTTGAAATGGGGCATCTTGAACGACAATCCAGTGGTCATGACGGGTGTGTATACCAACTGTATTGGGCCAAGAGTCCGGCAGGCACTGTGGCTGGCGCTACAAGGCGGGACTTCAGGGTTGGGGTCTTTGTCTGCGTGCCGGAAGATGAAGCTCCATGGCAAGTCTGCTCCCCAATCGTCCAAAAAAAAAAAAAAAAGAATGAGGTCGTTCAGGCTGCAACTTTCCTTTGCACCATACAATTGTTGGCATTGACTTCAGGGGCAGGGGCAAACATCCAACAAAGGGACAGCAAACGAACAGTTACGCAACTCTCAGAAACACGAGTGTTTTCCAGAACTGTAGGTGAAGGGAACAGGCCTACAAAGAGGTGTTGACCCCACAACCCACAACCCGAAACAGTTTCTTTCAAAAGGCAATGGCAGCGAGACCTCCACCCGTTTCGCACACACATTGCCCAGAAGTTAAATCCAAGATTTGTTGTTACGCAAATGATAAGTCTGTTGAGAACTCACAATAAAACTTTCGGACAAACTAAGTTATTTCGCTCTCTTCAAGTGGTTGATTCCTCATTTCTCTTGAGGAACCAGGAACAAGAAGTTTGAATTTGTTGTCGAAGTAAGAGTATCAACCAAGGTCCCGCTTTTCGGGATGTTCGAGCAAAAACTGGGCACAAAACTCTGAACCAAGACAACCTGATTATTCAGTTTCAGCTGCTGATGAGCGGTTCAAACATGAACTAAGAGATGCCGGTGAAACTTTGAGGAGGAAGTCCTTGTTCAAAGATTTGCCTGTGATTCTTTCATATCTCACTCGCTCAGCAATAAACTCATTATCCTCTCATCAGTGACAACTGTGCGGTAAAACTCGAGTTTTACAATGTTGAATTCTTTGTGGATAGATCTATGTCCGAATACGAGAACCCGTAAACGAGTGCACTCTTTTGTTTTCAAAAGGTGTGCCCTGTGCTTGTGTCTTCTTTGTAGAGTAAAGAATCCACGGACCACTGAGCCAAACACTCTCCCCGTTGAAAAGAAAACAAACGTGTTCAACGAAGGTCCCCACCACCACCATGCACCCCCGGCCAAAAAAAAACTTGGATTGCTCTTGTGTTGTGAGCAACCAGAAAAAATACCCTGCCCTGCGCGAAAGTAGACTCTCAACAAAAATAATCATGGACAGTGGGTTTTCCCCCTGACTGCAGTCCAGTGTCTGCGGGACCAACCTCCGCCGTTTCTGAAGACGAGGTACGGAAATCGCCAGACGTTGCCGAGCCCGACGGCGTACCCGACCATGGTGAGGATGAACTCGAGCTGCCCGCCCCATGCTCCGCGCTCAATCGTGTCGCCATCGGCCTGCAGAAGAAGAGTCTCTCACAAATAGCGTTTTGTCATTGGCCTGTCTGCTCCCCTTTCCTGACGGGGTCACACAGTAAGAGCAGAGGCAACGTTTTGGTTCCACACTCTTGAGCGCGTGTGAGCCCAGTTTCACACAACCATTCACACTTGAGTATGCGTGGTGATCGTGTGAAACTACAAGTGTAGAACCTACTCGTGTGAGTGCCTGGTCACGTGTGTTGTCCGAACAATGAGTTTAGTGCTAATTCTGTGACAAAAGAAGGCAAACCACGCTTTGCAGGAAAGCCAAAAAATGCGCACAGCCAAAAAAGATAGTTGCAGGTCTCTGCACCAAACTGTTTGCAATGTGCATTTCAACACGAGCCCGCGTCGCAGTGCGTCAGTTTTTGGCTCCTGGGTGTTCTTTGAAAAAAAACAACAACTTATCTTTCTTCATGATGATCCCCGGTGCTCAGATGAGTGGATCCGGTTACCACATTGTGTTTAATATTTCATGCATCTTGAACATGCAACTAACTTCACTTATCGCTTCACCATGATGGTGACTTCTGAATGCGGAGCTCTGAGCCAGATTTGTCATTTTAAATTGATTTTTGAGATTTTCCAAACCTGATCCTTGTGCAAACCAATTGGAAATCACAATGGGAAGAGACTCCTGCCTGGAAAAGTTCCATTCAGCGTGAGTCGTAGCGTGGGGGAAACTGTTCATTGGTCAAAACACTCCCTCCACACACGCACACACTTTTCAGTTGCAATCTCACAGCTGATTCCTAAACTTCCCCTCCACTCCGAGGAAGGAAGAACCTCTTCGTGCACGCTAGAAATTTGCTTGTTCTTGGTTCTCACGAGATGAACAAATTGATGCAGAAATGACCCAAATGTTGCATAATTTCGCTGAGTAATTCTGTCCAATCAATTGAGCTCTTTTTCCCAGGTTACTCCGTCGAAAATACCCCTGTCAGATGCAAAATTTCATGTGATTTTCATCTGTCGTACACAATCACACGCACAAGCAAACTTACCATTTTCGTCTTTTCGTGTTTCAATATGCTTGGTGAGTTCCTGTTTGTCAAAATCTTGCTTTTCAAATTCCAAATTTGAGAACCAGTGTTGACAAATTTCTAGCCACTTCGAATATTTCTAAGGCTCTAGTTTTCTTTGTCAACGAAAATTGTGCTGGTTCACAATATTTTTTCAGAACCGAATGACAGAGTGAGTAAACTTTGAGTGCGCACGACTTCTCCACCTTCCACCTAGTGACAAGCAAATATTTGTTTGCTCATGTTGCACGGAGAAACAAAGAAAGAGCTGTTTCAAAAGTCTATGTACTCCTCGGTTCATCAGCATCCCACCCACACATTCTTCACGTGTGTTCCGTGAAATGCGTCGTCGTTCTGTGTGTTCGTGTTCGCAAACCAATCACATTGACGCACACTCCTTTTGACAGCCATTGCCCATTCTTGAGACCGTGGGGGACCTATTGTGGGAGCTTTCATGGTACAAATCGATCACACTCACAACTCTAGTGTTTCAGAACGAAGCAGGAAATTTTACCTCATTCTGATTGAGAATCGTGATTTCATGCTGATTGTCACCACAGGCGCGAAAAGGGAAATTCCTTTGTAAATCACACTCTGAAAGAAACTGCTGAACCTGAAGCAGCTTCCCGAGAAATGTTTGGAGACCGGACCCTGGGACTGTGGAATGAGATCTCACCGGGCAGCTTTGAAAAGCGTGCTGTAGTTGTGGCTGTCACATTCCTTGCTCACCGTTTGCAATTCCCTCGAAGCTTGTCTGTCACAACGGCCCGTAAAGCTGGACATCGGGAAAAACTGTGTTTGGGGGGAACCAATGTTTTCTTGTGTTATCAAGCGAAGGCGTTGAGTGATCTGGGCGCATACATTTTTGTGGCGAAACATCCCCGTCTGAATTTTTCTCGCGCACCCAGGCACCTTTTCGCGCAGCGAACGTCGTTACGAAACGGACAAAAAACCGTCCGTTGCACTGACTTCAGTGCACTGCGCTTGGTGCTCGTCAACAACCTGGCTTGATGTGCACCTGTCCAAACAATTGAACAAGGTCTGTTCAACATCCAGAGTATTTTGTCATCAATCGCACACTTTCTCCTGACTTGATTCTTTTGGAACAGCCCTGAGCGGCTGAACGAGGTAGACCAATCATGTGTTGGGGATGCTGCCCAGGTGACGCCGCCGATCTGTTGATCAGCATCACAGGGTCGAGTGCTTGAAACGCACATTATCTGGTACAAAAATTTGGAACAAAAAAATCTGCCTTTTGCTTGTAAACAAAAGGTGAACAACAGGTGATATTCTCGTGATTTTGACAATTCAGTTTGTTTTATTTTTTGCGACGGGCAACGGTAAGAAGTTTGTTGTTTCCGTGAATTCAGACAAGTGGTATGAAAAGATCGCACAACGGATTTCACACGCAACAAAGAAAGTTCAAAATTAATGCAGGGACAAAGGTTCTTGAATTTTGTTTTTCCTTTACGCAACAGCGTGTAGTCGCTCTGTTCGATTTGCCTTGATCAGCGTGAGACAAATTGCGCACCGTGCAGATCATAGACTCGACAGCACAACTCCTCATACACGAAGATCGGTTCCACTGTGGAGATAAAACAAGCCTGAGGCCACACTGGACACCGTTTGGATGCGTTTATCCCAAAGAACATTAAAACATCTCCCGGTGAGGAATTCGAACACAGCCTTTGACAGTGTCGGATGATTTCAGAAGTATCCGTTGAGCACCAGAATCAGATAAGGTGAAGATCGCTTCATCACAGAGCAATCGCACACCGCACAGGGGAATAAATGGAACAAGTTGTGACTTCGTAAACGTTCTCAATGAACCATTGAGTTGTCGTGACATGTAAGGTGGGGATGTCAAACCTGCCCAGACAGTGGGGACCGTTCCTGAGGCTGAACCATCCGAACTCTTCAGACACACGGTTCAAAACCACTTCAGTTGCGTGAGAATAATTTGCACTTGACTTGTTCACTTTATCAGTTTGATCCAGTGTGAAACTTGTTTCTTGCGAAAGTTGAACAGAGCACGCGCCACCCGAGAATATCAGAACTTCACTTCACACGTGATGTGAACAATGCAAGACCTCTCACTCACTTAAATTATTTGGACCAGAAACTGGAGGTACGATTGAGTCCAGACGCATCATCCAAAGCGAAATGCAAACAAAGCGTCTTTCAGCCCTGGTGTAGACTGAAGTGAATCTACCAGAAGCCTCGGCCTTTGGACTCTCGATGCTTCTTTGAGGCTGCTCCATGGTTCCGTTGGGTTTTCGGTGGTTCGAACAACAGCTGCTCGGGTTGCATGGTCAATGTGGCTTTTTGACAGCTACCCAAACAAGTGACCATAATTATTTTGAAATCACCTCAAGGCATCTTGCCTCAGGTGTGGGTCAGGTTTTTGGTTCAAATATATGTGGTTCATTGGTCTATTTGTTTTGTCGTAGGTCTCAAAAATGAATGAGGCCTTGAAAGAAAATACTGCATTTCAAATTTTCAGTGCAAAAAGTTCAAACTGGCAGAGTCATAGTTTTTGGAAGTCTTTTGTTTATCTTGAAAGTTTTGCAGTGTGGAGCAGGATTGGCTTCAAATAATACCCATGATCTTGCAAATTGTTTGCAATGCTTTCTTGGAGCAGGGTGGGGGTCAAAGTCAAACTTGTACTTTTTGTTGAAAAATTGGTTTGCAACATAAACTGTTTGCACTTATTTGAAATGTTTCTAGCCTGTTCTGCATCAAAATGATAAAGCAATCTGGAGATGATTGTTGTCTTGTGAATTGGTCAAGGCACAACAAAGCCAGGTTGGAGGATTTTTGGGGTGTGGGCCAAAAATGTGACCAAATTTTTGTGTGTGGCCCAACTCATTGTGCAACATTTAAAATTGTTCACGTTCCTGGTCGGAGAGGGTGATGGTGGACTTGACGGGTCAAAAGAGTTTTGAAAGTTTGTTGTTTCTTTTTGTGTCGGAGAGTCAATTTCATATTTGTGCAAAAAAGCAACCCGAATGGCCCTGTCATGTCTCCTGTGACTCACCTTTGTGTCTGTGTATTTCCAGACCGGTTGTTCTTCCTGCAACTTCTTAAAGTTAAATTCCTCCATGTTTGGTCACATGTTGGATTCCGCCGCAACATTCAGACGTCAAGTCTGCCAGAGGATGTTAGAACGTCTTGCCATGTCCGGAAGCAACTCCGATGCTGCTATGTGATGGAGGATGGATGCAGCTCTTCCCACAAAACAGTCTGCACCCCCAGTCAGGTGTAAATCTTGAATTTACGGTGTGTACAAAGAAAGCAAAAGGAATGTGTGAACTCCAGCGTTTTCTTCACAAACAGATAGAGCAGGAAAAGCAAAAGATAAAGTTTGGGTACTAACTTTCTTTGATATTGTTCTCTGTCCAAATCAATGATCTCGATAAAAACAACTGTTGCACACCAAACTTTCTCTCCAAATCCAAGGCCCACGTTCCCAAATATGAGCAGATGTTTTGAAATTGAATGACCAACACACAGACGCATTGATACTGAGCATTGAACAGCTCTGCACCTGTGCGATTCTTTTTCAGAAACCTAAAACGAACCCGGTCTGTGTTCACGCTGTGTGGGATGTCCAAGACAAACATTCGTATCTCTCCGCTCAGGTCTCCATCACAGTGTCTCACTCGGATAGGAGTCAGTGAAGCCTTCGTTCTCGAAGTACCCCTCCTCGGACTGCGCGGCGTGTTGAGGGGCGAGGTGCAGCCTCGCGCGGGGCAGCGTGACGCGCGGCGCCGCCAGCTCGAGGTCCCGCGGCGCGGTGATGGCGTACCGCCCGGTCCGGTCCGCGGGGTCCGCCGGACCCCAACTCGAGCTCGGCTGAGTCGCTCTCTTCATCACCTGCAGGTTCAAGGCACACAGACAGTACTCTCGGGTATACCTTGGTTTTCCTTCGCGTTCAGGAATGGAACATGCTGATGCATGCCTTCCATGTAGTGCTGTTGAAATGTTCAGTGAGTGTAGCTTCACCTGACAGACAGACAGACAGACAGACAGACAGACAAACAGACAGACAGACAGACAGACAGACAGACAGACAGACCTGCCAGCCGCCGTCATGCAGCGCCTGGCCGACGAACCAGAGCGGGATCCCGGCGAGCGAGACGGCGGCGATGCCCCACGCGACGCCCATCGCCCACGCCGGGTACGTGTAGCTCCCGAACAGCGTCAGTGGAGAGTACTGCAGCGCCTTGAACACGATGATCGTCTGCAAGTAACAAACACCAACCTCAGGTTGTTCTCCAAAACACAACAGAGGAGGGACGCGTTCATGTGAAAAATGGATCTCGTTGAGCCTGGATTTCAGCACATTTTGGATTTTACAGTGAGGCTCTTCCACTCAAACCCAGTGGTTCTGTCAACCAAAATCTTGTGGACGTTCGTCTTTTTTCTGTGACAGTCCAATTCAAAGATAAAAGCTTCAGATTTCATCTTACAAAGAGGAGGATGGGGGAGACGAAGCACCAGGTGAGTTTGAAGAAGAACATCGGACTCCTGCCCAACATCATGCGAATATCCTCCGCAAACCGCTTGTAGCCTGGAAATGCGCACAGAAAAACATGTGCGAGGGTTTTCTCCACCAAAGAAACGAAATGGCGCAAAAATGGCTCCACTTCCGCAGAACCCAGAACAAAACTTTGAGCTTGTTTCTGAATGAGCAAGACCCTGCATCCCAAGGGGCAGATGGTCCTTGGTCTCCATCACAATTTTAAGTTTCCACTTGCAAGCTTGCGGCACCTGCGGCAGACCTCACCGTAGACGTACTGCAGAACGACGCACTCGAAGAGTCCGATGAAGAGCAGCGGGAAGCCGCCCACGTACGTGTCCACCATGTTCACCACGTAGAACCCGCCCTGCGCCAGAGTGCAGATGAGAACCAGGAATCGGATCCTCATTCAAAGCAAATCTTTTGCAGGAACTGCAGCACGAACGTCTCCCTTCCTAACATGCGCGAGTGGGCCTCCGCAGATTAGATCTAGTTGCGTGAACAACAGTTTCTGTGCAATTTCTTTTGTTCCAGTTTCAACGCACCTTGAAAACCATTGCGCGTTTTCAATTTGCTCACGTTTGTGACAAAAGGGAGGCCGCAGCAGCAGAAGAGCGCGCAGCACACGAAGCGGAACACGTAGGTGCGGGTTCGAGTCTTCCTGATCACGGACGAGAACTCGTCCGTCAGCGACGCCAACACACACTCCACCATCGAGAACTGAGAACCAATACAACAAGACGCATTTGCAATGCGCAAGTTTCCGTTGAGATCAGAAGGACCACAACTCCTTGGGTCGTCATCTTGACTTTGCCTGAGAAAAAGGTTGTTTCAAGGCAGGCTTTAGGTGCATGTCTGAGGGACCGCAGACTTCCACATGCAGCAAGATCTACTGAACCAGAAGCTGGAATATGACAGCAGTCGCGCGACTGAATGCCAATTACAATTCACTTGACCTTCTACACATCAGTGCAAAGAAGCGGGAAACCTTACCTCTGAACTGAACCCCAGGTTCAGGAGCATGAAGAAGAACAGCACGGACCACAGAGGAGACAGGGGCATCTGAGACAGACCTTCAGGATACACGACAAACACCAGACCTGGACCTGCCAACAGCGCAACAATACGGAGGTTGAGCAGATACGTGCGGTCCTTTTCCGACGTGCCCCAATTGCCAGATCAGTGAGTGACACCATTTGGTCACTTGTGATCCCAGTGCACAATTAATTTTGTCTGGACCACTGATCTGGCAATTTGGGCACCGCGCGTACGGAAAGTGCTTCATGACAGAAAAAGAAGACGCCACTTTGAATTGTGCGCAAATGATTGATTTCTTTTGTTTGTACTTCGTGGATCACCAACCAGAGGCTGCGACGTCTTTGACGTCCACACCCTTCTCGTGCGCCATGAAGCCGAGCACGGAGAAGATGACGAAGCCGGCAAAAATAGACGTGCCGCAGTTGATGAGGGGAACCAGGAAGGAGTCCCTGGAATGCGCAATATGCAATTCTCACCTGATGCGATCAGGCCAGAGTCGAAAGATCACCTTGTGCGGTGAACTAATGTCACTTAGTACAAGGACAACGTGCTTGATGAGACTTCAAAAAGGAGCGACAAAATGGAAAATTGCGAGCTGGTACCTCAAGCAATTGTTGTTGAACTTGTTGTAGCTGGCCATGGCGATCAGGCCTCCAGAACATGTGCTCAGAGAGTAGAATATCTGCACTGCGGCGTCAGACCAAACCTGCAAAGAATCAGGCGCTCTGCGTCTGTGAATCATGCGTCCAAAATGGTCATCTATCACGCACGTTTGTCAGATACTCTCCGGAGGTTTTGTACGCCTGTCCTTTTCCGATGTGCCCCAATTGCCAGACTGGTGACACGGACACCATAAAATTTGGTCTCTGGTTTTTGACTCTCAGTGCGCAGTTGGAGTTTTCGGGAACACCAACCTGGCAATTAGGGCACTGCACGTGCGGAAATTTAGGGTGTGCTGAACCTCCCTACTGACTGACCTGCGCGTCTGTGAGTCTGCTGAAGTCTGGCTTCACGTAGTAGAGAATCCCGTCCATGGCCCCCGGGAGGGTGACTCCTCTGATCAGCATCACCGTCAGCAGCACGTACGGGAACGTGGACGAAAAATACACAACCTGCAGAAGAATACACGTGTGCAATTGTCCCAGGCGCTCCAGGGTCCCACTCAAATGTTGCACCGTCCGGCGACAACTTTGTCATTTCATGCAAAAACTTTCAGGATGACAGTGATTCATTTGTTTTGGTTTCGTGGTCCACACCTTGACACCAAATTCTTGGTGCACTCCTGTTCAGTTACGTTCTTGAAGATGGATCCACTTCCACAAAACCAGGTCCAGACCAAAACGGACTTTCTTGTGTGGTCAAGTCTGGTTAGCCTCGTCTGGATTCGAGATTCTTTGGAATTGCAAGTTTTCGCAGACCGTGCAGCAGATCGTCACACGTACCTTGCCGAGACTGGACACGCCCTTGATGAGCACGAGGAAGACGATGACCCAGGCGACGCCGAGGCACGCCGCCAGCCTCCAGTTGAGGCCGCCCAGGTCCTCGATCCCGTCCGTCATGTTCAGCACCCGGTTACTGAAACACAGGGAAGAGTTCGTAAACATTGGTCAAAATTTGTTTCGCGAATTCGGCAGGATTTTGGTGGTGCAGAGGTGTCACACATTTGAAAGACATTTGAATTGAATGAGTGATGACATGGGAAATCGTTCTTCACGTTGGCAGAACACACGGAATTCAAACGTCTCCGTTCAACGACACAGGTTCTGCATGTCCTTCGCGTAAACTATGCTGAGTACCTTTCCTGACACAAAGTTCTGCAACTTGTCAGGTCCACATCGTCTACGCTTTCACATTGTGTGGCAGCAAGTGTACTCACTAGAAGAACTCTTCACTGGGTGATTTGAACTCAGTCACGAGTCCCTCTGTCGCTTTGGTGCCTGCAACAGAAATGACACTCTCCGTAAAAACATCAACCATTGACTGCTTGCATTTCCTCTGAACGAGGTGGAGGTGCCAACAGGTCACTGACCGTTGCTCCAGGTGGAATTGTGAGCGGCGTTGAGGAGGCAGGCGGGCGTGTTCCAGCTGTGGTCGCACGACGCCCACGGTAGGTGCGCCGTCATGGACGCGAAGAAGTAATAGACGCACCAGGCGATGACGACGTTGTAGTACAGGGCGACCAGCAGGTCCACGAGCACCATCGAGTAGCCCAGGCCTGCAGTCAGAATCTTCACGTCTGTCACGTGGAACTGCTGAGCGTGGTTTCAGTTGTGAAACATCTCTCCGTACAAGTGCCCCCGGCGGGATTCAAACAGAAATGCTCTAAATCAGGCGAACATACTTGTTTTCTCTCAACAGCTCGACCGACTTAGCACTTGGAGTGTTCTGCCTGTTACGTCAACATTAGAACGCAAAAGCCTTGTGATCTTGGTTTCTTTGCAAATCTACCCGGACAGGAACAAGACCGGACATGCTTGGTGCAGCCTTCGCGTTCGCTTCGTCTCCAGGGTGACTCACCTTTGAAGGCGGGGCTCACTTTCCAGGCGGTGATGGGTCCGAGACTCGCGAACTGCCCGAAGGCGAGTTCCATGAAGAAGAGCGGCAGCCCGACCAGAGCCAGCATCACCACGTATGGGATCAGGAACGCGCCTGCAACAACATCCAGGCAAAAGTCAAGACAACCACTTCATGTCATGGTGGGTGTCACACTCACTCAGTCGATGCCAATTTCCACTGTCTTTTTCACGTACGCCAGGTTGTCTAGAGCAGGAAAGTGTGCCAGGACAGGCGATTGGACACGAAGGAAAAATTCTGAGTGTTCCTGTGAGAAGTTTTGTTGTCTCAAGTCACTCATTTTCTGAGACCCTCGCAGTGGACTCACCTCCTCCATTCTTGTAGCAGAGGTACGGAAACCTCCAGACGTTACCCAGACCCACAGCGTACCCGACACAGGTCAGAATGAACTCCAACTTTCCTGCAACAATGAAAGGAACCCTAAATGTTTGAAGTTTACATGGCAGATCTGTGAACCATGGCCGGCACCCACAGAACCTTTGCAGATTTGGCGACCAGTGTGCTTGTCAGGACGCAAGTACCTCCGACAAAAATAGCTCCAAGAAGCTCGCGGTGATTTGAGGAAATTCTGATTTCGGTTGCTCTGATTTCAGTTGCTCTGATTTTGGTCACTCTGATTTTGGTCACTTTTTTCAACAAAATTCTTGCTGTGCTACTCAACATCTACAAGTTGGGAACTAATTTAACACACCCAAATGGAATAAAACTAACAAAATGGAACTTTTTGACATTGTTTTACATCAATATCCATATATTCACCAAAAGAATTGCCCAATATCAATTTTCAAATTTTCTTTCAAAAATAACTTTTTATCCAACTTTTGGCCCCCACCTACAAAGCATTTAAAAATTTTCAAAAATCAAAAATTAAATACTACCTCTCAACCCCCACACAATATTTCATTTCATTTCATCAATATACTTGTTTCACCAAATATTCGTACTTTCTGAGATACAGACTCATTTCTACATTCATACCTTATATTTTCTGCACTTTCAAATTAAACTTTTTGACCTAAAGAACCCTCAAATTCCCAAACTTCCCAAAACCCTTTCTGGTGCATTATCCCCAACCCAAATTGAACTGAAACAGTCTAAAAAATCCAAAATTGATCCTCATCTTGACCATGAAACAGGTATACACATACTTTTGGTGAAGGCTGCCCAAAGGTGATTTGATTTCACTTGCTCCAATTTTGTTCACTTTTTCCAAAAGCTCCCAAATTGTGCAACCTCCTCAAATCACCTAAAACCGGACTTGAAGTCACGTTCGGGGTACACCGCGCACGGGCTATGAATACAACAGCTCTTGGTCCCTGTTCTCACTGTGCTCACCTCCCCAGTTCCCACGCTGCACCGGCTTCCCCGTCGCCTCCGCGAACTCGAGCTCCATGGCCTTGATGAGGTGGGTGGAGGAGGAGTAGGGCGGCAGGGGCGTGCCGCCGGGGGGCGACACCGCGATGCTCGACACGCCGCCCGCCGCCGCTGCCGCCGAGAAGTCCGGCTTCGACTCGGCGTCGCATCCTCGCAGAGCCTGCAGGTGAGAGAAGGAGCGTGACATGGGTCTTCAGTCCTTTTGATCTGCAATTTCAGCATTTGCATTCTTTGTGGTGCTGCAAAAAATAACTTACCATTTCACAACTCTGCTGTTGAAAGGGACACGTTGGAGTTTTCAAACGCCGCACTGAATTTTTCAAGATTTCCTCACCATATTCCAGAAAAAAAATATCCTTGAGTTTTTAGCTGTCTTTCAAACGTTTTGAAAATAATTCGCGAACGATTCACCCGACAGCGCAGAGGATGATCAGAATGTGGAGAGCTCCACCTGATGCACTGATGCTCGGTGTAATGAAGACTCCCCGTGATTACGATTACACGCCGATCAGCATCCGATTCATGTCCAAAGCGAAGTAGCGACTCGTGTACATTTGTTGATCTGTTTTATTCCAATGGAAATCACAGGTTCATTGAAACACAATCGTTTGAGGAAGGAGAAGTGGCAGTGGAATTTGAGTTTAATGAGTTCAACAGTCGACTCTCTTGGTGGTCATGCCTGGTGCAGTGGCACTCCAGGAGACGTAAAGACAGGGGTAGGGAGGGGGTGCTGCTGTGAGGCCCAACTCTGCATGGAGCAACCCTTCTGAGCTGGGTTGACCCCATCAACGGCAATCCCGGATTTGATCGTTTGCTGGCTGCGTGGTGACCTCAAGTCGCTCTTCAACGTTGCCTTTGATGTCCTTCATCTATATTAAATTTATTCACATGACCTCTGCCTGAATCCGAGTCACCCAAAGGATTCACATTTACACAGGAACTAAAGCGCAAGAAGTGATGAAATGTGACTGTTCAACAACTTTGCAATCTTTGCTGGATCAAAGGAACCTGTCTTCTGTCGCCTCTCTTTACCTTTGGGGGAAGAAAATCAAACAGGTCTGCTCATATGTTTCACCAAAGAGAGAACAAAAAAAAACAAAAACAAACATTTCCAAGCTTGTTTCAATTGCATCAGTTGCATCCTGCACGCATGGTTTTCTTTTCATGCTTCTTCTCAGATTTTCTATTTCTGACTGGAAATTTTGTGGAGAAACTTCACCACGTCCACGTCACAAAACTGGATTTGAACAATACACAACAGAACCATCGCGTCACAACGACTTGTTAACACGGTAGATTCTGTATATGTGCGTCATTGTCTGGGACAGCTTCACAGCCACGCTTCCGTATTTGTAACCCAAAATAGACTCTGGCCAGGGAATTGTTTGCTGAGCAGTGAGCCACGGAAGAATGAAAATCAATGCGCAAATGAGCATATGTCTGCGCGGACAAAGACCAATTACAGCAGCATTGCATACGCGTTGCATACGTATTGCATGCGAGTGATGAAACGTACAAACGGGTGGGGCAGGGCCAGTTTTCAAAGAACCACGAATCTCCATGATCGTTCAGGGTGGATGTCCCTGTGTGTGTGTGTGGGGTGGGGGTGGGGTATCCGTGTACGTGTGCGTGCAAGCGTTGTTGAGTTGCAGTGAAGATAGCTTTGCTTGTGTTGTTGTCAACGTTCAAGTTCACAAGTTCAACGAAGTCCAGACTGGCCGCGTGTTTGGCGCGCCAAAGCTGCAGGCCCTTTCGGAGCAAAGGCCCACAATTCCGCGCAAAACCATGGTTCTGCATCCGCACGGTGGAACCGCCTCTTGCTGTTGCAGGTGATGTTGTAATTCCACTGTCATCCGATGTGACGTCCGTCCAACAACGGTTCTCGAAGGATCGTGCCTATCGCAGGCCTGTCAAGGACCGAGTTTCCAAGGAAACGAGGTACGGTGTTCAACGGTGTGGACTTGGTCGTTTTCAAACTTGTTGAAACATTTTCAAGTCTTTCTCGATGTTTGCACGTGTCCGTCAGAACTTGATTTGTAGAAGGCGCTCGTTCATAAACCGTCACCCACTGGCACAAACTTCTTTGCAGTCTGACCCTGGCACCCTGACTTTCTCATAATCTTCTTTTCTCCAAAGTCTCACGTGTAAGGCGGCGCGAACGCACCCAAGAGTAGACTCTATCGCACGGATGGCGTTTTCTGTCTCGATTTTTTGCGAATCTCCACTGTATAGTTTTTGAACTTTTTCCGCACAGCTCGTAAACTTTACAGCAGTTTGCTGCAGATCAGATGCGCATGAGTAATGAGCATATAAAAAGCCTCGCACATCGTTGTCTTCAACAGTTGTGACAGCGCTGTGAAGAAGGAAGGCCAATCGCGGGTGAGGCAAGTTACAAGCACACATCCACCTCACAGAGAAGAAACGTTGAAAAGAGTTCGTAAAAACTCATTGACAAGCTTCGCAAACACAGTGATTGAGACAACAGAGGAATTTCGGACCAAATCTGAACATCTTTTGACTTCTTTAATTGATTTGGCTTGTTACGATAAGCCAGTCCAGTGGCGTACCAGCTTTTTGCCTTGAGATCAAACTGTGCGTTTTTACGCTGCGGACGCATGTTTGTTCCACAGGACTATCGGCTTTCCACACCGTTTTTCAAGTGTCGTTTCCGTCTGACGTTTCTCTCAGAATTACCCGTTGTACTCGTAATCTTTGGGTGCAAACAAAATTGTTCCGTTTGGACAATTTATCTCAACCACCCAAAATCCAACCTTCAATTCATTATCTGTTTGCATATAATCGACGTCAGTGGACGACAAATAAATGATTAAAACGAAAGGGCGGATCCTTCAAACTTCTTATCGTCGTCTTAATTACAAAACCTGACTTGACTGAACTCTGACACCACCGGAGAACTTCGAGCGCACGAGAGGACTTGAGAGGACGAGTCTCTCAATTCATAACACAATGACAGAAATGTGATTCCAGAAATCATCTGGGTCTTTTTGTTTGTTTGATGGGGTGATCTTGATGTCAAGACCAAACGCTGGGATGCGCTCACGACTTCGGACAACCGGATTACATTGTGTGTAACATTGCAGATTGACGGATTGAGAAGTTGTTTGCGACACAGAAGAAACACTGACAAAAAGGATCACCTGTCAAGCTGCACAGCTGACCAACACAAGAAGGCATGGTGAGTGGAGTATTTGTTTTCAGTTTGAATTCTTGTTGAGTCGCCAAATTCAGGAAAGTGGGTTCAAGACAGGTGACCGCAACAGGAAAGTGCTGTTGTATATATGAATGAAGGCCCAGTAGTGATGTTGTAGTATAGTTTATTGTAGAGTATGAGTTGGAGCTCAGTGGTTTAGGCTACCTTCCTCTATGGTGTCACAAGCTATTGTGTCTTGGCAGTCTGGGTCATGTACCCAGCTTAGGATAGTGGCTCCATCTAGGGTAATGATATGATTGGCTGTGGCTGTTGCTGTGGCTATGGAAGGCCAT
>JAAUXT010008137.1_pt1 | contig 16730 bp, 14 predicted proteins | sample 7278171 | NCBI WGS metagenome assembly JAAUXT01 (sample SAMN14350112, study PRJNA611818) | marine sediment metagenome | isolation source: surface marine sediment (1.8m) | place: French Polynesia: Moorea | collected 2018-08 | reverse complement strand
ATCGAATTTTGATCATAATTGTCGTCAATATTTCAATTTTTGCACAAAAAGATACAAAAACATGACTTACCTCAAGAATGGTGGGCTGTGACGTCATGTGGTTTCTGGTGAAATCTGCGGTATGTCTGTTGGATTGCAACAAAAGTTTGTGGTAGAGGCAGTTTCGGGTGGGTGCAAACTCGACCCGAAATTTGCGGTACAATCGAGTAGGCCCCTGGTGGATGTCGTGTCATTGCACTGCTCGGCGCCTCATTTAAAGATGGCTGCGCCCACAAGAGCAAACTGATTGCTTCGCCAGAATACAGAAGCGCTTTCTTTGCGCAACATGTGTCTTTTTCTTGTTTGTCGGTTGAGTTTAGATCATTGAAGGGCTAATATTGTTGTTCACAGGTGAGGATTGCAATTTTGGAACACGATGAGTGTGATTGATGGTCGCAATTGTTCAAGGAACTGGACATAGACTCTATGCTCTCTGAACCGCAATCGATCTGTAAACTCTTTCAAGCTCATGAACCTTCTTTGAAGGAAGTCAGGGCTATTCAGTGTTGTCACAATGGGCGGGCACGTTCGATTTTCGTGCGTCGGCTGTTTGCCCAAATGGCTACTTCGCCCCATCTTCAAGCCAGTTAAGGCAGGTAACCTACTAGATCTAAACCCAGCCCCCAAATTGTTTGATACATTACACTGATAGCAGGTGATCTCAACTCGATCACAAATTGATTCATATTATTCCTCTTCATGATCTGCAGAAGAATTATCAGAATATCTCCCAGTTAGATCCACCACTCACCAATACCTTGTCCACCCATGTATTATACAAGACACACCTTTTTGACCCGAAATTGAGCATCAAAAGTAGAGGTGTCTTGTACATGGGTAGGTTGAAACATTTGACAGTACCAAGGTTTTGATAGTAGGTTTATTATAAAGGATCAAGGGTACAAAAAATGCCTCTGAAACTTTCTACATCAAGCAAGGTTGTTGAAATCTTGAACTTCTACAAACACACCCAAAGTTGGGTCTCTAAGTGGGTTTGAACTATTTGGGGAAAGAATACTGTGGTGGATTTCGAAGGATTTTGATTGAATAAGCCAAAAGTTATTGGTTTCTCAATTTTTTTTGGGTACCAAACAATGAGTTCAAATAGAGAATGTGATTGGTGTCTACATGTACTGTGGAGAGAGAGAGAGAGAGAGAGAGAGAGAGAAAAAAAAGCTTACTCCAGGAACATCATAACTGCCTGTAAACCAAGCTCATCACAGATGCAACCCATAAAATACTGGCAATAGGGCCAGGCTGTCCACTGGTGAACCTTGAAAATTTGAGCTTGGTACCAGAATGAGGAAAAACACACACACCATTTGGGCGGAACGAGTTGGTTTGGAGGCCGCAGGCTTGGTACACTCACCATCAGCATGTGTACCTGTCTGTGCACTTGGGGTGACTTTCTGCTCAGAAATTGACACTGATAATTTTCAAGCAAAGTATTTTTTGGGTAAACACCCCCCCCCCCCACTTGGCAAGTCACCAGTGACGGCCAAAGTCACTTAAAAAATTTTTTTTGAAGCCGAAATCAGTTGTCCCTGTTGGCGGCTGCGGGCTGGTTGATCTCTGGTCTTTTGTTTGTAACTCACATCAAACATCAGCCAATAGACTGAGCAAGGCAAACTTGTGAGCAGTCTGCAACAAGGGTGTTCTTCCCTCCTGTCTCCGCAGCTTTTCATGATGTCCGGTAGAGGGTCGGATTATCGCAAAAAGCTCATCTTGGCGCCGATGGTTCGGGTCGGGACGCTGCCCATGCGGCTGCTCGCGCTTGATTACGGAGCCGACATCGTCTATTGCGAGGTGAGCAGCCTCGCTCAGGGGCTTTGCTGAACTTGAAAGGTGCCGAAGGTTCGACAGCAAAATTTATTCTTACAATTATCACACAGGACAAGTTGCCAGCTCAAGTACATTTTATTTTGTCCAGTGTGAGTCAGTGGGTGACGCGTGTTCGAGAGTTGAAATTATGATCGAGGTCAAAACAACAAAAACAAAACAATCTCTGGTCGCGTGACTGCTCGCGTTTTGCTTGACTGGACTCAGCAAAGGCTTGAAATATTTCTGCTTTGAGTTTGTTGCCGATATATTTGCAGGAAATTATCGACTTCAAAATGCTGCAGTGCCGGAGAGTTGTGAACGGTGAGCGGGTCAGTTTAGGAACTGAACGACAACGGAACCAGTCATGCTTTGAGACATTCTGAAAAGGAAAGTGAACGCCCCCTCCGTGGAGGCCAGGTCTAACATTTTTGATGGCCGAGGGATGAAGTGAATTTAAGATCAGCTGACCGATGTTGAAAGAAAACAGTTTCGCTTGGGCACCAAAAGGTCCGTGCTCATCGTGATCTTTGTTGGTTCAAAGAACTGTGGACCTGTGTTTTGTTCGTTTGTCGTGATGCTGGGAGCTCTGAAATGTAAGGAATAGAAAATCATGGACAGCACACATTTTCTATTTTGTGGGCCCAATTGATTGTTTTTGATTCGGCAGAGGTTCTGGGGACGGTGGACTTCGTGTGGAACGACGGAACGGTTGTGTTTCGGACTTGCGACCGCGAGAAGAGCAGACTCGTCTTCCAAATCGTGAGTTCGAGCGAGCGAGTTGTTACTGTGAGTGTTTGTGAGACATTCGCAGTTCAATGGGTTGAAACTGTGTAATTTTTCAGGTGCGACATGTGAATGTTTTGAAACCATTTTGGCCTTGTACAATCGCGGAGACGTCATCTCATGAAAGCTGCGCGCAATTAACAGCCTTGTCCAGAAATGGTTGGTTGAGGTGACAGTCCGCCAAATGAGATAATGTAGAAAAGTTGTTTCTGTTTCCTTTCACAGGGAACAGCGGACGCACAAAGAGCGCTTAAAGTTGCCAAGTCTGTGTAAGTTCTTCAGATTTATCACAGCTTCATTGTCGCCAAAGTGTGATGCACCTCAAAATGTCCACAGAAACTAAAGCCCATTTCCCTGCGCGTGGTAAAAGGTCTTCAGCGCGCTGCGAGAGGGTCACCATACACCCCGGAATGTGACCGCTTGAGATTGATGTTGATTGCCGTTCACGTGGATCTCAGCAATCACTGGTGTCATTGTTTGCAGAGAGCAGGACGTGTTCGCGATTGATGTGAATATGGGCTGTCCCAAGGAGTTTTCCCTCAAGGTGAGTGAGACTGCATTCAAAACTGTTGACGTGCAACCTGCTGGAATATGATGCCTGAAATTGTCTCTTCTTTTCATGCTTCCAGGGTGGAATGGGTGCTGCTCTGCTGAGTGAGCCAGAAAAAGTCAAACAGGTGAGGGCGGTTGTTTTCGCTTGTTTTGTTTTTTAAACGCAGATTTCACTCGGAGCAGGCCATAAAATTCCTCGTGTCAGTGAAACACACGAACACCATAGCGCATTGCCAGCCCTTGTTGCTTCACGTTGCAGATTCTTACGACTCTGGTGCAAAACCTCTCCATCCCAGTCACCGCCAAAATCAGACTCCTCCCCACGGTGAGCTCGAAACATCTCATCAAGCGATGTCATTTCGGTTTGTGAATAGGCGGGTCACTGGTCATTGAACTGGGATGAAGCCGCTCCCGCGGCTCAAGGATACTGCAACATCAACTGCGGGTCGAAAGTCTCAAGCACTTGCAAAACATCCTCGCTCAATTCTGCATTGAGTGAATCACAAAACGCTGCTTGGCGGTTGCCATTGGGTTGTGACTTCAGTCACTCAAACGTGAATGAAAAATATCAAGTGCCATGCAGTGCCACTGCTCAACGTAAATCGAGTATGACGTGATCAACGTAAATTCGGCATCAATCCGCAGTTGGACGAGACGCTGTGTTTCGCGCGGATGATCGAGTCGTGCGGCGTCGCTGCGCTCGCTGTGCACGGCCGCTACAAGGAGGAGCGGCCGCGCCACCCGAACCACAACGACCACATCCGCGCTGTCGCCGAGGCGCTCACCATCCCCGTCATCGCCAAGTGAGTTGAAACAGTGAGCATCACTGGTTCATTGAACGAAACACCCGTGACAAAACGCCCGATTTGTGTTTTGGTCTTCCGTGTTCTGCAGTGGCGGGTCCAAGGAGGTACACAACTATGAAGACCTCTGGGCGTTCGCGGCTGAGTGCGGCGCGAGCTCGGTGATGCTGGCGCGCGCCGCGCAGTGGAACCCGTCCGTCTTCCGCCCGGAGGGTGCGATACCCGTGTACGGCGTCATCCAAGAGTACCTCAAATACGTATGTGAAAACCCAACTTGTACAATGGGTGTGGCAGCTGTGTTTGTAGAACACGAAGCTGTTGCGGTGATCACAGAGAAAGTTTGAAGTTGTTTGCTGTTCGAATGACTGGGGTTTGTGGCTGTACACCCCATGCACAAGGCACGAAATCACGGAAGGTTGTTCAGTTCAGCACGTTGGTGGTGTATCCTGTGGCGTATTCGTACGCGGATGGTGATGTTCACCAACCGGGACCATGTTCCGCAGGCGTGCGACTTCGACAGCATGGTGAACAACGTCAAGTACGTGGTGCAGCAGCTGATGCACGAGCAGCTGGAGACGCCGCGCGGCAAGGCGCTGCAGGCCGCGGGAAACATGCACGAGATCTGGTGAGTTAGAACCGCGCTGGGAACCCTGGAGAAGTTCGTGTCTCGAGTGGGAATGAGATGCGCACAGATGGCAATTGTCGTCCATGTAAGTGCCTTCAAAAGAGCTGCCGAGGCCAGCAGGGCTGATATTGTGACGGAACAAAGAGAGAATGCCAGAGGAAGGAGCTGGACACATGTTCCTTTTCTTTCTTGCGCAGTGCACTGTGGGACATGGCGGATTATTTGGCGAACACACAGCGACGTCTCGCGGCGAAGCGCGCCGAGCTGGAAGGGGAGAGCGACGTCCGCTGTGCCAAGCGCCTCAAGCTGGACGACGGCACGGAGCGTGTCGAGATGCACCTCAAGTTCGTGCGGTCAGTGTCGCATCGCCTCAACTTCACATACGTCCCTATTTTCAGCGTCATTCGGAATGTGACTCAATGAAAACAAGTGTTTCTGATCGGCTCACTTTGTTTTTCACCAGGAGAGACTACGGACAGTTGCAGACACCGAAGCAGGTGCTGGATCTGTGGACGCGCCGACGCCGCAAACCTCCGCCCAAATACTGCTCCGTGAGTTCCGTTCGCCCCTCAATCACCCGGACCCTTTTTTTGTCAGCCGCGAAGACGGATGATAATGGTTTACCCATGTTTCCACCGGGTATCTGACCAGGTATCCAACTGGTGGGGGGGGGGGAGGGGGAGGGGTAACTAAACTGGGCAACAAAACCAGGCTCTAAAGTGATCAGGATTAAAATTTGATCATTTTCCAGCTTGGCTTAGTTGCTGGACCTGCTAACAAAATGGGGCTGTATCTTTGGAATGCACCAGCGAGTGGCACGTGGCTGATGATCCACCTGAAACTCTTGATTCAGAACTCAGAGTTTCAGAGAACAGCCAGTCAGTTTTGAGGCTTCCTCTGCGAAACAGACGAGATTGTGTTGTCATGGCGATCAGTGTTACTAAATTGTAGAAGCAAAACACAGACTCATCGGAGCGTCGCAACCTGTGGAGCTCGAGCGTCACAATCGACACGACGACGCACTTTGCCTCCACCGTCTGGTGAGTTATTTGAATCGCGAAGCCGTCATGGCCGAACACCGCGCCTGGAAATGTGATCAGAATCATGTGATCTGTCAGCAACGGCGCAGTTTCCTGGCGAAGTGGTGACTCCTTTTGATTTGCAGGTTCAAGTCGAAGCGGGACGCAGAGCAGGCCGCGGCGGGAGTGTGTCTCCAAGTGTTGGAGCTCGACACGGCGGGTGACACAACAGCCGCTCAATCAGCGCACGGGGCAGCCACAACAAACGCCGAAGAAGGTGGGGAGAAGGGAACAGCTGGGCGTGCAACGGGTCCATCGTCTGACGCGCTGCAAGACAGTGACGAGAGAGGACAAGCGCTTTGTGACAAAACTGAAGGAACCTCTCACACAGACAGTGCGAAAAGCGAGGAAAGTTCAGAGCCAAGCAGAACTGTGATTCCTGCTGCTGAGATCAACGGAAGTGACATTGGTGAAAAGGAGTCTGTGATAGCAACGAGTCGCGCAGTGATACAGCGGGACGCGGCGGAAGTGCAGGCGAGGAGCGAGCAGCGTCAGACGGCGGCGTGATGAATGGCGTAGTGGGGAGTGACATCAACCCCGTCAAGGTGGGCAGAGATGTTGTGAGAGTGAAGCAGCAGAAAGTGACCAAACCAGCCTCGAGATGGGTAAAATATTTCAGGGGTTGGTGGGGTCTGGGCTGCCGCTCGTACATCCACCACAGGGCCTTCTGTTGTCCCGGTGCACTACTGAAGCGAGGTGCACCCCACCAGTAGTGATGAGGAAATGTTTCAGGGTCTCTGTTGGTGTTTTGCATGTGTGCCCTCAGTTCGAACGCGTAACTAACCGTACGTACGAGGTTCTATCCAAATGTCCCTGGAATCATGTTGGCGGTGTGGCACGGTTTGCACGATGATTTGACTGACTTGACACGTATCTCGCAAGGGTACAGGCCGCGATCACTGTCGCAGACCTGCCAACATGACTCCAGGGACATTTGGATAGAACCTCGTAGTTCTAAGACTTCGATCGCAACCTGGGACCTGAATGCTGAGAACTGCCAGCGAAACTTGTGGCACTCATTGTTCTGTCCTGAGCTCCACGTGACACGAATTGCAGAGTTAATTTTTACCTCTTTGAGGTTTTGTTCTCAGTGATTCGCGTGATGAATTACTGTTGTCAAGCGAACAATAAGAAACTGATGCTACTGCAAAATGAAAGCACAGTGACGCTGTCATTTTCATTGCTTATCCTTTTCATTCGCCCTTCAACCTTCAGATTGGATGGAGGTGGGGTGGGGGTGGAAGCGAATTGATCCGGTGCGAAAGAACTCGTCGGGGAGTTGAAAAAAGGCGCAACACGTGGCGGCATGTCACGTGGGATTCATGGTGAGGGTTCCACTACACCGCAAAATATGTACAAATTTCCTGGTCAAAAGTTGGTACGTCTTGGTCACACAGGTGCGAATCAGTTTTGGGCGGGTGGGGAAGTGCTGAAGCTCCCCATTCAGAAACTGAGCGTTGAGTTCGTGAGACTCGTCAAACCACAAAACAACACTGCAGATTTGGATGGTGGGTGTGCCTGTCAAGTTTGTGCTGCTTCTCCATCCGCGGAGAAAGGGATCTCAGGATTGAGGAGAGCTGGCCGGAAAAAGGAACCACGTTGCAAGTTGGAGCCGTGGAGGGGAGGGAGAAACCAAACCTGAGAAAATGTCCACAACAGCTATGTTGCCGATGAGTACTGGCGCGAAACAAGTGAAATTATTCATTTTTAAGCCCGCGCCTTGGCGCAGAACTCTGGTGGCGTTCTGTTTGCATGCTTGTGTTTGGATACGGTCGGTCCTGGGGTTGGACACACCCAGTAGGTCTTAGCCTGCCCAAAGCCGGTTGGTCGAACACTGTCCTCAGTTGTGTAAGTCCTGCCCCATCCATGCACGCTCTCTGTGCTGCTGGAAAATGGAAATATGGCGTGTTTCATGGGGTTCCAGAGATCGCACGCTGTTTGAGCTCGGATCTCTTGCCAGGAATGAGATGAATTGACGCCCTCTGGATCCGCTCGATTTGTCGCCTTCAAGCCGTCTTTTGTTCATATGAAGAATGGAAAGAGACAGCGCTCCATCAGGCGAGGCGACGAGCTTTGTTGCAGGTTTCTTACGTAAAACGTCCTTTTTGACGCCCACGTGTACCTGTCCGCCTGGAGAACTTGAGACAGAGACAGACAGGCAGTCAAAATCTTTTTGTCTTTATTCTGAAATGCTTGAGAATTATCTGGGAACCACACCCATTCCGACACACTGCTACACTCGTGCCTCGGAAATTATGTTCTTTTGGCACTTACGCTGAATTCTTGCTTCAAAGTGGTGTGAACTTGACCGCGTGCTGAATTCAGTTTGGTGTCTGTTCGGGATGTATGCATTGCACCCAAACTTTTGTCTCTTTCTGCATGCTTGGGACGTGGGGAGCTACGTATATCTGGAGCTCTTGGCCTGGGATCAGTGCGTGCATTTCTTGTTCAAGCCTGCAAGTTCTGTTATTTTCAGAACTTTTTATGCGTCCTTTTGAACCGTGCATTCAGGCAGGAAATGACCCGGCGGTCTCCAAACTGCAAAGGGTCAATTTCACGCAACTTTTCCTGATTGTGTGCGATGTGTGCATGTAGGGCAGGTCCTGGGGTACACGGATGGGTTCGGCATCAATGATGCCCCCACGCGCTGCCGAGGCACAGGCCTGCCTGGCCATAAGACGGTGGAGGAAAGGGTTTGCAGCCCCAAGACACCCTCCCCCATTCATGGCTCACTGATCGCGCGTTTTCTGTGCTCCGATGACTTGTTTACACTTGTTGGTCCTTCAACTTTGGTTTTTGTTTTCTGAAACAAACATACGGTCACTTCAAAAACCTCGATGCAGCTTGAAGGAATGGTTCGCACAACGGGCCGTGCTGCACGAACGAAATAACAGTCGCTGGAATCTGGTCCTATTTCAAGGATACTGCACAACGCCGTTTTCAGGTGATTTGAGGAGCTTGGTCCTATTTGTGAGCTTTTGGAAAAGGCGAGCGAAATTGGAGCAAGCAAAATCAAATCACCTATAGGCAGGGTCTTCCAAAAGTATGTGTACTCCTGTTTCATAGTCAAAATGAGGATCAATGTTGGATCTTTTGGCCTCTTTCAGTTCAATTTAGGTTGGGGATAGTATGCTAGGAAGGATTTCAGGAACTTTGAATTTTGGGGTTCTTTAGGTCAAAAAGTTCAAATTTAGAAATGTGGAAAATATGGGGTATGGATGTATGGAAATCAGAGTGAGCGAAATCAGAATTTCTTCAAATCACCGCGAGCTCCATGGAGCTATTTTTTCTCCTGGTTTCTGTTTCACGCCGCATCCCACTCAGACACCAGCTGGACGGTTCGATGTGGATACAATACTCCTGATCATCGGGTCTAACGTGCTCGACAGGTGAATTCAAGGCTATTCATCTGCATGACAGCCGGATTCCCTGGATTTCTGTCATTCGATAGGGTCTTCTCGAATGTTGTTTGTCGTGCATGCATCTGTTGAAGTTGGCGGTTGACTGAACGTGAACACGTCATCCACATTCATTTCGTTCACATGGTCAACCAGATGCAGTGACCCCTTGTTCACAAATGCCCTGTCTCGTGGATTCAGAATTGAGACCTGGAGGATCCAATTTTCAACCTGAACAATGTTGACTCGGGCAACAGAACAAACGTGCGGCTGAATTACACAATGATGGCAGCTCGTAGGGCGTACAAATTGGTTTGCTGAGGGGACAGACCACACATGCTCCGGATTCTGTCAGAAGCCCAGGTGACCCTGCAACCATGTGGAGCAAAAGATGCACGAGCTCATTCCGTTTGGAAACTCGTTCTTCTCCTGGTCCTTTAATGCAGCATCCATGGTTCGTGGAAAAACGCTTGGAAATGTCGGGAGACGAATCCGAGTCCAGGTGTAACTTGAGCTTTGAGTCAAAGCCATCTTGCGAAGCTGTTTTGACATCGGCGAGCAAATTGCGAGATACGAGGGGACAACCAAAATATTCCTTTTTTTGGTGATTGCGGGCAAAGTTCTTTCTTTACGGGGTTGGCCTTCGGTGACGATCATGAGTGGGTCTTCCGGGTGCACTAGGGTGACTGTGCCGATCACCTGCTTCCTCAGAGTGACCTGTGCCGACCCAGATTTCCTCTGCTGACCGAGCAATCCGGCGATCTCGGTCAGTGTCACTGTCAACATGCAGGCCAGAGTGGAGCAGCGAGCAAATGTGAAACTGGGAGTCAGAATGGGTCTGTCTCAAGTCCAGATCAGGAGGAATTTGGTGCAGGCTTACGGTCAAGCAGCTCTGTTGCAGCCGCAAATCCAGATGTGGTTCCATCGCTTCCAGACTGACCCCAACAGGTCCTGCCAAGATGAGCCCCACACAGGACATCCACGCTCAGCCAGGACACTTGCCAATGTGGAGAAGGTCCAACAAGCAGTGCAGCAAGACAGGAGGCGATCCATCAAAACCATTTCTGAAGCTGTTGGGACATCTGCAACCTCCACCCAGAGAATCCTGAAGAAAGATCTCCATCTGCGACACATCGCTCCCAAGTTCATCCCCAGGATACTCACAGAGCAACAGAAGGCAATGAGGCTGCAGATCTGCCAAGACAACATCTGGAGGATCCAGAGGGATGCGTGCATTCTGGACCGCATCATCACCACAGATGAGAGTTGGGTCTTCAAATTTGACCCCAACACAAAGCAGGCTGACATGCAGTGGGTGGGTCCACAGGACTCCAGGCCGACCAAGGCAATTCGCTCCAAATCACAACAGAAGTGCATGCTGTGTTTGTTCTTTGATGCGAGGGGTGTCATCTTCATGGAATTTCTGGATCGAGATGAGAGACTGAACTCTGACCTCTACATCGCCCTCCTGTGCCGGATGAGAGAAGCAGTGAGAAGGAAACGTCCTGACCTTTGGAGAGACTGGAGCTTTTTTCTGCACCAAGACAATGCCCCCTGTCATGTGAGTACTCAGCTCCTTGAGTACTTCCACAATGTGGACCTTGAGCTGTGGCCACACACACCCCTACAGCCTGGACTTGGCCCCGTGCGATTTCTGGGTGTTTCCTGTCCTCAAGAAACAGATCAGGGATATCCGGTTTGAGCATCTGGATGACCTGCAGGACTTGGTGAGGTGCCACTTCAGGGAGACCACTCTGGAGGTGTACCAGGATGTCTTCAACATGATGGGAGTGCGCTACAACCACTGCATTCAGGCAGGAGGTGCTTACTTTGAAGGACTCTGAATCCAGATCGCCGAACATTGACCGCATGCGGACTTTTGACCTTGTTTGGACAGCTTCAAAATGCATGGATTGCATGTTCTGTATGTTGGGAATAAAGCATGGTTGACCTTGTTGAACTGGCAAAAGGAATTGCTCATTTCCGTCCTCCAACCACACCGTCATCACAAACAAAAGGAATATTTTGGTTATCCCCTCGTATTTCTGCATTCGGTCACACAGTCCAGGCGGTATGATCGGTGAACTGGTATTCTCGGTGTGATCAAACGTGCTCGAACTTGCGGTTTGTGTGTTGCAGAGCCTTCTTTTCGTGGACCATTTGATGTATAATTCTAGACAGAGCCACCCACCTTTTCAAGCCTGCGGTTTTCAACCACTGCGTGCTTTGTCCAGTCACATTTGTGTGTGTCCCTGTGTGTCTGTGCACAGGGGGGTAGAATGATAGCAACAGGCCAGATCCCACCTGGGGCCTGGCCTGCTGCTATCATCTGACCCCTCTCTTGGGTGGGGATCGAAGTATGATACCAGGTCCCATCTGGGCCCAGTCTGGTGCTGTCATCTGCGACCCCTTCCCCAAAATGTTGCTTGTGTGCCGCAAAAAACCACGGGCTTTCCAAGCTCTCCTTTCTTGTGAAATTCCCAAAGAGAGAAAAGAAGACACCAACGCAGACACCAAATTTGAGAAATTTTGCCTCCCATGCATCAGACCAACACTGTAGTATTTTGGCATTGGAACATGTTTTTACTCGAGCAAAAATGGGCCTGTCAAGACAATTCGAATGAACCGAGCCAGGGTGCAGTTCAGCAACGAAACCAAGCGCGGAGCTGAGAAAACGGAAAGCAACAAGAAGTTCCCTACAAGCACACATATGCGCAGGCATGCAGTGCACGCGGATGACATTTAATTTTCAACAAGAAGAAAGTTAGGGTTTCGCCGCAAAAGAATCACTCTCTTTGATTAAACTATTCAGATTTTCCATTTCTTGCTGTAAGAAAAACAACTTTCACTCCTTTTCATCTGATGAGTTTCAATTTTCTCAAAGGCCCCTTGATGTTAAAGAGAACAAAGCGGTTCGTTCTGTTGATCTGAGATGGCGTCGCAGCCGAATCTTCTCTGCATCGCGTGTGTGGATTCTTACTTTTGACGAGTGTTTTCACTGCGTGTCAGATGTGCGATGCCATCTTCATTCCTTGTCAGAGCTTTGTCAGTGGTGTGTGAAAAGAAGTTCTTTCACAGAAAATGTTTCCCGCACCGCAACTCAATTAGAAGGGCTCGGGCCCCAAAATATAAAAGTGGACAACTCTGTTCAGCTTCACAGAGAACTTCATGGAGAGCGTATGTCTGTTGAAATGTATACACCTTTCGTCAGGTTGTGAGCATTTCTTGAATCTTGGCCAGCCAGGTTTCGTGTCGCTGAGCCAGGAAAACCCAGCCTGTTTGCGTATTTTGCGACTTTTCCATGGTGTCTCAATTTTTTCTGAATTACGAGGTGAATCACCGGCGTCTTTGCATTGAGAAGCATTGCAGATAAGATGCGAGAACGTGCAACACATTCTGCGATGATATCCTTGAACAATGCAGTGTTTACGATTGAGATGTTTGTTGCAACTTCGTCTTTTCGAACCATGCAAGTTGGGCGAGGGACTCTGTGCAGGTCGCAGCTGCCGGTGTCGGTGTTCGATCCACATCGGAACTTGGGTCAGCTTCTTAATTTGAGGTGCCTCCGTCACGATGAACCCTTTTCGCTCGTTTTCACTTCTCTTTTTTGTCAAAAGCGCCAGGCGTTCTTCAACTAAAACACGAAAACACGCCAGATTTGAAAATAATAGTTTTCTTTCTTTCAGTGAGACATCACAACCTGATAAAATTGTGCAACGTACATTGTTGCAAAATACAAACGATATTTCAACAAAAAGCTCACCATGCAGAACTGATATGACCTTATAATTTCTAACGACGTTTGACCTCATTTGTTGTGGTTTTCGTGTACTTAGTACACACAACGATATTAAAAAGTTCTGTACAAATTTATACTAAATGCAGCTGAGGCTTCCCAGCTGCTACAGAAACATTTTTTTGCACAGACGTACGAACACAAAATAAAAGGTTATTTTCAACCGTGGTCTTCGACTGCAGAAGGGGTCAACATAAATGCACACGCTGTGTTTCTGCAGGAAATGCGCACCACGCGTCACAGTGAGTCTTTTCCGATTACAGCTCTGTTGGTTTGTTCTTGACTTCGTGAAGTTCTGGTGGGAATTAACAGTCGTGCAGGGGACGAACCAAACTGTAAAATTCTGATGACTGAAAAAATCGCATTGAAAAAAGTTCATTTGGCAACGGATCGTTTGTGTGTACAGGTGGGAATGTGCGATGGACTCCCTTCCTCCTCCCTCTCTCCCAACAAGAATTTCAGTCAAGTGCTTTTTACGTCAAAAGCAAAAACAAAAGTTCGGACTCCAACAAATTTGTTTCTCGTTTTCAAAATCCCTCACCCCAGGGACGACATGAGTCAAAATAACTTTTTGAGCCGTGGAATTGCCCAGATACTTGCAAAATCACCAAGAAAAATTACCATGGCAACCTAGATCGAGCTCCTTCACTTGATTTCATTACAGATTGAATTTTGTGACACAGTGGTGGCGCCGGAATCTCATTCGTAAACATTCAATCTCAACGCTTGAACAAATTGCTTCTTTTGAAATTTCCCTCTTGGTTTGTTCCAACATTGACGAACTCTCTTCAAAACTGGAAATAAATCAATTAGCGAACACAGTGTTCACAGAGAATGAATTCCTGCTTGGACACGTTTTTGTTTGACAACCCATCTTGAACACGGACAAGTGTTCGGTGTTCTGTCCACATCATGAATGAGCCCGACTCGTCAGACATCACAGCAGCACGAAACCCGTTCCAACCAGATTCAAATTTCATTCAGGCTCCATGCACACGCACTGCGAGAGCGTGCAAAGAAAGAAGACGATTTTCAGAGAATGTCGCTGCATTTTGTTCCAAATTCGAGGCGCGCTGGGTGGAAGTCGCAGAAGCGGAGCCGCACGAGAGGAAAAGCAAGCCTCAGTCCCTTTTATGGTACGCAGAGCTGCGTTCAATCCTGCCTGTTGCAGCTGAAAAATCTGCGGAGAGAACAAAAGCGCAACCCGCGATTCCAAGCTTTCCTATTGTCTGAGAACACAAGTAAACCCGAAGCTTTGTTTGCCGCACTGACGAGCCGAGAACAAAGGCTGCACAATGGAAACCACGCAACCGTTGTTCCTATCTCAACCTGACATTTGCCGTCTTGGGTGCCTTTTTCACCACGAAGCTGGTGAAAACAATAACTGCAGGAAGTCAAAACCTGGCTCTTGCATGGGAATGCAGAGAGGAAACTGCACAAAAACTGTCCTGGGGGTCACGCCCGTCCATTCAGAGACGTCAGTGCAAGTTCAAAGTGTCTCCGGGACGTGGCAAGCACTACATGTGTGTATCTCTTCTGAGCTGAACCTGCTTTTGGAGACCTTATTCAGCTCAGCTTCATTCGCTTGAAACATTCGGTGGGGTTGCACCAAATTTGATAATCTGATTCCGCGATTTAAACTGTTCGCAGACCCACAACGAACATTGCTTTCAATTGTCAGTGAAACAAATCGGAATTCCGCACAAAATTCAAAACGAGTTGGATGCAAATGACAATTTCGCCCCGGCTTCTTAGTTGATACCTTGTCAGTCTTCTGTCGACTCAAACAGGTTGGATCAAAATAAGAAATTCTCTGTGTTGCGTGCGTGGCTCATCTTCTTCTTCTTTGTCCCCGTTTAGATCTGCTTGTGTCTTTCCCTTTTGCTCAGATATCAGTTGTTTTTTCTTCCAACAGCTCACAACGTCCCTGCCCTCACGCGCCTTTGCCGCCCCTGTCGCTGTCGTCTCGCCCGCTCTGACAATCAGCGCGCTGGTTTGACATTTCCCCGACTCGATCAGTATTCCCACCGCTGCCTGTCTACCCTGATTCAATTTGCATACAGACGGACTAGACACACACTCTTAGAATAACACTCTTTCCACGCCCGATGCTTTGACCAGTAGGAAATATCCACTTTTGGTCACACACGGGTCCAAAAGGCTTTGCGTCTTGGAAATTCGTCACACATCAATGACCACACGCACCGATGAAACTAGCTCAAGGACCCTGACCACTGAAGCAGACGCGATTGCACTGCAGCGACGAAAGGTCTTCCAGTCCAATTTCTCTTTTCACTGTGTGTGAGGACTTTCTTTTGTTTTTCTTGTCTTTTGAACATTGAAACTGACATGAGAAATCAATTTTTCTCACAGGGCAAATCGCCTGAAGAGGCCGGGTCGCCCGCTCCCTGATTTCACCTCGGGGTCCGCAGAGCCGTCTCAGTCTGCACAAGAGCACTGCGCCCCAACCTGCTGCCTCAGGCTTCACTTGTTTTCTACGGCCCCAGGTGGGGCCATGTTGCCACGGAGAAGGATAAACTCGGTGCTTGTTGAGATAAAGAAGGGCCTGGAATTTGCAATTCTGTCCGTTCTACAGTGAACGTGTTCTTCTCTGTGGGATCCGACGACGAGCTTTGCAGCCTGAAAACCGTGGAGCCACAAACCCTGTCTCGTCCGACAGTGTTCGGACGGAGACCGGGGCAAACACAAATTTGCTCACCTCTGTGGCCATTATACCACGAGTGCAATATCTTCAAACATGAAATCTAAGAGCATGACCGTTCATTCTCTGGCCAGTAATTGCACTCCTCATATTTGCAGACATTTCTCTTGTGGTATAAGTCAACTATTTCACTCATCAGTGTTCAATATGTGAAGAAAGAACTCGTGCTGTGCACTCGTTCATTCTGAACACATATTGAACGCTGATTCGTGCAGTATTTGTGACAGAAAGTTACTCAGATTCAGATGGCCATTTGAGCACAGACCGACTGTCGGACAAAAACTCTCATGCACCACAGAGCTCCTGGAACTTCTAGTTCTGAGGACGCCATTGGCGATTGATGCTGGAGGGACACACCATCCAGTGTGAAATTTGAGGGCCTCATTTTATCGCTCCTTCTGACTGGTTTGCATGTTTCAAACAAAAACAAGAGGTGGAGAGAGAAAGGGAAGCAGGAGTGACGGATGTGCGTGCGTGTGCGTGGGTGTGCGTTCACGTCTGTGTGTTTCTGTCGTGTCTGTGTGTGTACAGGTGTGTGTGTTTTCTGTCGTGTGTGTGTGTGTGTGTGTGTGTGTGTTTGCACATGGAGGAGTGTGCCCTGTGTCTGCGTGTCTGCGTGTCTGTGTGTGTGTGTGTGCACATGTGTGTGTGTATGTGTGTGTGTGTGTGTGTGTGTGCAAAATGTGTTTCTGGGAGAGGCTTTGTTTCTGGATAATTGAAAACTCAGTTCTCGCGTGGCCGCACGCGCTCACTGAAAAAAAACGAAAATTGCTTTGCCACCTCGCGGGTCAAAAGGCACCTGTGTTCCTTTTTCAAAACGGCGCGCTTGTGTGCACATGAACGTGCGAGCCGTGCATGGCACTTGTGACAGACCTCGGAAACCATGGGAGCAGGTTTAAGACGCTGGGGAAACCTTGAGGGAGAGAAGGTCGCCAAGTGACGGTTCCAATAAGAATCGTTGAGTGGGAAAGAGCGCTGCTCGCACCACAGGGTGTGAAAATATGTTGTATATATGAGTGAAGCCCCAGTAGTGATGTTGTAGTATAGTTTATTGTAGAGTATGAGTTGGAGCTCAGTGGTTTAGGCTACCTTCCTCTATGGTGTCATAAGCT
>JAAUXT010003235.1_pt1 | contig 16736 bp, 17 predicted proteins | sample 7278171 | NCBI WGS metagenome assembly JAAUXT01 (sample SAMN14350112, study PRJNA611818) | marine sediment metagenome | isolation source: surface marine sediment (1.8m) | place: French Polynesia: Moorea | collected 2018-08 | reverse complement strand
ATTTGAAAAAAATGGAATAAAAAGACAATTCGCGGAGAACAACCTTGACCTTTTTGAGGTAGCAACATACACTTATCTGCTGTTGGATTCTGGTGCTAAATTCAACACGTTCCGATAAATTCCAATCACATCACCATCCGCAACTTCCGCGACGAAGGAAACCATGCTGGAGAATTACCTGCCTATCTTGATTTTTATCACTATCGGTATTCTCGTTGGCATTGGCCCGATCGTTCTGGGCTTCGTCTTAGGCCCCCACCGTCCGGACAGCGAAAAACTGTCGCCCTACGAGTGTGGCTTTGAGGCCTTCGAAGATGCTCGCATGAAATTCGACGTGCGTTATTATCTAGTCGCTATCCTGTTCATCATTTTTGATCTGGAAATCGCATTTCTTTTCCCGTGGGCGGTCATATTGGATGAAATCGGTTTATTCGGTTTCCTGGCGATGGCCGTCTTTCTTGGCATTCTGGTCATTGGTTTTATCTATGAGTGGAAGAAAGGAGCCTTGGAATGGGAATAGAAGGTGTTCTTGAAAAGGGGGTGACTACCACCACCGCCGATAAGTTGATCAACTGGGCCCGAACCGGGTCGCTATGGCCAGTGACGTTCGGGCTTGCCTGTTGCGCCGTCGAAATGATGCACGCTGGCGCCTCGAGGTACGATCTCGACCGTTTTGGCATCATCTTTCGACCGAGTCCCCGCCAGTCCGATGTCATGATCGTGGCAGGAACGCTGGTCAACAAAATGGCCCCGGCTCTGCGCAAAGTTTACGACCAGATCCCGGAGCCGAAGTGGGTCATCTCCATGGGCTCCTGTGCCAACGGTGGTGGCTACTACCACTACTCCTATGCCGTGGTACGGGGTTGCGACCGCATTGTCCCCGTCGACATCTACGTTCCAGGGTGTCCACCGACCGCTGAGGCACTCCTGTACGGGATCATTCAGCTACAAAACAAAATCAAGCGCACGAACACGATCGCTCGCTAAGAGAATTCCTATGCCTGATGCCTTACAAAGCTTGGTGGAGAAACTCCAAACCGAGTTCACCGACGCTCTGTTTATGTGCCACCTCCAGGATGGCGAAGTAACGCTTGAAGTAAAGCCCGACAAGGCCACCGAGGTTTTCCTGCGATTACGCGATGAACCCGGGTTCGCCTTCGAGCAACTGATGGATCTTTGCGGCGTGGATTACGGCGCCTATGGCGAAACCGAGTGGGCTACGGACGAATCCACTGGTAGAGGTTTCAGTCGTGGCGTCACGGAGAAGGCGACCGGACGCGGTACTTCCGCCATCCGCTATGTACAAGAGCGCGCGACCGAGGGCCGCGAACGATTCGCGGTGGTGTATCACCTACTATCGATTTCTCGCAATCAGCGCTTACGGATAAGAGTCTTCGCCCCCGATGACGAGTTTCCCGTCGTAGCTTCGGTGCATGATATCTGGAACTCCGCCAGCTGGTATGAGCGCGAAGCGTTCGATTTATTCGGCATCGTTTTCGAGGGACACCCGGATTTGCGCCGCATTCTCACCGACTACGGTTTTATCGGGCATCCGTTCCGCAAAGATTTTCCGTTGACCGGCAACGTGGAGATGCGTTACGACCCCGAGCGCGAACGCGTGGTGTACGAACTCGTGACCATTGAGCCGAGAGTGCTGGTGCCTCGGGTCGTCCGAAAGGATCATCGTTACGCGGAGCCATCGCAGCGAGAGGACGTCTCCGATGCCTGAAATCCGTAACTACACGCTTAACTTCGGTCCCCAGCATCCGGCGGCCCACGGTGTCCTGCGCCTTGTCCTGGAGATGGACGGTGAGGTTATCCAACGGGCTGATCCCCATATTGGACTGCTCCACCGGGGAACGGAAAAACTGGCTGAAAGTAAACCCTTCAACCAGAGTATCGGGTACATGGACCGACTCGATTACGTCTCCATGATGTGCAACGAGCACGGTTATGTGCTCGCCATCGAAAAACTGTTGGGCATCGAGGCGCCAATCCGGGCCCAGTACATCCGCGTCCTGTTCGACGAAATCACCCGGATTCTCAATCATCTCATGTGGCTCGGTGCCCATGCCCTTGACATCGGGGCGATGACGGTTTTCCTCTATGCGTTCCGGGAACGGGAAGACCTCATGGACTGTTACGAGGCGGTCTCGGGGACACGCATGCATGCGACCTATTACCGCCCCGGTGGTGTCTATCGGGATTTGCCCCGGACCATGGCGCAATACCAGCCCTCGAAATACCGCAGCCAGCGGGAAGTCGACGCACTCAATAGCAATCGCCAGGGCACCTTGCTGGATTTCATTGAAGATTTCGCCATCCGCTTTCCGCAGCGGATCGATGAGTATGAGACCCTGCTGACGGACAATCGCATTTGGAAACAACGCACCGTCGGTATCGGGGTGGTTTCTCCGGAAAGGGCCCTGCAGCTGGGTTTCTCCGGCCCCATGGTGCGGGGCTCGGGGATAGCCTGGGATCTGCGCAAGACCCAGCCCTACGAGGTTTACGACCGGCTGGCGTTCGAGATTCCCATCGGCAAGAACGGTGATTGTTACGACCGTTACCTGGTGCGGATCGAGGAAATGCGCCAGTCAGTGCGCATCATCCGCCAGTGCGTCGATTGGCTCAGGGCCAACCCGGGGCTGGTCATGGTGGATGACCACAAGATCGCGCCTCCCAAACGGGAAGGCATGAAGGAGGACATGGAGGCCCTGATCCACCACTTCAAGCTGTTCACGGAAGGTTATTGCGTGCCGGAGGGCGAAGTCTATGCCGCCGTTGAGCATCCCAAGGGCGAGTTCGGCTGTTACCTCATTTCCGATGGTGCCAACAAGCCCTATCGCCTCAAGGTGCGGGCGCCGGGTTTCGCCCATTTGGCGGCCATGGACGAAGTGACCAAGGGGCACATGCTGGCGGACGTGGTCGCCATCATCGGGACGCTGGATATCGTATTCGGGGAGATCGATCGCTGATGACAGAAGCCAGGGTTTTATCGGATCATGCCCGCGAACACATCGACCACTGGATTGCCAAGTACCCGCCCGATCGCAAAAGATCCGCGGTGCTCGCGGCCCTGCGCGAGGTACAGCACGAGAACGGCGGTCACCTGACCGTCGAATTGATGGACGCCGTGGCCGATTATCTGGAGTTGCCCGCCATCGCCGTCTATGAGGTGGCCTCCTTTTACTCGATGTTCGAATTGCAGCCCGTCGGCCGCCACAGTATCTCGGTCTGTACCAACATTTCGTGCATGTTGTGCGGCTCCGATGAAATAGTGTGCCATTTACAAAAGAAGCTGGGCATCAAGCTCGGAGAAAGTACGCCGGATGGTAAGTTTTTCCTGAAACGCGAGGAAGAGTGTCTGGCGGCCTGCGCCTTTGCACCCATGATGCAGATCAATCATGTGTACTACGAGAATCTGACGATAGAAAAGGTGGATCAGATTCTGGATAGCCTGGAGTGAACCCGTATGGCCAATGAAGTCTGCTACCAAACCCTCGGTCACGATCACCCCTGGACCCTGGCAACCTACACCCAATTGGGTGGCTATGATGCCTGGAAGAAGATTCTGGCCGGTGAGATGACGCCCCAGGATATCATCGAAGAAGTGAAAGCCTCGGGCCTGCGGGGGCGGGGCGGGGCCGGTTTTCCCACCGGTTTGAAGTGGAGCTTCATGCCCCGGAATACGCCGGCTCAGAAATACATCGTGTGTAACTCCGATGAGAGCGAACCAGGTACTTGTAAAGACCGCGACATCCTGCGTTTTAACCCCCATGCGCTGATCGAGGGCATGGCCATCGCGGGCTTTGCGATCGGGGCCACCGTGGGCTACAACTACATGCGTGGCGAGTGGATGGATCTGCCCTTCCAGCGTTTCGAAGACGCCCTCGAGGAGGCCTACGAAGCAGGGCTGCTCGGTAAGAACATTGAGGGTTCCGGCATCGATTTCGAGCTCTACGGCACCCTCGGCGCCGGCGCCTACATCTGCGGCGAGGAGACGGCGTTGTTGGAGTCCCTTGAGGGCAAGAAGGGCCAGCCCCGGTTCAAACCCCCCTTCCCCGCCAACTTTGGTCTTTACGGTCGCCCCACCACCATCAACAACACGGAATCCCTGGCCTCGGTACCCGCCATCATCCGTAACGGCGCGGATTGGTTCGCCAAACTGGGCGTTGCCAATGCGGGGGGCACCAAGATCTTTTCGGTTTCAGGGCATGTCAGTAAGCCCGGCAACTTTGAAATCGGGCTGGGAACACCCTTCGCCGATTTACTGGATATGGCCGGGGGTATGTGCGATGGCCGTGCGCTCAAGGCGGTGATTCCGGGCGGTTCCTCGGTACCCGTGGTACCCGGGGATACCATGATGAAGGCCAATATGGATTATGACTCCATTACCAAGGCGGGCTCCATGCTGGGTTCGGGCGCCGTGATTGTCATGGATGAGAGTACCGATATGGTAAAGGTTCTCCAGCGCATCTCCCGTTTCTACTATTCCGAGTCCTGTGGCCAGTGCACACCCTGTCGCGAGGGAACCGGCTGGCTCTATCGGGTGGTGAGCCGCATCATCGAGGGCCAGGGACGGCCCGAGGATCTGGCGTTGCTGGATAGCGTGGCCAGCCGCATCGAAGGACATACGATCTGTGCGCTGGGCGATGCGGCGGCGATGCCGGTGCGCAGCTTCATCAAACACTACCGCCACGAATTCGCCCACTACATCGAACACGGGCGCAGCATGGTGGTGGCTGGCGCCTCGCCCCAGGCTGCTTAGCCCTTACAAACGACCCCGTATCGTTGAGATAGGTAAAAAATGAGCGAGGAATTCGTAAAGATCGAAGTCAATGGCACCCCGATGGAAGCTCGCAAGGGCACCATGATCATCGAGATCACTGATACCCTGGGTATTACGGTTCCACGCTTCTGTTACCACAAGAAACTGTCCGTAGCGGCCAACTGTCGCATGTGCTTGGTGGAGGTGGAGAAAGCACCCAAACCGTTACCGGCTTGCGCAACACCGGTGATGGATGGCATGAAAGTCTACACCGATTCCCCCAAGGCTATCGCTGCCCAAAAGGGGACGATGGAGTTTCTGCTGATCAACCATCCTCTCGACTGCCCGATCTGTGACCAGGGCGGGGAGTGCGAGTTGCAGGACATCGCCATGGGTTACGGCGGTGACGTATCCCGCTTCAGCGAGCGCAAGCGGGTGGTCAAGGACAAGGATATCGGCCCCTTGATCGCCACGGAGATGACCCGCTGTATCCACTGTACGCGCTGTGTCCGCTTTGGCGAAGAGATCGCGGGACTTCCCGAGCTGGGCGCGACGGGCCGCGGCGAGCACATGCAGATCGGCACTTACATCGCCAAGAGCATTGCCTCGGAACTGTCTGGCAACATGATCGATCTCTGTCCCGTGGGAGCGCTTACCGCCAAGCCCTCCCGCTACGCCGGCCGTTCCTGGGAGTATGTACAGCGCCCCTCCATCGCGCCCCACGATTCCGTGGGTTCCCATATCTACCTTCACACCATTCGTGGCCGGGTGATGCGAGTGGTTCCCCGGGAGAACGAGGCTATTAATGAGACCTGGATTTCCGACCGCGACCGCTTTAGTTACCAGGGCATCTATGCCGCTGACCGGGTCACGCAGCCGCTGGCGCGGACCGGTACGAGTCTGGAGCAGACCGAGTGGGTGGTGGCCCTGGAGACGGCCGGCACGGGCCTGAAATCCATCATTGACCACTACGGTACTGAATCGGTGGGTTTTCTGATTTCGCCGACGGCAACCCTGGAAGAGATGTACCTGGCTCAAAAGCTTGCCCGGGGTCTAGGGGTAGCGAACATCGATCATCGTCTGCGCCAGGGCGATTTCAGTAATCAGGACGAGGATCCGGTTTTTCCCTGGCTCGGGCGACCGATACCAGAACTGGAACAACTGAGCGCGGCTCTGCTGATTGGCTCCAACGTCCGCCTGGAGCAACCGCTGTTGGGACACCGTATCCGCAAGGCGGCCCTTGCGGGCGCCAGCATCATGTTCATCAATCCGCTGGATTTCGATTTTCGCTTTCCGGTGGCAGCCAAGCGGGTGACGGACCCCGCAGGCATGGTCTCAACGCTGGCCGGCGTTGCCAACGCAGCGGCTGAAGCAAAAGGAACAGTGATTCCGGACAATCTGGCGGCTATCATTACGGCGGCACCCGTGAGCGATACCGAGCGGGCCATGGCGAACCATCTGATCGGGAACGATTCAGCTTCGGTATTTGTCGGCAATCTGGCGGTGGCCCATCCAGCCTTTGCCTTGATCAGGGCGTTAGCGGTTTTTCTGGCTCGAACCACTGACGCTGGTCTCGGCTACCTGCCAGAGGCCGCGAATTCGGTCGGCGGATATCTGGCCGGCACCTTGCCTCATCGCTTCCCGGCGGGCAAGGCATCGCCCGTGGTGGGGTTGGACGCGGGAGCGATGACAAGCTCGCCCCTGAAAGCGTATGTGCTGCTGGGGCTCGAACCTGAATTCGACTGCTGGGAAGGTGCTGCGGCGTTGGCGGCCGTAAAAGAGGCGGAGTTGGTGGTTTGCTTGAGCCCCTATGTATCCGAGGAAATGGAACGCTATGCCCATGTCGTGCTGCCCACGGGCACTTTCGCCGAGACAGCCGGCACCTTTGTGAACGCCGAAGGGCGTTGGCAGAGTTTTCAGGCTGCCGTAAACCCCTTGGGCGAGGCCCGCCCGGGTTGGAAAGTGCTGCGCGTATTGGGCAATACACTGCAATTGCCGGGATTCGATTACCTGGATTCCCGGGAAGTCCTGGAGGAAATCCGGGCCGAGTGCCAGGGGGTGGAGCCCTTTAACCTGGAGGAAATTACCAAACCCTTCGAAGCCGCGGCAATGATCGCCCCGGGGGGGATTGAAACGGTTCCCCTATACGCTACCGATCCTCTGGTGCGCCGGGCCTCCGCTTTGCAGGGAACGCCGTTGGCCGACCCGCAGTGGTACAGCTAGCTGTTGGCGGTGCCGCGTATGCCGGGGTTCAGGAATCCATTACCACATAACCCAAGAAGAACATGAGCAGGACAAACAGTGCAGGATTTACTGACACTCATCACGATCGTAGCTAAGATTGTCGCCATCGTTGCACCCTTGATGCTGGGCGTTGCGTACCTCACCTTTGCCGAGCGCAAGATCATCGGCTATATGCAGGTGCGCATGGGTCCCAATCGCGTCGGTCCCAAGGGTTGGTTGCAACCTATTGCCGATGCGGTAAAACTATTGCTCAAAGAAGTCGTGGTTCCCTCCGGCGCAAGCCGGTTTTTATTCGTCATCGGACCGGTTCTTTCCATCGGCCCCGCGTTGGCGGCGTGGGCGGTCATTCCCTTTGATGACGGCGCGGTGCTGGCGGACATCGACGCCGGCCTACTGTACCTGCTGGCATTGACCTCCCTGGGCGTATACGGGGTAATCATTGCCGGGTGGGCTTCGAATTCCAAGTACGCCTTTCTGGGCGCGATGCGCTCAGCGGCCCAGATCGTTGCCTATGAGATTGCCATGGGGTTTGCCCTGGTCGGCGTGCTGATGGCGGCCGGCAGTTTGAACATGGGCGATATCGTTCGCGCCCAGCAGGGTAGTATCTTACACTGGTTCTGGTTGCCGTTATTGCCCCTGTTCGTGGTGTATTTCATCTCCGGGGTTGCCGAGACCAACCGCGCACCCTTCGATGTAGCCGAGGGGGAATCGGAGATCGTGGCGGGGTTCCATGTGGAATACTCGGGTATGTTGTTCGCGGTGTTCTTTCTCGCCGAATACGCCAACATGATCCTGATCGCGGCGCTGGCATCGGTGCTGTTCCTGGGCGGTTGGTTGTCGCCCTTCGAGGGTATTCCCGTTATCGGGGAGCCCAGTATTCTCTGGTTTCTGCTGAAGGTATCCCTGTTTCTGTTCTTGTATCTATGGTTGCGGGCGACCTTTCCCCGCTACCGCTACGATCAGATCATGCGGTTGGGGTGGAAGGTTTTCATTCCGGTGACGATTGTATGGATTGTGGTGATCGGCGCTGGAGTTCTGGCCCAGGTGGGACCCTGGTTCGATTAAGCGGAGGCGGCGTCAAATGAACACCATCCGACATTACTTCAAGAGTTTCATGTTATGGGAGCTATTACTGGGGCTGCGGTTAACCGGCAAGCACCTGTTCGCGAAAAAGATCACGGTACAGTTCCCCGAGGAGAGAACGCCCCAATCGCCTCGGTTTCGGGGCTTGCATGTCCTGCGGCGTTATCCCAACGGCGAGGAGCGTTGCATTGCCTGCAAGCTCTGTGAGGCCGTTTGCCCGGCCTTGGCCATAACCATCGACTCGGAGCAGCGGGACGACGGTACCCGCCGCACGACCCGCTACGATATCGATTTGTTCAAATGCATCTATTGCGGTTTTTGCGAGGAAGCCTGCCCCGTCGATTCCATCGTCGAGACCCGGGTGTTGGATTATCATTTCGAGACCCGAGGCGAGCAGATCATGACCAAGGAAAAACTATTGGCGCTGGGCGATAAATATGAGGCACAGATTGCGGCTGATCGCGCCGCGGATGCTCCTTATCGCTGACGTTTCAGCAAAGCAATACAATAACGACACGGGTGACCTCTATTCACTATGGGTCTTGAAAAGTTTTTGTTTTATGTGTTCGCGGCGATCCTGATATTCGCTGCGGCTCGTGTGATAACCGTGCGTAACCCGGTGCATGCGGCCCTGTTTCTGGTATTGGCCTTTTTCACCAGCGCTGCCTTATGGCTGCTTTTGGAAGCCGAATTTCTGGCCATCACCCTGGTTTTGGTGTACGTGGGCGCCGTTATGGTGCTTTTCCTGTTCGTCGTCATGATGCTGGACATCAATGTGGCGCCATTACGGGAGGGTTTCATCCGCTATTTGCCGGTCGGGATCGCCGTAGCCGCCATTATCGTGCTGGAGATGGGCATGGTCGTAGGTTCCGGGTTTTTCAGTTCCATGGATTACACGGCCCCTCCACCCCATCCGGCCGACTACAGCAACACCAAGGAGTTGGGAAGCGTTCTTTATACGTTCTATGTCTATCCGTTTGAAATTGCAGCGGTCATTCTGTTGGTGGCGATTATCGCGGCTATTTCACTTACCGCCCGCAGGCGCAAGGAAACCAAGTATCAGAACCCTGCTAAGCAGATTAGCGTCGACCGCAAAGACCGGATTCAACTGGTGGATGTGGGCAGGACCAAAAAGCAGTAGTGCCTCTGCCTGCGGGCGATTTATCGTTTCCACATCAAACAAGAAATTAGGGCCTTACGTGCAAGATGATCTCAATGTTTTGGTAACCGGGGGGGATCGATGATCGCGCTGACTGATTATCTGATTCTGGGGGCGATCCTCTTTTGCCTCAGTATCGCGGGTATTTTCATCAACCGCAAAAACGTCATTATTCTATTGATGTCGATAGAGCTCATGCTGCTGTCGGTGAATTTCAATTTCATCGCCTTTTCCCGGTTTCTCGATGACACGGCAGGTCAAGTCTTCGTGTTCTTCATCCTGACGGTGGCAGCGGCGGAGGCAGCCATCGGTCTGGCCATCCTGGTGGTCCTGTTCCGTAATCGGCGCACCATCAACGTTGCCGATCTAGACACCATGAAGGGCTAGGAACAATGAAGGCTATTTATCTCGGGATCGTTCTGGCTCCCCTCCTGGGCGCCGTGATTGCCGGCCTATTCGGACGTCAGATCGGCCGCGCGGGTGCCCACTGGGTAACGATCATTGGCGTCGCCGTCTCGTTCCTGCTTTCCCTGGTGGTGCTGAAGCATTTGCTGATCGATGGCGGCGAGCCCTTCAACGGGCCCGTCTACACCTGGATGGCGGTGGAGGGCCTGCGCCTGGAAATCGGATTCCTGGTGGACAACCTGACCGCGCTGATGATCACCACGGTGACCTTCGTATCCCTGATGGTACACGTCTATACCATCGGTTACATGCACGACGACCCGGGTTACCAGCGTTTCTTCAGTTACATTGCCCTGTTCACCTTCTCCATGCTCATGCTGGTGATGTCGAACAACTTCCTGCAATTGTTCTTTGGCTGGGAAGCAGTTGGGCTGGTGTCCTATCTGTTGATCGGTTTCTGGTACAAACGCCCGAGCGCCAACTTCGCCAGCCTCAAGGCGTTTCTGGTCAACCGGGTGGGGGATTTCGGCTTTCTGTTGGGGATAGCGGCCGTGCTCATGTACTGCAACAGCCTGGACTATGCCGAGGTGTTCGCGGCGGCCCCCTTGGTTCAGGACCAGACGATGCAGATTTTTCCAGGCCTCGACGGGTCGGTGATGACGGTGATCTGCATCCTTCTTTTCATTGGCGCCATGGGTAAATCCGCCCAGGTTCCCCTGCATGTCTGGCTACCGGATTCCATGGAGGGTCCAACGCCGATTTCGGCACTGATCCATGCGGCCACCATGGTGACCGCGGGTATTTTCATGGTGGCGCGGATGTCACCGCTGTTCGAGCTGTCCACCACGGCCCTGAGCGTGGTCGTGGTGATCGGCGCTGTCACCGCGCTCTTCATGGGCTTGCTGGGTATCGTCCAGAATGACATCAAGCGGGTGGTGGCCTACTCGACGTTATCACAGCTGGGTTACATGGCGGTGGCTCTGGGAGTATCGGCCTATTCGGCGGCGATTTTCCACCTCATGACCCATGCCTTCTTCAAGGCGCTGCTGTTCCTGGGAGCGGGCTCGGTTATCATTGCCATGCACCATGAACAGGACATCCACAAGATGGGCAACATCCGCAAGTACATGCCCATCACCTGGATCACCTTTCTCATCGGCACCTTGGCCCTGGTGGGTACCCCGGGTTTCGCGGGGTTTTACTCCAAGGACAGCATTATCGAGGCGGTGCACGCATCCACCCTACCCGGTGCCGGTTTTGCCTACGTGGCGGTTCTTCTAGGCGTATTCGTCACGGCCTTTTACTCCTTCCGCCTGTACTTCATCGTTTTTCATGGCAAGGAGCGCATGGATGAGCATACCCGGGAGCATCTCCACGAGACCCCCTGGGTAGTCACCGTCCCGCTCGTGCTGTTGGCGATTCCCTCGGTGATCATCGGCGCCCTCACCATCGAGCCCATCCTGTTCGGTGGGTTTTTTACGGGCAGTATTTACGTTGCGGAGCACCATGATACCGTAGCGCAGGTGGGAGAACACTTCCACGGTGCCCTGAGCTTCGCCCTCCATGGTCTCCAGGCACCGGCTTTCTGGCTGGTGGTGGCGGGCGCCGTCAGCGCCTGGTTCATTTATCTGCAAAGGCCCAGCATCGCTGACCAATTGGCGCAGCGCTTCGCGGTTATCTACAACATACTGGATCGCAAATACGGTTTCGACGAGCTGTACCAGGCGGTTTTTGCGCGCGGCAGCTACCGGTTCGGGAGGGGGTTATGGCGCTATGGTGATGCCGGCATGATCGATGGTTTGCTGGTCAACGGCACCGCGGCGACCGTGGGTTGGTTCGCGGCCGTGTTCCGGCGGGTGCAGTCCGGCTATCTGTACCACTATGCCTTCGCCATGATCATCGGCCTGCTGGGTTTACTGACCTGGATGATCGCCCGCTTCTAAGCATCAGGAAAACACAATAATGCTGTCAAGTTTGCCGCTCCTCAGCCTTGTTATCTGGACACCGATCCTGGGTGGCGCCGCCGTGTTGTTCATCGGTGAAAATAACCCCAGCGGCATCCGTCGCCTTGCCCTGGTGGTGGCCACGGCAACGTTCGTGCTGAGCATCCCGCTCTATACCTTGTTTGATGCCGGCACGGCAGCCATGCAGTTCGAGGAGCTGGTGCCATGGATTCCGCCGTTCACGGTTCACTACCATCTGGGTGTGGACGGTTTTTCCATGCCGCTGATTCTGTTGACGTCTTTCACCACCGTGTTGGTCGTGATCGCTGCCTGGGAGGTGATTCAGTATCGGCTGGCCCAGTACATGGCCGCCTTCCTCATCATGGAGGGATTGATGATCGGAGTGTTCGCGGCCCTGGACGCGATCCTGTTCTACGTCTTCTTCGAGGCGATGCTGATTCCCATGTTTCTGATCATCGGGATCTGGGGCGGCCCCCGGCGGATCTACGCCACCATCAAGTTCTTCCTGTACACGTTCCTGGGATCGGTGTTGATGCTGGTGGCCCTGATTTACATGTACTTCCAGGCCGGGAGCTTCGAGATCCTGGCTTTCCACGCGCTGCCGTTGACCCTGACCGAGCAGATATTGATCTTCATCGCCTTTCTCGGTGCCTTCGCGGTCAAGGTGCCCATGTGGCCGGTACACACCTGGCTGCCGGATGCCCATGTGGAGGCCCCCACCGGTGGCTCGGTGATCCTGGCGGCCATCACCCTCAAGATCGGCGGCTACGGCTTTCTGCGTTTCTCCCTGCCGATCACGCCGGATGCGTCGAGCACGCTGGATTGGCTGATTATTACCCTGTCGCTGATCGCCGTGGTCTATATCGGTCTGGTGGCCCTGGTCCAGCAGGACATGAAAAAGCTGATCGCCTATTCGTCCATCGCCCATATGGGTTTCGTGACCCTGGGCTTTTTCATCGTCTTCAGCATCGTCCGCAACACGGGCAGCACCAACGGCGCGGTGATGGGCATCGAGGGCGGAATGGTGCAGATGATTTCCCACGGTTTCATCTCCGGCGCCCTGTTCCTGTGCGTGGGCGTTATGTATGACCGACTCCACTCCCGCCAGATCAGTGATTATGGCGGGGTCGTGAATACCATGCCGACCTTCGCCGCTTTCATGGTGCTGTTCTGCATGGCCAATGCCGGACTGCCGGGGACCTCCGGCTTCGTCGGCGAATTCATGGTGATTCTGAGTAGTTTCAAATCCAGCTTCTGGATCGCGTTTCTGGCGGCCACCACCCTGATTCTGGGAGCCGCCTACACCCTGTGGCTGGTCAAACGGGTCATCTTCGGTGAGGTGGGTAACGACGGTGTCGCTAAACTCAAGGATATCAATCGGCGGGAGACGGTTATCCTGGGCTCCCTGGCCGCGGTGGTCCTGTTGTTCGGTGTCTGGCCCGATCCGCTGGTGGAGGTGATGCACGCCTCGGTGGAGCACCTGGTCGTGCACCTGTCCGCGAGTAAGATCCCCGCGCCCACGGCAATCGCCGCCATCCCGCAACCGTAGGTTCGTTGAGATCTCCCATGAATTTCGTGCCCCCCGACCTGACCCCCGCCATTCCCGAGATCTTCGTCCTGACGATGGCCTGTCTAGTCCTGCTGGTCGATGTGCTGGTGGAACAACCCCAGCGCCACATCACCTACTGGTTGACACAGCTGACCCTGCTCGGTGCGGCCCTGATAACCCTGGTCTCCTTCGCTGAAGCTCCGGTGGTGGCCTTCCACGGCCATTACATCAAGGACCCCATGGGCGATATCCTGAAACTGGGGATCTACATCGCCTCGGTGGCGGTGTTTCTGTATTCCCGGGATTACCTGCGGGATCGGGGCCTGCTCAAGGGGGAGTATTACCTGTTGGGGTTGTTCGGAGTACTGGGCATGATGATCATGGTCTCGGCCCAGAGCTTCCTCACCGTTTACCTGGGTCTGGAGTTACTGTCCCTGTCCCTGTATGCGCTGGTAGCCTTCGATCGAGATTCGGCGGTGGCTTCGGAAGCGGCCATGAAATACTTCGTCCTCGGTGCGTTGGCATCGGGTATGTTGCTCTATGGAATTTCGATGCTGTATGGCGCTACTGGAAGCCTCGACATCCAGCTTGTAGGGCAGGTCGTCGCGGCCATGGGGGACAGCAACGATCTCATCCTGGTATTCGGACTGGTATTTATGGTAGTGGGACTGGCGTTCAAGCTGGGGGCGGTGCCCTTTCACATGTGGCTGCCCGACGTCTACCACGGTGCACCCACATCGGTGACGCTCTACATCGGCGCAGCCCCCAAGCTCGCGGCCTTCGCCCTGACCATACGCATCCTGGTGGAGGGGCTGGCAGCTCTGCACGCGGACTGGCAGCAAATGCTGGTGGTGTTGGCCGCCCTCTCCATCGCCCTGGGCAACGTTGTTGCCATTGCCCAGACCAACATCAAGCGGATGCTCGCCTACTCGACGATTTCCCATGTGGGATTTCTGTTACTCGGTATTCTGGCCGGGACGCCGGAGGGGTACTCGGCGGCCATGTTCTATGCCCTGACCTATGTCCTCATGGCGGTCGGCGCCTTCGGCGTAGTGCTGCTGTTGAGCCAGGCCGGTTTCGAGGCCGAGAACCTGCAGGACTTCAAGGGCCTCAACGAGCGCAACCCGTGGCTTGCCTTCATGATGCTGCTGATCATGTTTTCCATGGCCGGAGTACCGTTTCTGGTGGGTTTCTATGCCAAGCTGCTGGTGCTGCAGGCCATCGTCAACGTTGGCCTGGTATGGCTTGCGGTCTTCGGGGTGCTGTTTTCGGTGATCGGTGCGTTCTACTATCTCCGGGTGGTCAAATTCATGTACTTCGATCAGCCGGAAGAGCGGGCGCCGGATCTCGACATCAGCCTGGATGCCCAGGTTGCCATCAGCGCCAACGGCTTGTTAGTGCTGGGATTGGGTCTCTACCCCACGGCACTGATGACGTGGTGTATTGCGGCGCTGGCGTGAACGGGCCGTTCCCGCGATCCCCCCTACCCTATCAAATGGCGCCAGCGAAACCCTGCTGGCGCCACGCCTCGTAGGTGACGACCGCCACCGCGTTACTCAGGTTGAGACTTCTGCTGGTGGGCACCATGGGAATTCGTAGCTGGCAACGCTCTCCCACGTAGGCAAGAATGTCATCGGGTAGCCCCCGAGTTTCGGGTCCAAACAGGAGCGCATCTCCCGGTTGAAATTGGATGTCCGTGTGGAACGTAGTGCCCTTGGTGGTACAACCGAACAGGCGCATGGGACGGACGGCGGCTATGAAAGCGGCGAAGCTCGGGTGTCTGCGAACGATGGTCAGATCGTGATAATCGAGGCCCGCCCGGCGAACGTTCTTTTCCGCTAAATCGAATCCCAGGGGCTCGATCAGGTGCAAGTTACAGCCCGTGTTGGCGCAGAGCCGAATCACGTTCCCGCAATTGGGGGCAATTTCAGGCTCAAATAGCACGATCTCGAACATGTTGATACTCAATCGTCGGCGTATTCACGAGCCACGTTTCCCATGTTGCCATGTCACGGACCCGCAGCGGCGGTTGATGATCTTGGGGCGGTTTGTCTCTCCAAAATGAGGAAACGAAACCCATGGGCGTTCCGCGAATCGGGGGCATGCTCTTCCTGGTATACCTCGCGCCATTCCCGCCAATCGAGTGCCGGAAACCAGGTATCGCCCCCCACTTGCGCCTGAACGAGGGTCAAATAAATGCGTTGGGCCCGGGGGAGAACCTGCTGGTACAGGGTTGCTCCCCCAATCAGTACAACCTCCTCCGCGGGTTCGGCCATTTCTAGGGCCTGGGCCAGCGAATGGGCGATCAGGCAACCGGGGGCCGCATAGTCGGGCTGACGGGTAATGACGACATTCGTGCGCTTGGGTAATGCACGCCCGATGGACTCATGGGTCTTGCGTCCCATGATGATGGGTTTTCCCAAGGTAAAGCGTTTAAACAATCGCAGATCAGCGGGCAGATGCCAGGGCAGTTGGTTATCCCGTCCGATCACACGATCTTGGGTCATGGCAACGATCAGGGAAAGGATCATGGGCGGTCCATTGTGGCAATGTGTCAGCTCTTTTCCCAGATGGGTACGAGTCCTTTATGGCAGTTCATTCGGTTTACCCATTGAGCAGCCGACTATACTCTTCATGAGTGCCAATCCACACCCACACGTAACCCCTTTTTCTTTTCTTCAAGAGCTTCTTCGATAAGAAAATCCAGCTTTCCTGATTTAGAGTCTCTTTCAATTTCTTCGTCCCAAGCTTCCCAATCTCGCTCGGAGAACCAGTGCACTAGCTTCATGTATTCCCGATGAGGCAGCGCCTCAATTTCGGACTTAATTTCTTCAAACGTTTTCATATGAAAAACCTGCCTCTGATAAGCAATTTCAGGGGCCCACTGATCCACCGAGCTAGAGTTTACGCGAAAGCGCTTCGGATGCGCACTGGAGCCGGCCGGTTACATGGAAATTTCACGCTAAACATTTTACGTCGGGAGTAAGAACTTTGAGGTATCTGGTTGTCACTTTTTTATTGATTCTTGTGAATGTCGCTGGATCGTGGGTGAAACAGGGTTTGTCGATAAACCGTGACTGAAGCCCATGGTGACGGCATCAACTTTATTCCCCATCAGGAGGATACAATGGACCTCGAACTGAAAGACAAGCTGGCGCTGGTGACGGGCAGTACGGCCGGCATTGGTTTTGCCATTGCGAAGGCACTCTCATCGGAGGGTGCAACCATGATAATCAATGGACGTTCCGAGAAATCCGTGGCAGACGCCATCGCCGCGCTGGGTGCGTCCGCCAAGGGAGAAGTACTTGGGTTTGCAGGGGATTTAGCCACCAGCGAGGGCGCCCAAGAATTGTATTCGCAGCATCCCCATGTGGATATTCTCATCAACAATCTCGGCATTTTCGAACCCGTGTCGTTTGAGGACATTACCGACGCAGACTGGCGACGGTTTTTCGAGGTGAATGTGCTCAGCGGTATTCGGCTCTCCCGGTTGTACCTGCCCTCAATGAGGGAACGCAATTGGGGTCGTGTGATTTTCATTTCCAGTGAGAGCGGAGTTCAGAT
>JAAUXT010137031.1_pt1 | contig 16737 bp, 14 predicted proteins | sample 7278171 | NCBI WGS metagenome assembly JAAUXT01 (sample SAMN14350112, study PRJNA611818) | marine sediment metagenome | isolation source: surface marine sediment (1.8m) | place: French Polynesia: Moorea | collected 2018-08 | reverse complement strand
CCTATTTTTTCCATACTTCCAAATTTGACCTTTTTGACCTCAAAAACTGAAAAATTCAAATTTGACAAATTCCTTCCTCATGCATTATCCCCAACCCAAAACGAACCAAAAGAGCCCAAAAGACCCCAAATCAATCCTCATCTTGACCATGAAACTGCTGTACACATACTTTTGGAAGATGCTGCCAGCTGGAGCTTTGATTTTGGTTGCACTGATTTGGCTCATTTGAGCCCAAATCGTGCAACCCACCTCAAATCACCTAAAAATGACTGTGTGTATGCTTTTTCCGACGCTCTGCCAATTCATACAGTTGATTTGTGATGAAAATCACAGCGTGATGTTTTTAAGATGTTTTGCAACCATCTAGTTGTTTTTTGTGACAAGAATAACGTCAGACAACTAGATGAAGTGAATTTGATGATTGGGGTTGCAACATCCAGCTCCACCATCAGTGACAGGGTTTGCCCTGTGGATTCGTGCCAAAGTCCAGTCAGGATGAAAACGTATGTTTGCCGAATGGGAATGGGGGCCATTGCTCTGACTGGATGACCAGTCATCAGGGTCAAGAGTCGCTTGTGAGTGTGAGCAAATCCATTTGAAAAAAACATTGCAGAAGTTCCGTGACCCAACCCTCAGACAGACTGCCATGGACGTACGAGTTGCCCCACTCGTCCAGGATATCGGGCTTTGGTGTATCCGCACGCTCAGTCTGATCTGTTCCAAGACCGAGTTATCAGTTCTTTTTGCACCTGTCGTACCCGTGAACAGTTCAAAGTAACGCTCTCCATGAGCTTCAGGAAAAACAATAGCTGATTGTGTTCAGCAAAATTTGCCCTCTTCACACTTGAGCGTTTCACAATGAAAGTTTTCGACATCAGAAGACTCGCGAGGATCCAGGGAGTGTATCGGCCCCGCCTCGCTTGCTTCGGGATGTCAGAATCCATGCAATGCTTGTGTCACCACAGGTCCAACCATTGGACGCAGGTCTCGCACCTGTTCAGAAATTCGTCATCCTCTCCGCCCCAACCGAAGAAGCTGTTGGAGGCGCCGTTGATGGCCAACATCTGTTCAGAGGTTAGCGCGAAGACCCCGCCCACGTACTCTGTGTACAACAATCTGAAAAAGTGTTTCATGTCAACTCGCTTGGCAACAGTTCACTCGCGCACGGACACAAAGAGATTGACTGGTGTGCACACAGACATACGTACTTGTATCCAAACTTGGACAGATAGGGCGCGAGGTGAAGCGGCGCGAACTCGCACGTGTAGAGGGCGCGGCCGTCCTCCGGCGTGATGTCCACGTCATGCAGCACGACGCAGTCCACGTCAACCCGGCGCTTTGCGTCCACGGGTGGGGCGTTGTCAACTTCAATGCTCGTTGGCGATGTCTGGAATACAAAATGGTTCCAACCTTCAGAGGACTTTGGACAGCCCACCCTGAAGGTTCTGTTGAGAATCATCACGGGGAAAAGGCCATGGCAGAGGTGCGTTCCTTGCACAATGCTCCGCCTAACAGTTATGGTTCTGTTGCCGCAGGAAAAACGACAGGAATGCTTCTGGCCCCGGTGCGACGACTCACACCAACGCTCCCGGTAGACTCTGAGCTCGCGTTCGCGTGCTTCTCCAACTGCCGGGTGACCTCCGCAGTCGGAGGCGTGGTCGGTGCCGCCCTGAGGCGCGGCGGCGACGTCTCCATCCCGAGCCGCCGAGCCTCCGCGAAGCCCACGTTCATGAGCGAAGCTCGGTTGAACATCTCTGGCAAGCGCTGCAATGTGGGAAAAGTTCGCTTTGGTGTGTTCACCAAGGCACCAAGATGTTCTTGTTCGACAGAGCGGATAAAGGAAGTTACCTGTTCCACAACAAATATCCTGTATTGAATTTGCTGGGACTGCAAGAAAGGATGCATGTTTCTCAGAAAATGGTTCAGATGCTGGGCTCTGTTTCTGAAATAGAACAAGGATCAACGTTTCGAACGATCTGTTTGTGTCTGCCATGGGGGTACCGCTTGGTCTTTGCGACCCAGTTTAGACAGACAGACAGACAGACAGACAGACAGACAGACAGACAGACAGACAGACAAAGAACAACACCAAAATATCACGTGAGCATGTCACCAAGACACGGGCCATTCCTGGCCGCATTTTTTTGGATTCTTGTCAAACGTGTCCATTTGGTCTGTAGTTGTGTTATGTAATTGTTTGAGCATTTACATTTGTTATTTTGAGTGAAACTCACTAATTTCCAATCTTGCCACAAAGTATTGCACCTTCCAAATGAGTGTAAATAACAGTTTAATTGTTCACAGGCATGCGCACCAGGAATTTACATTTTTTATTGATGTCAATTCTTTTGAGCATCTTCTCAAAACCAAATCATCAATTTGCTTTCTGAAGGCTTGAATGTGAATTATGATGGGTTGAAACCAAGTCTTGACCCCAAAACGTGTGACAAACGGCACTTTGTGGCACCTCCCTTGGGAAGATATTTTCTGCAAACAAAACTGAAGAAACACAGCGAAAATACATACTGTACCCTTAATTTCATCCATTCCCACACCATAAAAACACAGGACTCTCTTGAATCCAGACCCCAAAAGCAATTCTATCTTGTTTCTTTCTTGCCTGTCTATGATGCAGCAGGATTACAGCAATTTTTTTGCATTTTGTTCTGAAGAATCTACCCACAAATTGGTGAGACATGACCCCAAGACCAAAATCACGGAAATGCCCAAAGATTTCATGACTGTGCTTACGTTTTCATGTGCCCCTTCCCTCTTTCAGCACACTCACCTGTACGGAATGACGATAGCTACTCTCCACCTGGGCTGGCAGTGTTTGGGTCTCCACCATCCACCCAGTTCCACTTCGACGCCATCTATTTTGTCCAAAAGAGAGGCGGAAATTCCCTCCTTCACTGTGGGCACCTTGGTGAACACACGTCCTTCTACAAACATCCAAAGCACAGACACGAGATCACACGAAGAATGAAACAACTCAGCTTCAGAGTCTTGGAGGCACCTTGGTGGAGTAACAAGTGAAAAAGTATTTCCTGAGTACTCTGAGCACTCAAATCTGGGCAGAATTTTCAGAGGTCACAGCACCCCCTTGTGACCCTTCTAAGAACTCCTCAGGACCTAGCCAAGCTGGATCCACTCAACTTCAGACTCCTGAATGGAAGCTCCTGGGTGGAGTAACAAAAGAAAAGTATTTCCTGAGTACTCAAATCTAGAACAGAATTTCAAATGAGGTCACAGCACCCCCTTGTGACCCCTCTATGCACATTCTTGTAGTCCTGCTTTTTTTTGTGGACTTTAACACAGAGGTTTGGTTTGGTTTGGTTCCGAAGAGAAGCGAGTGCTTTGAGGGGAATATTGTCAGGTCGCGAAGTTGGTTGGTGCCAAAATGCTACGAGAAAGGAGAAAAACGCTGAAAACTCACTGAGCGTGTTGGGCAGGCAGGGGCAGAGCGGCAGGCGGGAGGAGTTGAAGCGGCGCTGCAGCTCGGCGTCGCGGGAGTGACATTGCGTCACGTAGTGCCTGTAGTACTGCTCCAGAGACAGCTGCGCCGCTTCTGAAAGGGAAGAAACAGGAAATTTACCGGTATTTTATTGTTCGAACAAGAGCGTAAACCAGGCGCCTTTGTCCTCTTTTTGCCCCACAAAGACAAAGACAGATTTTCACGGTGGGTGGCATCTGGTGATTTGCATATAATTTGGCTTGCTTATTCGGGTTGTTCAACAACGGAGAAATCCGAAACCTTGGGCAAGCTGAATTCAAATTACCCAAAATCTTGCCAATCAATAGGTGAGCACAAGGAAACCTGGAGGCTTTCTCCATCATTGAAACAATTCTTTGAAGTCGATGTTCTCCCGAGTGGGAACTCCCTCATTGCGATGCAAGATTTCCTGACAAGGTCGAGTTGGGCGGGTGCATGCTTCAGGATTGAAGGGGCGTTGAATCGTTGTTCAGACTCGTTGCAAATCGCTAAAACTGACGTCACCAGTGGCTACTTACCTGGGGTGAGTTTGGGTGAGTTGCCTGGTGGAACCCAGGACGGCATTAGATGCGAGAATTCTTCGAGAGGCATGTCTTGCAACTGCAATCTGTCAGTCAAGTGTAAATGAAGGGTACATGAAGTGTGAATGTCTCATTCTTTGAACAGAAGCAGAACAAGGCAAGTTTAGTTTGCTGGGTTCTTTTGGACAAAGACTCTGAAGTTTGTGCACTCGCACGATTGTTGGAGGAGATTGCAGTGGAGGAAAGTGCTCACGCAAAAGAGGATAATCACTTGAGATCAGGCCAGATCGTTTTCTGTCACAAGCATGTGTGATCCATATTGATCCACGAGGACATCGAAGCGGATACATTGATGTCTCACGATGCGGACAAACTGAGAAGGTCACCTGTCGTACTGCACAGATGTACCGAAAGACGAGTTGGAAACATGTGCACGCGATCTTTGATGAAAGCAAGGTCACCTGAGGCGATCCCAATTTACCGATAGTGAAATTCATCGATGAAAGCATTGCTTTCGATGATTGTTTTCTCTTTTTCACGCAAAATCGCGTCTTTTTCCGTGGTTGATAACGAGGACGTATTTAAAAGTTCGAATCGTTTGCATGCTGACGCAGTGACAATGGTTGACAGTCGCCTTTTTATGAGGAATTTAAGCGATCAATTGACCATTTGATCCGAATTCCACTACAAGTGCGCAAGATTACGAACTTTTCAAATACCACCTCGTATTTTTGGTGTTTGTCTGAGGTCCGGTGGAACAAAATAAATATCGGTTTGTGCAGACACGGTGCCTGGCCCTGGCATTTTGGTTTTGTTCTGATATGGAGAAGCACCCCACACACATGCAAATAAATAAAACGCATCTGAGTGTCCAACAACAAAAACAATTACATTCTCTTTTCGCTAAAAACCGCAACTTTTCCAATTTGGACCAACGAAAGCAATTTTTGCCACTTTGAGGCTCCTTTGGAGAAAGAGCCAGACAGCGTGTCTCTCCATTTCGTCACACCGGCCTTGCAGAGCGGAGGTTGCAACACTCATGCAGGAGGGGTTGGATGTCAAGTTTGACGTCGGGCTGTGCAGATTAATTTCAGGCAGGAGGCAGATTCCGGAACATCAACCTGGCCCACAGATCAAGCCCATGCATTGGCGGCTCACCCAGTGGAACTGGACTCATTCATGCTTTCAGCGGTTCGCTGGAGAAGACAATGCCTCGACGAAGAGATACCGAGTCCAACAACAGATCTTTCTGTGTGCTCACCTGTCCGCCTGTCTTGTGGACTCGTTCCGGTCAAGGTTCAGGTGGAGCCCCGAGTGCAGCGGAGATCCCCTCAAGTGCAGCATGGTACGCCCGGAGCCCCACGGCATGACCATGGCTTGCATGGTGAACCAGGAGGCGAGGATGGCGCAGTTGAGAGCAAGAAACACGGTCAGAAAGATCCGCGTGTACGCTGCCATACTCCCTCAGCAACACAACCATCTGAAAAGGGATATCCGCGTCAGAATTTTTCTGTAACAAGGGCCAGTATGTTTCTGTTTGAAAGGGGAAGACAACCCAAAGTTTGTGTGAACAATGAGCAGCACATGGCGCTGATTGAAAACAAATGGCAGACGCTGCGATCTCAAAATTCTCCTTTTCAGCCAAAAAGGACAAAAAGAGAAAACCCACAAAAACAAACAAAACTAGACTTTGTTTCGGGTGATGATGGAACCTGGGCTGGCGGTGGTGGTGGGGTAATCCAGACGCCTGGAGGCACAAGTGACGTTGGCAATTTCCAAATGTCACACAAACGATGACAAACGTAAAACGTTTCACGCACCTTTTGGCGCAAAACGACAGCACGGGGGATCAGAGAATCCGATCCCAGGCACCACCCCATGGATGCGTGCATCAAATCCTCAAATCAGAAGTTTCCTCCGACGGATCCAGGTTTGGGATACGGGTTGACCCGACCCCCTCCCCAATCCTTGGGACCGCTAGAGCACAATACGCCGGTGTGTTATATTCCCTTTTTCCTGCTACCAGAGAAGCCCAAACTGACAACAATTATCATGGCAACACGAATTTTGGCCTGTTCAATTTCGCAAAAAGTGGATGTCAGAGTGAACAGCGCTTGTACTCAGGAACCTGCAGTTTCGTCCTTGTGCAGCTAATTCATTGCTTCACTTGGTGTCTGTCGTTCTCAAACATGTCCGTGTCAGCTTTGCACGCATGTAACCGAACACTCCTGATTCGAACGGTCTCTCCAGGTCAATCCAGATTTTTTAGAAAGCGCCGATTCAACAAAAGCTTTCCTGGACAAAGAATGCCTCCTCTCTGGATGCTCACGTGCACACCTGTGCGCGTGGCAGATGGCGACAAAAGTGCATGTACAACTTGTGGGACTCCATGTGCTGCATGGCCGCCAAATCCAGGGCCTCCTCGGATGAAAATAATGCCTTACCTTTGGAAAAATATCCACTTCAAACTCCTCCGATACTCATGCAAAAGAGGTGTTTGATTGTTTCCAACACAATTCAGTGAACATTTCCCTCGAGGATCCGCTGTGATCGGCGCTGTGGTACGAAACAGATGACATCCACGCCCCGTCGACTGCATGTGTCCGAAGATCAGAACAGTTTCCACCACAGTATGCCCCGCACCAATACAGCGTCCTTTTCAACAAAGAGAATTCCGGGGCTGTGTTCCAAAGTATCTTCCCAGCAACAAAATGCCAACTTGTCACACGCGTGGTTCTTGTCCTGCCCGAGAGAAGTGTCTCTGAGCGGTTATTGCTGGCGGCGAAGATGCGAGAAACTGAATAATCACCTTGGCTCTGTGTTGTGTGGCACACCTGACTGCCTCCACACAAAAAAAGAAGTGTCTTGATGACCCGAGCCAACGGGGATGTGCGACGAAAACAGTTTCTGTGAATTTTGTCTTCGCTGGTGCCCATCCACCACTGCACTCTGTTCTCGTTTCAGATTAAAATCCACTTGGTTCAGAATTGCACGCAGTTTCAATGCATTCTGTAGATCGCGTGTACTCCTGCATTTGGATCGCTGAATCTTTTTTCGCTGAAACTCCAGGTGATCCACATGTGTTGTGTTGACCAAGTAATGCCAAATCCAAGCGAGTTTTCTTATATTACCCAGGAGTAATCATGCGTACATGCATGAATGATGAATAATCTCGCCTGCAGAAGGTAACAGCTTTCTTTTGCAAAAAACACCTGAGTCAGGTGTTGCAATGGTCATCAAAGCGACCAGAAGTTGGAAACTTTTCCCGGAGACGCGTGAAAACTTGGCGTCCGCTTCACGCACAAATCCAACTGGTTGCCTTCATTCTTGCACAGGATTTGTCGCGACATTGCTGCAGCAGAAGGATCTATTGACAGTGTTTTTCAGGGCTGAAAATGCATGGCTGTGCCTGCCTGGCAGCAGATGGGAACAGCTGCAGATGAGTCGATGCGACATTCACGACAAGAAGCAGGTAAAGCAACTTCTCCCTGCCCAAAGAGCGTCATGCAGGTGTGCGCAGTTGGTGCAGCTCGCTCCGTACGCACTCTCAGAAACAAAACACAGCACCTCTTTTGAAGCGCTTTTGGCGCAGTTCATAAACACACAGTGATACCTGCCAAAATGTGTCTTGGGTACGCCTGTGGGCAAAGTACAAGTCCATACATATGCAAACCAGCCCACAGGTCAAAACACCATTCACGACTGCAACGGGACAAGCAAAACCTGAGTCCATGATTTTCAAAACAGCACCGAAATCTGTTGCAGTGTTCTTGATCGTGCACACGTGTCATTTCATGGGACATCGCAACCATGTGTGAATGAAGCATCTGCCCTTTACATTCGCTTCTGGATGGAGAGGGGTGGTGGTATTTCTTGAATATTTTCCCAATTGATGGTCGCGTAGCCGAAAAACTCAGTACATATACAATGCGTGTGTGCGTCTGACTACCTCCCCCTCCTCCACATCGTACACTGACGTGTATCCACCCAAAAAGGACAGATTGAAGTGACCTTTTGCACAGTATGTCATTGGATAACAACCAAATGCTGTGGATGAAGCAACAAAGTATTTCAATGCCAATTGAAACAATGAACTGGTGACAGAGATGGTTCCTGATCAATGTGAAAAAGAAATTGTGCAACCAAATCCGTCGACAGGAATAACATCTGGAGAAAGCTGATGTGAAACTGCGCATCTTGTTGCTTCATTCCAGACATTCTGCTTCCCTTTTTTAGTTGTGCTGGTTCTTACTGGGTTTGAATGCAAGGTAAATGCAAACTTGGGTGACAGGGAAAAGCTCTGCAAACAAAACTCCATCCAGCAAAACCTAAACCAACGACTTCTTGTACATCAGGGACACAAAAGCCTTCAGCAGAACATATGGTCGGGGCATCATAATTCTGAAGCCAGTGTCTCAGTGTCAACAGACACCAAGGGAGGACAGATCTCAACAAGCACACAGGTGTGCTGTGTTACCTCCACCTATTTCTATGGATAAGTCTCAGTTTCAGTTCAGTCCTGGGCAGTTGGCTCTTTGGGTAAGTTGCTGGCCCTTCAGGTGTGGCACCCCTGGACTCTTTGGATGAACCACTGGCTCTTCGGAAGACCAGGAATAGTGCATCCAAAGAGCCAGCAGTCCATCAAGAGAGTTTGGTATGCTGCACCCAAAGAGCCAGTGGTCCACCTGAAGAGCCAAAATGGGAATTCACTCAGACCAATCACACCCTCATTGGCCAGTGTTGGTCAAAAGGTGACACGCTGATGTCTCATTCTTTCCTGCACAAGGAGTATATTTCTGGTGAAATGTTCAAATCAAGAATGCTGAGTGAAGGAGGCGGGCCGTGAGTTCATCAATAAGAGAACTGCTCAGGTTGTTGGGTGACTTACTGTACAACTCAGTGCACGCGAGTCACAAGTGCATCCAGCAGTAGCACCGTCAGAGGGCTTCTTGCAGGAGGGGTATTCAAGCTGCTTCCCACACACTTCAGACTCAACTGGAAGACACTCGAGTTCACACACCATCACCTTTCAAGGTGTCAATGAGACAAGTCAGATCCTCATCTTTCCAAGCACCGCAGATGAAGATGTGGTTGTGCATGACAGGGTCCTCTTTGTCTGGAAGAGGTCTTGCAATGATCCTTTCAACGCCCTTACACCAGAGCTTGAATGAAGCATGCACTGTGTTGGACAGCTCGTCCACAGAATATAGTTTGAGGATTACACGTCAAAGCCATGATAAGTGGCCACGTGGTAGACTGATGAAGACCTTATGCTGTGCAAACCCCTGTTGCCCAATGGTGACAGTTGTCTGGTCAAATCTGTGATCCATCCACATCCAGGCTGAAGTATGTGCACGGTACCGGTATACCCTTTGCACAGTACTTTTGTACCCAAATTTGTTTTTGACCATTTGGTGAAAAGCCTATCTTCACCCGCAAACATGAGTGACAGTCCGGACAGAAGCTCTTTCTCGGCCCGCACGACGACGCGCTTGAACTCCCGGATCAGTCCCTCCATGGGAGTCCGATTCTCAACAGCGGTGCTACTAGGCTCATGGCGGCTCAAGTTCAAACCTGCACTCCTGTCACTTCTCGGGAATCTGGCTTCCGTTCCTCTTCCATGGTGAATCGACACAAACTCGCTCAAACAATGGCCCATTCGGGGCAGAGTTCCGGTCACTTACACTCTCTGCACGGTTCCCAGGGCGGGTTCCGGGCTTCCGCGACACAACGTGGAAACTTTCATGCACCAGATCATCTCTGCATGTTGTTTGCCCTGACGCTGTCATGGCATATTAAAGCCTCGAACCATGAACTGATACGAGCGTTCTGAACGTTTTGACTCACCAAATATTTCCGTTGGTGAGACTGGCACCTTGACATCTGCAGACAATCACTGTATCCGCGAACAAACAGTTTTATCTTTCACACATTTCACACACCACAGATGTAACATTGATTTCTCTATTCACCAGTCACCTGTCCACTGGTCACTATTCTCTATTCAGTGATTACCTGTCCCCGGTCATCTACACAGCGAAATGGTATCATTTCAAAACAACAAAAGAAATCGACAACCTTCCGATCGATCTGTTGCAGCTGACGATAACCAAACACAAACTATTTGTCTGATACGCACCCTCGCGTGCAACTTAAAAAGGCAACTGCATTGTGCCACAACTTTATTCATCTGTCACGCTTGCCTCTGAAGCTAAATTTCTGGTGCATAACGTGGCCACCTCGTGTGAGAAGCACCAACAGGCGGGTTGGTACTGCGTGCCTGACGGCACACTGATGCCACTCTGTTTTGGATGGACGCTTGTGCTCGCACAACCAAACTACCTTTGGACCCGAAAACCCCGTGTTTGCCACACGGGGAAATATTCGAACCACTCGTTCCCTTGTACTGTCTGATCTGGGACCTGGGCAGGGCGCTCTGGCATCTGATAAATTTTGCACGGGGGTGGAGGAGTCTCCATAGCTTTCGTTTGAGTGTGTGTGTGTGGGGGGGGGAGGCGGTCGTGGTTGTGCACATGTTCCAGAAAAGTGCGACATCATCCTTGCGCCGACTCAAATTCGTCTACCATGGCACAACCAGTGGTCCAATTGATGTTGAGCATTCTGGGGCCAAGGCCTCTGATCAATGAATGCACTTCGCACACTGAAGGGAGGAGGACCATCTGCACTTCAAAGGTCATCTCCTTGAGAAATTCCGGAACTTGAGTTGAACCACAGTAATCACAAGACCGCGGATCCGAGCGGCACAAAAATAACTGGCACCATTCGCGAACGCGAACAAGCGGAGATGCTTGTCACAGCAAAAATGTCACATCATTCCTTGAAGACAAATCACACAACGCGCCTCGGAACATGTCAGTGGTAAGTGTGTTGTGGTCGCAATGATTCGATTCGTACCAAGCCACTGGTCGATCGCTCCAACACACGACTGTGACGTTCAGAGTCACTGGTCACATCGAGCACTTGTCTTTTTGTTTTCACTCAAAACACAAGAAAATTTGAGCAAGCAGGTTTCTGTCTGGGCCACAGTGATCCCGGCTTGAAATGTCTTTTGGATCAACTTCTGCAGGAAAAACTCCCCAACAAAGACATCTCCACTCGGCATCAGCGACCCTGGGCGGCTCTGTGCAGCTCCGCTCTCACCCGAACGATGTCAGCCGGGAACACTCGGCAGCAGCCGCCCACCCACTCCGCCGCGCCCTCGCGCACCCACTCTGACACGTATTCGCTGACTGGCGTGCAGGCCTCCCGGCCGTGCCATCTGAAAGCAGACAGTTTGGTGGAACTGAATGAGAATTGGGCAGGTAACAACATGTTCTCAAGAAGCAGACACAGGTTGCCCAGCCTGTTCGCACCCGTGTTCGCAACTTCCCATTCAAATTTGTGGCGAGTAAAACGTACCGCTCATTGAATTGTTCTGGCAGAAAATCCAGGGCATGTACATTGATGCGAAGGAATCACCACTGAATTTTAGTGATTGGCCTTCAGACAAGACTTCGTGCAAAGAGCGCGCGATCTCTATTGTGTGTGTCTTTCTGGCAAGCCTCACGTTTTCCACCAAATCGGTCCTGGCCCCCGACATTCCTTTTCAGCAATTGTGACTTTGACTTTCACATTGGTATTTGCACGAACCAACAAACCCTTCACCAAGGCATTGGTCTGAAATTTTGCAAAAACACGTCAGTTTTAACATTGTGACCACCTAGCCCCTGGTTGCATGCGGGACACAACCACAATGGTGCTGTTCTCTTTACACCCGAAAATCTGAGAAAATAGTGATTCTCGGGTCCCGAGAGCGCAAACAGAACAGCATGTTCTTCTCTTGGCATCCGAGAGAATGGCCAAGAATCTAAGAGGGCAGGGGGGGGGGGGGGGGCTCTCGGGTCGAGAATCTCGGATCCCGAGAATTCTTGGATGCACATAGTACAGCACCAATGACTGCACAAAACGCACAATTGAAAATGCTTGCGGCACTTCTGCTGGTCATTTCCTGAGCTGATGCTTGAAGGCAAGTCACCTATTTGTCAGTTCCTTACGTGACTATGTGGGACGAAGGGCAATAATTAAAGAGATTCTGACACCTGCATAAACGAAACAGGCCTGCAGAATCACTCACTTTTTGTCCGGCGTCCAGTCCTCGCCCGAGTTCGGGTAGACGATCGTCCGTTTTCCCTGCACCGTGTCGCCGTCGCGCAGGGACCGCAACAGCGCCGTCACATGCTGCGGCGCCGTGCAGTTGATCCCGACGCCGATGACCTGTGGAGACGCCGCTGCGGCGCCTGCCGCCGCCGAGAATAGCTCACCGCGACTCGTGTGCGCTCCGTCCTGTCACGAACAGCGACAAAGTTTGTCACAAAGGAGTTCCAGTTCTTTCTCAAGGAACAGGGTGAAACGTCGCTTCTTTGCTTGCTGGCACCCTGCATCAGCGAACACGACATTTCAGTGAGCGGCCGTGTTTCACGCACCTTGCAGCTGAAGGAGACCCAGGCGCGCGCCGACGGGACCTCCTGCAGCAACTTTACCACGGCACGTCCCTCCACGTCAGACGGCAGCGTTTCGAACGCCAGAAGGTCAACACCGGCGTGAAGCAGCGCCGTCATGCGCGGGCGGTGCCAGTCGATCAGCTCCTGCAGGAGAGAACAACGCAACTTTCTGTTCATCTGGTGCTTCGTGACCGCACTTCAACAGACGTGAAGTTTATCATCAACCCTCAGACCTGGCTGAACAAACGAAAAGCGAGATTGCACGAACCTGGTCTGACACCTGGCCAACATAAGCTCCTGTGTACTCTGATCCATCCAAAAGACAAGCTCCGTAAGGTCCACAGCTGCCGGCCACAAGTGGTTTCACCCTGCAAAACCAGCCGAGATCTTATGCAAGGGGAACTTCCACCTGTGCCACGAAGCAAATCATGATCAATTGATTGGTACTGTTGAACATCACCTGTCTGAGTTCGGATGGTCAGTGCAGTGCTTGTTCCAGAACTCCTCTCGAGCCTTCAGCGCAATGCGCACGCCTTCCTCCATCAGCTGCGTGAATGTGCGAAACGTCAACTGAGGTGCACGGTCAGGCCACCCAACCGCCTTCACTCGTAGAATTCAGATGGCCACAGCAGTGTAACAACCAATCTGGCTCAAACAAGTGGCAGAATTTTTCAGGCAGTTGATAGAAAACCGATATTTTGCTCGTTTGTTATTGACTAACCAAACACACAGCCAGCTGAACCACAACGTTCGACACTTGTCCACACGAATCACGAATGAGCGCCTGTACCTGCAGGGCCTGCTCCTTGTCGAGCCCGAGGTGTTTGTGCAGTCCGTCCACACTCGCCTGGTACGTCGCCGTTTCAATGACGTCCGCGCCCGCCTCTAGCCACCTGCAGCACAGCGCGTTTTCAGGTGAACCCAGTTTCGTGATCGAGCGTCACTTCGCGCAATTGTTCATTGCAGGTTGGCACAACATGCAAATGCGCGCTGTCCTGTGGTTGCGACTCTCCTGACTCCACGACCCAAAGCAACACACTGCATCCTTTCTGGGCACCCCGAGACGGCGCGATACTCACGCCCAGTGCGCCCTGTAGACAGCTTCAGGATCAGTTCGCAGCAGCCGCGCGCCGAACAGCGGGTCTCCCTGAAAGGTTCGTGGTTGAACAGAAAGTAGCTCTCGGGATCGATGAAAAAAGTTTCTGAGCAACGTCCGTGAGGCAGAGAACGCACCATGACATCCTCAAAACCTTGTTCGGCAAGTAGCGAAGCGAAGCCACCGTCCAACACGGCGTAGCGCGGCAGCTCCATCTGTCTGACGCCCGCTCGAAAATTCTGGGACCTGAGCGGAGAGGGACACGAAGCTCCGCCCACCGCGCATCAACAGTGGTGAGTGCTATCTGTCAGCTTTGTAATTCAGAGCCCCTACCCACTGCCCCGATCTCCTCAAAGTACCGACTGCCCCAGGTTTGAGATCGATCGGGTGAGGTCTGAAAAGGCGTTTGACTTTCTATTATCGCCCAAGTACAAAGTGCACACAGCGGCATCTCGACATCGTCATGAACACAAAAGCGACGCAAAATTATCCGATACCAAAATGCATCACTTTGTATTGGTGGTGTGAATTTTCAAAGAAGAAAGCTCGTCTGAAACCTGTTTGTTTCTCTCTTTTTAAAGTTTCAAGGAGTTGCCATTGAGCACGATTGCGACATCTGCAGAGCGACAGGGACCGCAAGCCCAGCTTGCCCTCTGCCGAACAGTGACACGAGCGCGTTCGTTTTCTATTTTCTTTCTACTCTCGTAGAGCAAGGCGCCCGATGCCAGCAATTGTTTCACGATCATTTACTCAAATGTGGCAAAAAGGAGTTAGTTCAGACGATTTTCTTGCAGGACATCGCAGAACATGCTCTAAAGTTGCATCTCAGGCCTGCATTCGTAATCCTTTGTTCCAACACTCCAGTGAATTGCCAAGAAACTTTATATTTTCAATTGAACAACCAGTGACAGAAACACTTCCGTTTGAAAAAAGAAGCCCAAATTTCCATTGGTACATCTGTCCTTTATTAATTTTCCTATGTGAGAACAGTGCTATATGAAAGACGTCTTCGCAGCGTTTGAAAGGGGGCACAGTGTAGACGCTCTCCTGGAGCACAGCGCACGCGCTGCATTTCTTCTGTGCTGCCACGCTGGCATCAAAAGACCAACGCCGTCCTCCGCAGTCTTTGGCATCTGCCCGTGGTGACGACCTGTGTGACATTCTTAGATCGTCTCCTGGGTGACGAACGTCAACCCGTGATGTCTCGCAGCTGGAACCACGTTGTGGAAACATCACAACGAAATTCCAGACAGACGTCTTTGTAGAGAACTATGAGGACCAAATGAAATTTTTACACAGATGCGATGTGATACTATCCAGATGTTTTGTTTGTGAAATTTCACTTTGTGCCCAAGCAGAATCTGTCAGTGAACAATAAATATCTGGTTTTTACAATAACAACGTTTGCAAGAAACGATATTCCTCGGACGAACAAAACAACACCAACGAAGTCCACAGACGAATGAATGAATCCCCCCCGAAAAACAAATACACGCTTTGTTTCGTTAACAATCAGTACGCACTGTCCCAGTTGACTCGACTATCTACACACAATATACAGACAAGCCGTTGAATATGTACGAAGGTTATGTGTAAATGCGCCCAACGCGAGGCCGCTGCGCACAGCAGCGCCCCGCCGCGGAGGGAGGGAGAAACCTCGGTCAGCCCTTCCTGTCCGCGCAATTCACATTGTATGACAATATCAAAAATTTAAATAGAAGAGAAAAATGGACGCAGCAAAGTGTCACGTGGGTATGCCACTTATATTGCCATTCAGGATCTTATGGTAAACCAACAAGATCAATTGTAGCAATGTATCCAATATAGTGGTCTCTTTGTCCCGTCTTGTCACATCAGCAAGTAGCGCCAAACGGGACGCGCCGCAGCAATCCCTATTCGCCGCTGAAAAGTCCCAATCGCAAATCGCCTGTATCCAATGTCGACTGTGTGAGCGTATCCAAGAATCAGTGTCCAGTGGTAGTCGTATATCTCTATGCCAACGTTCGATAGAACGGACGCCCAGCTACCAGCTATCGGAGCCAGGAATCCATACGCGTGCGTACTCGCCTGCGTTAGATGAGGTCGGCCACGTTCATGGGCATTTCCTCGATCTGAGTGTTGTAGAAGGTTTCTATGTCTTTCAGAGTGCGGTGGTCGTCTGCAGTGACGAAGTTGGCGGCGACACCTTTTCGCCCGAATCGGCCACCACGTCCGATCCTGTGAGAAAGTACACACGTCGTCTTTACTCCCCCCGGAATGTGCGGTCAAATCATGAAATGCAGAACGATACACAGTGCAAGTCCGCATCTGTTCAAAGCGTTTTCGTCAAACTTGTCGGCGCAGACTGACCTGTGGATGTAGTTCTCCCGGTTGGTCGGGAGGTCGTAGTTGATGACGAGCGACACCTGCTGCACGTCGATGCCTCGCGCTAGCAGGTCCGTCGTGATGAGCACGCGGCTCGAGCCCGAGCGGAACTCCCTCATGATCACGTCGCGCTCCTTCTGGTCCATGTCACCGTGCTGCCAATCAAAAACGTTCGTTTCAAGCCCGTTCACATCTGTGCCCAGGATATTTCTGCACCAACAGTGTTGATTGTGGAGAGTCAGTTTGAGGTACCGCTCGTGAGATGGTCAACACCTCACCCACCTGACTCACTGTTCACTTTCCTTCCACTGCTCGGCCACCAAAGACCAATGAACGAGGTCAATAGCGTTCCTATGGGAAGTACCGAGAATCCCCTGTTCCCCACAAGTCCGATCAACAGCACCAGAAAGGCTGAGCAAGTTCTGTTGCACACAAGTCGCCCAAACCCAAGCACAGCAGTACGCACCATCGCGGAGACGGTGAAGTGACGCGCGTGCATCTTCTCGGTCAGCCAGTCCACCTTCCTGCGCGTGTTGCAGAAAATGACCGCCTGGGTGATGGTCAGTGTCTCGTACAGGTCGCACAGTGTGTCCAGCTTCCACTCCTGAACAGAAAGAACACCTCGCCGTTTTGGAGAAGTTTGGTCTACTGGCAACGGGTTGCCTTCTCCATGGGTGTGTGTTTGCGGGGGGGGGGGGGGGGACACACAAAAAATGTGAAGGAGGGCGAGGGTGTGCCGTACATTGACAACCAAAAAATTGT
>JAAUXT010047146.1_pt1 | contig 16737 bp, 19 predicted proteins | sample 7278171 | NCBI WGS metagenome assembly JAAUXT01 (sample SAMN14350112, study PRJNA611818) | marine sediment metagenome | isolation source: surface marine sediment (1.8m) | place: French Polynesia: Moorea | collected 2018-08 | reverse complement strand
GTCACATTTGGGGAAAAAAATTCTAAAATGGCTTAAAATGTTTCTGGTGAATTTTTTTAACAGTTGAGTTTCCCATTCCCCCCCCCCCTACAAATGGCCAACTCAACTGTGGTCAGAACTCGGAGAAACTGACTGGCCCGAAGGACCGCGCGCTTTTCAGGCGGTAGCCTTCTTGTTCAATGAAACTTCAGACCCCACGCGTCCACAAGAAGGCAAGGAGATTCAAGTTGATTCAAATATTTGTTCACCCCGCGGTTTGCCGATATTTGTTTTCGTAGAAAAATTCAAAATGGCCACCTGTCAGCACGTGTCAACAAGGAAAAGTTTTCTTGTTCAACGAAATCTTGTGATTTCTTAGAAAATGCTGAGATACTCAGCTTGGGTCTGGGGGAAGATGGCTTTTGAAAACAAACATTTGTGCATGTTTTATGAAAAATCGGGTGTGTGAAGGGCAGGGGTTACAAACGGCCAATTTGTCAGTGGTGGGGAACCCTCTGAGGTGGACAAAATTGCTCAGGGGAAACCCCTTGTGTGTGTGTGTGTGTGTGTGTGTGTGTGTGTGTGTGTGTGTTGGGGAGGGGCTTCAGGTGTGGTTCTGGCAGTCTGCGTTTTCGAAAGTTTCTCCGCGAAGTTGTGACCCCTCCCTCAAGGATAACCCCTCATACCCCCTTGAACTGCCAAACAAACCTGCAAACTGACTTTCGCCAGAACAACACTCCTTTTCATGTGCGTGACCGCCTTTGTTGTGGAGCCTGCTTGATGTACTCCGTGTGTGTACACGTGCTTGTGTCTGTGTGACATTGGGACAAGTCGCTGGGTCCAGGCCCAAAGTTTTGAGACATTGCTATTCAGTGTATTTTCTGTCTGAAAATAGTGGGACTGAACACACATAGGGTTTGATGTTGGTCAGAATTGGTCACTGATGTTGTTCAACCTGTCCAAATTTTTTGGTACGAGACACACACACACACACACACACACACACACACACACACACAAATACATATTTTGGCAAATGTAGGGTTCAATCCAATTGAGGACGAGTGTGTGAGACGCGTGCCCAGAGTGTGTGGCGTTGTTATTCTCGCAGTCTGCTCCACAGAAATCGTTGATTCTGTCGTATGTTCGCTGAAATCAAACGCCCGCGTCAGTGTTGTTTCTCGGAATCACTGACTGGTTTGCGGTGTATTTTTGAGTCACACAAGTGCACAGGCACACAGGGTTGGTTGTCGAAATGTTTACCATGCAGGGAGTAAGTTTGTGCTACATGCGGGTGCAGCGTGAATCCCGCAGTCGAATCCTCCTGTTTCGAATCGCGTATTCTTTTGCGGAAGAATTTCAAATACTTTGCAGACAATTGGACTAAGTCAATTCTATGTTTAGGTTGTTTTGTTTGTGTCGATTTTTGTTTTTTGAGTTGGGTTGATCATAATAAAGGCGTGCATATCATACCCAAGGTTTGCTTTTTCTATCCCACGCAAGAGAGGTTACGAACAGCTGAGGTAACGGTGCAAAGCCCGCTGATCAAAAATGTGCAAGCAGAATTGGCCGCGGTTGCAATAGTTCGTACAATGTAACCTGGATTGGCATTGTTTTAACGTAGGAAGCAATGAAAACCCTGCCTCGGGCCTTGTAGTTGTGAATATGTATTGTGTCATAGCCTGGCATCAGTCATCTCACGACAAAATGCATGTAGACAGAAGATCTCGCCTTCGGAATATTGTTCCTTTTTGGACACAGATTTTCAACGAGAGATAAACGGATTCTTTCTGATACATCGGCACGTCGGGATTTCCATCAAGAGCTATGGAGGCGCGCCGCAAATTTGAGACGACGGATTCGACGGAGCAAGGGCACTCGAGTTTTTTTGTCCATTTTTGGTGCGCGTGCAAAGGTTAAATGATCGTTTTTGTGCTGTTCTGTCACTGTGGTCTCGAAAAATTGTGCCTGAGGTATTGACAAAATTAAATCCGAACGGTTGGACGTAAAAATTTCGGTTACACGCTGAGATGGAGCTTCGTGTTGCCTGAAGGACAAAACACCAAGTCTACGAGTTCAGGTTTTTGTGGACTCTTTTTCGATTCAGAACCAGACAAAATTGCCATATTGGTGGGCAACGGGTAGTTCGTAGCTCATGAATGCAAGGTGCTCTTCAGTTGGAAGAAGGCGATGATTCCTGCCAAGGCCGTGAAAATGCGCGGACCGCGTCGAACTGAAGAGTCTCACGCGATTACTCGCGCATTGACGCATTGTTCGAAGTGAGTCCAGCTCTCTTTTTTCATTGAGGTCCAGGAAATTCACACGAGTGAAAACAAAGTGAAGGAGTCGTGTTCAAACCGAGCACGTCACAAGGCAAGAGTTGGCTTCGGCTCTTTGTTAGACATCGGAAAAACTGCCGAATTGTAGACATCCTGCGCAGAACTCGCAAAATGCGAAACTGGTCTGATCTGGATTTTGCAACCAAGGGCAACCAGTGTGTAACATTGCCCCATGTGCCGAAATTGCTGCCCTTTTGTGAGCTGAGCTCCATTGATGTGACTTCACACCTCGATCCGTGAGATCAGGTTCTGACAGGCAACGCAGTTGTGCATCCTGAAGAACTGGACTTCACTCACTTGTTTCCGAAACCTTCGTTGTGATGCGTTGGATCTGTTCGGGTGTATTTACGGAAATCGGACAAAGTATTTCTACCTTGAAGAGCTTTGAATTCAATTGGATTGGTTCAGACAGAACAAGACAAGCTCTGATTCAACTGCTCAGGCTTGCAGTTTCAGCAGACCTGTCGAAATAAGCCACACTGGATTGCTTTTTCAGCTCGAAATATTGAATCGTTCACTCTCGTTTGTCAATCGCCCGGCTTGGCACACGCTCATTTGCAGTGCGGCTGACATGAAGTCGGGTCACAAAGAGAAAAAGTTGGCCCATTTCCGATCATCTGTGAAAAAACGTGTGGATCCCTCCCCATGAGAGAGCACTTTTTTGTGGAGGGATTTTTTGTCGAAAACGAGAAATTGTTTTTTTGAATGATGTCGAGGGTCACATGCCGCCTCTGCGAGCTTGGTAAACTTCGGTCTCCTGTCCGCTGTTGCGAATCTGCAGGGAAGGGCATCAGAAGTCAATCAGCAAGTCATGCAATTGAGGAACACTCTCCAGCAGCATGTTTCTTGCCAAAGGTGCAAGAACGACAAACTGAGAAGTTTGGAAAAATGATACAGCTTGATACAGCTGTCCTTGTGCTGATTCCAAACCGAACTCGGTGATGCTTCCATGCTTGTCCAATCAAGATGGTTTGTGCCTTCATTCTGTTGAACTGGTGAGCCAGAGATGTGGCGCGCACCGAGAGCTTTCAAATTAACACAGTTTTGTCCTCTTTTATCTTTCAAAAATTATGGAGGCCTCCATGTTTTCAGCAACTGATATTTTGAAAGCCGTTTTAACAGTTTGTACGCTTGTAGCTTGGAGGAACGTTGCTTCAGGTTGTGTTGTGTGTTGTGCATATCAAATGTGGGAATCGAGCTTGAATTCCCATACAGTTCAGTGACAAGTGTTTCGCCTCAAGGCAGAAGAGCCTGAGGGACCGTCCGTGGTTGGAGCAGGCGGGCAGACAGACAGGTACAGGCCCGCGGCCGCCCTCGGTCACTTTGCTGCCACTGTCATTTCTTCAGGGCATAAGACATTACATTGGTGCCAAACTCTCATAAAATTTACTCTTAGTTTGCCTTTACAGCAATGAGAGTATCCCGTCACAAGTGACGTTCGTGCGTTTTGTGGTTCGGGACTCCAGTACAATTGAATCTATGGTTATGCAATGACGTTCCTTTGGAATTTTGCACATATCAGGAATACCAAAGAGAGGATATCCCATTTGGGTTTGTAATTTGGAGGTGATTTTTGGTTGATAAAAGCATGGCTGAATAGTAAGTTGATATAGTCTCTCGGTGTCGTTGAAAAACTCGGGACTATATTGATTTACCATACAGTTTTGGCAATCCACGTCCACTCACTCCCACTTCTCGAAGCGACGTTCTTCCTTTGGGTGACTTTTCGATGGAAAACGGGATCAGAAGGAAAGTTGTTTCTCAGCTAAACCTAAACTGAAGGTTCAGTTGACGAAAACGGCTTTAATTTTCTCACAAGAGCGAAGTGTTGTGCAGTGTCTTTTTCAGGCGAGTGGTGCGCTCACGTGGACGCGCAGTCCTTCGTCTGAAAACTGCATTTCTTTTTTGTTTGCGGCTTCCGTGCCTGTTTTTCGACAGGCCTTTCCTCAAACTTACTTCAACGTGAACACAGGTTCAACACAAATTGCCGACCATTCACAAGGAAAGACGCAACGACAAATTGAGAACCGCTGAGCCAACTTGTGTGGTTCTTTTTCAAATTGATGGTGGTCTGTAAGTTAACGTAGTCCAAGGTTTGGACGTCAAACTTGGAATTACCTTAGCTTACGCCTGCTGTCTCACAGTCGTCAGTCATTCATGTCGACATGTTGGTGCGTGGTGTGGTCAGTGTTCCCTCAAACCGAGCCACGACCGACCGGTAAGTGAATGAGGTGACACAGTGAGCTGTGAAAACACGGCCTCTTCGTTGATGATGTCACAATTGACTGCACGTTTGAAGTGCTGTGCAGTCAGTGTTGACGTCATCAGGGAAGAGGCAGCCGCAGCATAAAGAGGCGGGAGGATGATCCTGCCGCAACGGCAGGTGAGACATGTTCGTGCGTTGATGCAGGCGAATCCCTGTACGAAGGTACGGTGCACAGTTTTTCTTTATTGCTTCTTTACATTTTTTCGAGCCATGCGTGACATGCAGGCCCTCAAACATGTTCAATATCTTGTTCTGTCAACATCTCAGTTCAATTGCATATCAATGTGAACAACAAACTTTTGTGCAATTGCAGGTGAAGAAAAGATGTGATGTTGGTCTTTCCTAACGACCGACTCGTCCATATCTGTTGTTGCAGTTGAGGTCGTACGGTCCACATCCACTGTTCCTGTTTCTGCAATGAAACTGCAAGGTGAAATATTTCTGCAAGTGTGGAAGCCAAAAAGGTTACGCTCATCGTTCTGGTTTGGCAGAAGTGTCTAGAAATTTAGTCAACAAACTTGTGGTGCCTTTGTTTCCTGTTGAAAAAATGCCTGCTGCTTTTTCTTTTTTTTTTTTTTTTTTTCTTGACTGAGACTGTTTTTTCTCCCCGGACTCCTCGTGTCCGTGCACCAGATACAGGGATGATTGATTGTCCCCGTACAGGGAGCAGTCTTTGGTGAACAACTTTCAGGATTTGGGGGGGGGGGGCAATTCTGAGGCGGGAATAAGGTCCGCTGTTCAGCTCAGGTCTACTGTTTGGTAATACTGCGAGACCTCCAGCAAACACATTCGCGCCCATGTACTCATAAAGTACTGACGCATTGAATCATGAACAACGTAAACGTTGGCAATCTGACCAGAGTAACTTCTCTGTCAGTTGTGTCCATGATCCAGACATCTGAGAGCAAACACTGTGGTGGAGATGCCAAAACCAAAGTTCAGCACAGCCTTCTTTCAGACTTGAGTGTGAAGAAAAATTTGAAATTGGAGAAAAACAGGGGGAAATTAATTCAATATTTTGTGTCTTCAACAGGGACTGACTTGAGCGCGTTCCAGTTGATGCGTTTGTCGGCGCTGGGCGCGTTGGCGTGTTCGTCTTCGTACTTCTGCGCCATCTTCCACATCAACCACTCGAAGTACTCGTCCGACTCCACTTCTGCAACACGAACCCGCGGAATGGACATTGAGTAACAGTCCCGACACTTAATTAGAATATCTACCCGCACAAGGAAGGACAGCTCGGAATGAATGGTTCAAGTGGGTGCTGCCACACCGGCAACAGGCAAAAACAGAAAAGCGTGAAAGTTACACCCTTTGTTTACCATACATAAGGCCCCAGCTATGCCATTGTCTGAGTTCTTGATTTAACAGTAGATTATCAAGTAATCTCCTGTTTTGCAAGTGTACTGATGTCAAAGTATTCAAGTCTTTTGTGTTAAATGGTTTGACATGGCTGCACTGGGCTAACAGTAGAATTTCTGAAAAGGAATCTAATGTAAAGAACAAAGAGAATGGCACAGAGGGGGCCTTATACACTAAAAACATTCATTGTTTGGCAACATCGGCTTTCCTTGCCGCATTATGGAAGCAATAAAGTTTCGTGTGCGCCAATCGTTTGGCTGGACTGGACGGTTCAATCAATTTGGTGCTTTGGTGCGATGAAAAAGTTTGGTTCGGACCTGAAATGTCAGAGCTTGACAAGTTTTCATGCCCTAAATTCACAGGAACTACGAGCGAGATTTCCCGAGTTCCGTGCACAGTGAAGCTTTGGTCATGATCATTGAAATCTTTGTTCTGACCACCAATGATTCGGCCCGCTTTTGTTTTGATTTGTTTTTATTGTACAGCAAACGGCTTGTGGAAGCAAACGACAAAGGATTCTGGAGGAGCCTGGGGCAATGATCTGCGGTGGTTCCCCGTCCCAGAACAATCTTCTTTCATTGACGACAACCCACAGCAAGACAAAGTGACCACCTTGTCGGCCTAAACACACAACAGGAAAAGTGTCTGTGACAACGAACGCTCTCGGAAAGACCAGACTGAGCTCATGAGTAGGGCCATGACCCATTAAGTGAAATTTCTCGCGATTCGATACACAGATGTTTGGGTTACACGCCTTTATTGATTCCATAATGCAATACTTTCACAGTAGTTCTGTTCAATTAAATCCAAGTCCAATGTCAGCTGCCTCTCAGCTCCATCAAAATGCAAATCTTTCGGCAACATGCTTCACAAAATGTCAATCATGGCAACACGCGGCACCTTGTCTGCAGAGAACTGTTGCAGGGAAGTGGTGAAGAAATTTTCGACTAGATTATCTGATTCACGTTTTTCGCAGTGACCCCAACACGTCAAGATCTCGCTCCCTAACAAAACAGGTCGTCCCTTTTTGTGTCAAGGAATGTCTCTCATGGAGTGCTCATGTGCAATTTCTGAAGGCGAGAAGAGAGGAAGAAACACACGACTTTGAGACGAGTTCGCACTGAAACCTGTTTTCCAGTCGCAGAGAAAGAGAGGAGTTTGTTCTTGTGTCAGGGTTATTGAACGTCAACCAAACAAATGATGCGTGATGTACGAGTGCGTTTTGGGAGTACCGGTACTTGAGTGCATTTTGTTTGTGTTTTATTGAGTTGAGTTCAATCATCCACAAAAATGAACAGGACACTTTCTTGATGTTCTCTGTTCGAGGTGCAACAAACACATTTGTGTAGAAGGTGGAGAGCACAACACACATTCCCGTCAAACTGTTGGCTGTTGGCTGTTGGCTTCATCATGCAGTTAAAGATTAAATAGCAATGAGTCTCGAGAACAACGGTTGCAGCGGTCAAGCACAGTCTTTTTTTGGAGCCCAACGTCAAGCTGGAGTGCGAGGATGAAATTTTCGACGGATTTGGACTTACTGGCAGTCATTGCAATGGATCTATGTCTTCAATTCAAACACATGTCTCTGTGTATACGAGCCATCTCACTGAAGTAAAACAACAAAAGCAGGAGAGGGTAAAATCCCAACCCAAAAAGACAAATTATATTCGTTTTGAAAAACGGAGTGAAGACACATTTTTTCGCCAGTTGTTTCTGGCTTGAAAAAAGGATTTTGATGTGTTCTCAACACAGTAAAATCACACTATGCCATACTTTCCGAACTTCTCTGCTCGAGGTGCAACAAACACATTTGTGTAGAAGGTGGAAAGCACAACACATTCCCGTCAAAAACAGCAAAAAAAAACAAACAAACAAACAAACAAAACAATTGCGAGCACTTTTGGAACAGACCTCGTCCGATCACTAACCAGCCAACATGCAGCACGATGAAGAAAAAAGGATGTAACTACTTTCTTCGCAAGTGAATTTTGCACTGAAGGACAAAAAAAGTTTTTGAAATCAGTTTCAATCTATTTAAACACACATCCCAGTGCTTTCAAACCCAACAATTTTCTGAAGGTACTCTTTATCTGTCCGAGGCTTAACCTTGAGTTTTGTGTGTTCATCAATAAATCCTCACTCTTTGCAAGAACCAGTCGCATCCTTGTTCATTTAATTTCTGGAAAATCGGCCCCGAAGAACCGTCAGTGTTTTGATGACAGGGTTCTCACACTATACGAAAATGGTCCCTGTGAAATCACACAATGACTTTTCGAGACATTTGGTCGAGAAAGGAGTTGTGTGATTGAACAGGAACCTCTTTGTGGAGTGAGAACCCATTTCTACTACGATGCGAGCACACACGATTGGCTTTGTGATCACAGAGTTGTAGAATTTTACATTCGGCTGCGTATCGGGGCTCAGTTCATGACCCTGGCACCGCAGTGTCCTCTCAGATATTCCAGGATTGCTTTTGATATTTGTTCGATTTACCAGCCACTCATATTTGTGAAGAACCAAGGTTGATCACTTTGATTCGTCTCGCAAAATCTCACTTTGAGCCAGTGGCCAATTCAGGCCCAAACATTGGGCCGAAACTCCCAAAATGGAAAAAGCCGATCACGAAAGTACTCAGGTGCGGGTTTCTTGTTTTGGCCCGTTTGGAGCTGAAACACTCAAAACAATAGGGGTTTTCACATTGGTGACGCGGCAACAAAATTTTGATGCGCACGTCAAAAAGTCTGTGATCGGTCTGGACCGATAATTTGACGCTCTCCATTGGGCATCATGTTGACTTTTGATGCACACGTCAAAAATTCTGACGCCGCCCAACCGCGCGTCACCAATGTGAAAACCCCTAATGTCGTGCCTTGGTGAAAGTGCTGGTTTTTGTTCTGCACAGCTGAGATTGTCACTTGGGCCACTGTTCAAGAGCGACTTTGTGCACGGCGTTTGAGGCTCCAACACCAACATGCAAAGTCGTTTCTTGTTTCCATGGAACTTACCAATTATAAACACCATTCGACAGTGGCGTTGGCATTGACGTTTGACAAAACGTGGTACATAAAGGTGCTCCCAAGACACAATCCTTCCTTCAAACCCAACCCCCACCCAATACCATTGAAAGGCAGCAGATTCAGTCATTACCTGGTCATATTTTCTTTTTCAGTCTTGCTGAGGGTGAGGGGACATAGTCTGAGAGGAAAGTGACGTTACCTGTTGGTGCCGCCTGCAGACTCGAGATCTGAAGCAGGAGAAAACTGAGCAGAATGCACGCCAAGACGTAGCGCGGAATCCCCATCTGAACAAAGAACTTTCGTGAGAAAACGTACAAGAAAACGTTGTGTCGCCTGCAATCTCAACAAAAAAAATCCAATCCTTCCGTCAGTTCGTGTGGTGCAGGATTTCCACACTCATTGCATTGAACTGCACAGAACGCTGAAGACACGGACGAGCCTGCAACGCGCTGTGAATCCGGTATCGTGTGTATGGGTCATGTTGCCTGCAGGCTAAATTTTGCGTGTCCGTCCATCTGTAGTCACACTCCACACGAGAAACAGAAATAACCCGAACGAAGTTGACACTGACCTCGAGACACTGCACACTTCGGACGAATGCAACTCCTCCGAATGAGCGAAAACTTGGCTGAGAGAGGAGTTGAAGCTGCTAGCAAATCTCTGACCAGTCTTTGCGCGACACAGTACAAAAACAACTGGAGCCGCGCGATTCGCAAGAACAATAACAACATCGAAAAATCAATTTTCGTGCAAACTGAAGTGTAATTTGATTCAAAGAATGACGACAAGATGGTGTTTTAACCAACCCCTCGACCCCACTCCTTGCGGTTCCCTTCGATCCCAGTGGACGCTATGTCGACAACCTTTGACATGGCGTCCACTGGGATCGAAGGGCACCGCAAGGAGTGGGGGCGAGGGGTCGGTTAGAACACCCTGTGCCTCGAGGGACACACCCTGGTGTGACACTCTGCTACTCTGATTTTTGAAAAAAGCGCTCTCGCTACAAGTGGTCTTGCCTTCCCTCTGGGCCACCAGGAGAAAAGCTGGACGAAGAATATTGTGTGTGTGTGTGTGTGTGTGTGTGTGTGTGTGTGTGTGTGTGTGTGTGGTGTGTTGTAAGTTTCAGAGTGCACTTTGGAGCACCTGCGACAAGTTGGATTTGGTACTTTTCCTCAGGGTGCGGACACACAAAATCCCGATTTGTACAGAAAGTTGCGCGACTGGATGGTTAAATCGCAGTTGCAGCAGAGAAGAGTTGCATCTCCTGACAGTTTCAAGGCTTTTTCAATGAATAGAACACATTGATATGTGACTCTTTGCTGCAATAAGCCATCTGGTCACAGCAAGCAGCATAGTAGCAGTTCAGCAACCTGAGTCTTTGCTGCAACTGCGTGTTATTCAGGCAACCCCATGCAATTGTCAATTCAGTTCATCTAGTTATCTGAAGTTGTTCTTTTTGCAAAATAACTGGAAGGGAGGCAGAATATCTGAAAAATCATCCATCCAGTCATTTTTGTCATAAATAAGCTGCAGGATAGTTTCCCAACAAAAAAACACTGCATATTTAAGTTTATGCAGTTAATCTCCAATAAAAATAAGTAAATGGATACTTTTTCAGATGTGCTGCACCTATCCAGTTGCTTTGTGATAAGAATAACGGGATGGCTTGTCAGTGTGTTTCATCCTGCGATTTTGATGCTGCAACAATCGGGGTGCGACAGTCGCACCCATCCAGTCACCCAGTGTGCTCCGACCCAACAGAAAGGTTCCTCTCAGACAGGACCAGGATCCTTGACGGAAAAAGGACGGCAACGTTTGGTTGTTTTGTTTTCCGTGAACGCGAAGGACCGTACGTAGACACGTGCACATTTTGTCAGTAAACGTTCATCTGCATGATTCTTGAGTAAGGCTGTTTGTTCGCTTGAACGAAAAGTCTGTGGAGGAAGTAGAGGATGAAGCCGATGGCGACGCAGCCGACGAAGATGCTGACGACGATCACAGCGACGTCGGCCTCCGACCCCTGCAGACCTGCAGCCAAGCCAAGCAACGAATTCAAACAGCAAGCTCAAGAATAATTCTGAAAGATGCTTTGATCTGAGATATGGTTTTTGTTGAATGAATTGAAGATCAAGTTGACGAGACGAAAAACAGAAGGACTTGAATGCGACAAAGAAATCAGAAAGTGCGCACCAGTGCTGTTGTGGATTCTTGAGTGCTCACCCACCAATCACGCGAGTGCAGCCAGATCTTCTTCCCATGCGGAATTGTCGTATTGAACCAGATTCTGCTTGAGGATTTCCTTGAAGCGAACTTGTCTCTTGTACTGACAGTAGGTGATCAGGAGGAAGCCGAGCAGACAGAGCACAAAGATGGAGAAGAGACCGACGATAACGACCAGCACCACCTGTTCCGTTTCCTCCTCAGGCCCCTCGCCATCACCACCGGGTGAACCTGCGGTGCACATGCAGAGGAAAAGCGAACCAGTCTTCAGGTGGCTGAGAAGCAGGCCTGCTTGTTTCTCCGCGTGCGTGAGTGCGCATGGTTGCCAGATTTGTGCGTTTCATCTGTCTGCTGGTTTACACGGAAATCGGCCAACGTTGGACCAAATGACGAACCGTCATACTTACTTGTGATCTCTCTTTGCGAAGTACCTGATGTAGATTCTTGAGGTTGTGGAGTTGTACCGTCATCGTCTCCGCTGGATTCGGCCTCTGGAAAAGGATGGAATGACGAAGATATCCAGATATTTCTGAAGATGCAAGAAAGGCCAATTCCAGACTTCCTCACAAACCGTGAGGCTCAAAACCTGAGTTCCACGAATCTTCTCCAAGGCAAGAGACCTTTTTTCGGACCTGACCGGCCAAACGTCATTTGGCCCAGGTTGGCAAGACCGGCTCCATGCAGAACGAGGGTTAAAGCCTTCTTTCCACAGAAGGGTTTCACCAAACTGTTGCGAAAAAAATTCGAAATGTTTCACCTTGAAATGCGAGGAAGTCTGCTCGAACAAAGGTTGCGCAGACTGTAAAGAGCAGGAAGGCTGTTCGTGAGTGGGGTTGTTTCATTTTCCTCTCATTGTGCTTGTCCAGCTGCAACGTACAAAAGCAAGTTTCCGGTACACTCGGATACGTGGTGGTATCCAAGAATTCTGGGACTCAATATGACCAAGCATTTCGCATGCCACAGTAATCATGTATGTACAGTCCCAGAATTCTTTGATACAACCTCGTATTGAAAGGAAACATTTGCGTTCAAACCAAGGCAACCAAACAGTGACCCACGGTTCTTTTCTATCCACGGTAATACAATATCAATTTTTGGAATTCACAAAACAACGAAATTGCTAGCAGACTATCCTGGACTGGTACACAAGAAAGATATACGTACGTACGCACAAATGTCTGCCAAAGAGGACGAGAGAAATATTCCAGAACGACCTGAGGTCTCGAAGTCCCAGAGACAGATATCCGTTTCGCAACGAAGTTCCAAACAAGAATGGCTACACAACTTTCAACCTCTGACTTGACTTGTTTCTGAGCCAAAACGAGCTGAACAGTGCCTTATCTGTTGCAAAGAAAGAGGGAAAAATTGATTATTCTTGAAACAAAAACAGGCAGGAGATAATGTTGGCTGAGTTCATTGGTTGCTATCTGAAAATATTGAACTGATGTTCTTTCATGCTGACGGGGTGGCGGCATGTCCCAGTAAGTGCAATGAAAATACGAACGTGCAAACTATGATCAACCTGCGACACAAAATCGTTTCCTGCACTTCCTTTTTATCTTGACCACACGTCACATCTTCGCCAGAACACCCACAGAACGAAAAAAAAACTAGAATTGCCCAAAGAAAGGCAATTGTGCTGCTGACTGGTTTGGTTGTGGTCCACTTGCAGTCTGGTTGCAGTCTAGTTGTGTGGGACCAGTTGCATGGGTCTGGTTGTCCAAATTTGTCTGCTTGCAACCAGCCACACACCTGTGGAACCAGTCTGGTTGTGCTTGTTCAACTGGTCTGGTGCATCCAGACCAGTGCAACAATTCAGACCCTTACCTGGTTGTACCAGTATGGTTGCACTAGTCTGCTTGCACTTGTCAATGTCTGGCCTCATGGCTCCGGGTGTGGCTCTGTACATCTGAGTCTGGTTCCACAGGTCTGGTTCTGTTGGTCTGGGTTTAGTTCCTGGGTCTGGGTTCAGCTGCAATCTGGTTCCTGCGACGCAAGCAAAGTTCTCAGTTCTTTTGGCACGCACCTGCAGTCCAACCCCAACTCAAAGATACATATAAAGTATCTGGGTCCAGGCCCCACTGACCTGTCTGGATCTGGGTCTTGGTCTGGGTCGAGGTCCAATTGTGGTCCAGGTCTGGGTTTGGTTGCAGTCTGAGTCTGAGTCTGAGTCTGGGTCTGGTATGGTTGCGGTCCGGTTGTTGTTACACGAAGAAAGTTCCTTCTTGGTAATACCCACGATTGGCAAGTCAGCCGCACAAGTTTGGGTCGGACTTTTGCTGCCTGCCGAGCAAACAGCAAGCTCATTCTGAAGGAAACACTGATGGCGGAGCGAACAATGAGAGAGCGGAGGATGCTCCGACGTCCAGGGACAAAATATTGCCTGGTCAGTTTGTCAAGTGTTGATGCACAAGGAAGCTGAAACTGCGAACTCTTGCTGTTTGAGTTGACCAGCACTTGTCGTCAGAAACACAATCACGCGTGCACGAGTATCGTTTGCTTCGAAGCTTCAACTTGCATTCTGCGTACAGCACAACGCGGTCATCGGAGGAAGAAACACGGCACCAGAAGACCAAGAGCTAGTTTGCTCTTTTGATGAGTTTCTGAGGTCTCCGCACAACTGAGAGCAATTCGAGGCGTGTATTGCCAACTGAGAATGCCCACGTAAAAAGCAGAATGTTCTGTCGGCTTGTTGATCATTTGGAGGAAGTGCTCAGAACTGATATGGATTGTTGTTTTCCTCAAAAGAGTGCACAATTTCCGCTTTACAATAACAAGTCGAACAGAAATGAGAGCCTTCATTTCCAAACACAAATTATTTTGTGGTTGATAAAGAGCATGGTATATTTTGCTTATGATAGCGGAACGGGTTGTAGGTCTATTTGAGCGTTCAGGAAAGTAATTGACATGAAAGATTTTTCCACCCCGCAGGCATCAAATCCTACTGGAGACCCCGCCGAAGTTATAGGACCCTGATATGCAGATAATGAATGGCTTAATATTGATCACGCTGCAAAAAAACCTCTTTAATCACCGAGGTATCGATGTGCTTGCCGTTTGGAGTTCGGAAATATTTACTTGAGACTCCCCCAGGGTCTTCTTTTGCTGCAAATGTGAGTTCAACTCAAGATATTTCTATCTTTGGAGGCGCGTGTCCCACGCATAATGTTCATGTCTGCTGCAGGAGAAGAATCTTCGTGGTGACAGTTTGCTTTGCTCCACAGCGTTGCTTTTGCTTCTGCAAACTCCCAGGTCCACACAAGCAAAATGTGGTCACAGTCTTCATTTTATGCTTGTGGGGAAAATGCAACTCCTTTTTGTTTCAAAAAGCGCAAGCTTCCTGCAGGTCATTATTGCACTACTCATGTGACCTGACAATGGAATGGTCATGACAAAAACTTTACTTCACCACTCAGATTGCGAATCACTTTCCTGAATTTCTGCTTGACTTAGAACTGTGGACGGGTCGCGCTGTGGTTCTGACCGCTTTTGTCTGCAAAATGTTCATTTGCAAACGTCAAAAGCGCTGACAAAATGACTCTACTCCAGTGCAATAACATATTGTGTCAGGTGATCGTTTCCGATATTAATTGTGAGATTCATATTCCTGTCTCAATGCATAATTGATGCAATTTTACACCGACGGCTGTAATTGATACGCAGAGGTACTAATGAAAATGTGGTGTATTGTCAAGAGCCCGTACTGCTTCATTAATAATCACGCAGCTGTCGAGCTACACTAATATCACAATCAATGCACAGGTAAAAAGGTGCTGCAATGATACCAACCAAGACTTACAAACTTTTGTGCGTCGAATTGTGGCGGTCTCAGTGAAGCATGCTTTATTTGGGGCTGTTTCCTTTCGGTGCAAGGTCTAGTTTGAATTTTCTGCCAGAAGTTTGTTTGGAAGGTCTGTTCTTGCTTGCCTTCGTATCTGCTAATGTTCGACTCTAAACACAAGCGTCCAGTGGACTCTTTTGCATATGTGTCAGATTTGCTTGTTCACAAGTTGTTTCAAAATTTAATCGGTGAGTTTTTCCACGCGAAAGTTCTTGTTGAAACAGAAATGGATTCTCCGCGGTCCACGTCCCTGCTTTATCGTATTGCATCAATGGTCTCGTCACAGGAGGTGGCAATGAAGTCCAGGATTTTGGCGAATTATCAAACAGTAAGTGGGACCTTGCTGAGATCTTCCGACCTCAATGTCGCATCATGAATAGTTTTGCATTGATCAGGCATCAAGAGCCACTTTGTTGTCCACGTGTGCCAGGAGAGGGTCTCCAGACACAATTCGTAACTCAGAAGTCACCAGTTTCTTGCAAGGCTGCCAAGTTTTAAGACGCTTGAAGAGTTGTCGCCTTGGTCTCTGCAGTCTGCAGTGTGGATAAATTTACGGCGTTCTAAGTGTGAAGTTTGAAGTGAACAATGTCTTGCACACAAATGCGTGTGTGTTTGGGTTGTTTCAGTTGTGAACCCTTCACTCATGAACCAGCATTGTTCGTGATCTTACAATTGTGAATGAAAACGAGTCAATGTGCAAATGACAAATCATGTCAAGAAACCTCACGTTTGTTGGCAAAAGATGAACGAACACTAGAATTTTGCCAAATCGTTTGAGCACAGAATCTTGATTTTCACCGAAAAAGAAATCGTGTTTCGAGTGTGTTAATTTTTGTGACGGATCAGGCGCTGACGTCCTCATCCGCGCTGCAGTCAAGCCGACGTGGGACTGTCAAAGACAATTCTGAACCTCCACCGATGTGTAAAAGTCTGAATGTCCTCCAAATCGAACAAATTTCACGCAGAACAGGATGTTTCAAAATTCGGTGGGACCTTTGGAGACAAAGTTTGAGGTCAGGTTGCACGCTGTTTGCTTCAGTTCGTACTTTAGTTCGCAGGTTTGCTGAGTTTCTTACGTTTGAATTACCGTGAGAGCAAATATTGTGTTTTCACATCGAGGACCTAAATCACGGGGATGTTGTATGAGCCAATAAATCATAATAACAGGACAGTTAGATGGAAGACGCAACAATGCAACGCAGCGGCTAATGTTAGAGACATTGTGCATCGGCGATACCAATAAGTATTCATAAACCGCCATCAGCCTCCACTAACTTGATTAGAGTTCCTTCTAGTGTCGGGTGGATTCCTGAAGATAAATGACAATTTTCCGCGGCTCCTTCTTGTTATCATGTTACGGGAATGGTGTGTGAGAGTAAGGTATGGCTGTGACAAGCGTTGAATAATAGAGAGAGTCTGGTGCTTCTGCGATCCGCACAACGCACCGTCTCGTGCTGAAGAAAAGAAAACATGGCTTTCGATGCGACAGCTGGTGATCACCACAAATGAAGCAGCCTGGTCCCCCGTCGCAGGTCTATTTTCCTTCCGATTAGAAATCACACCCTCAAAAAGTGATTTCACTGCGGCTTCTTGGCTCAATGAAGGTGTAGAGAAGAGCCCCCCACTATGGGGCAGAGATAATGAGGGCGGGAAGGCCTCTGATTGGTCTAGAATTCAAAATCCAGCCTTCTGATTGGTCTAGAGGCCAAGTGC
>JAAUXT010095315.1_pt1 | contig 16740 bp, 15 predicted proteins | sample 7278171 | NCBI WGS metagenome assembly JAAUXT01 (sample SAMN14350112, study PRJNA611818) | marine sediment metagenome | isolation source: surface marine sediment (1.8m) | place: French Polynesia: Moorea | collected 2018-08 | reverse complement strand
GAGCCAAATAAGAGCAAGCCAAATCAGAGCAACTGAAATTTCCTCAAATCACGGCGAGCTCCATGGAGCTATTTTTGAAGTTGAAGTTGGACCCCCTTCCAATTGGATCTATCCGCACTGCCCAGAAATGGCATTTGTTCACTTCAAATGTACAGTTGAACTGGATCTATTGAACTGCTGTTGGACACCCGCTGCTGTTTTCCAAATGTTTGTTCGCCTGCTCCTTTTTCTCGTACAGTTATTGCTTGGAAATAAACAAAATAACAGATTGTCAGCTCAACAGGTGTTTGGTTTGGCGGGAACTTCTCGTCGCCGCGAGATGGAGCCGTCGAGGCGAGAATGAGGTCACCGGAAGTGCAAAGCACAATGGCGGAAAAAGCCAAAAATGATTCAACACCGTTAAAGTGCCGTTTTGTCTTGGTTTGTCGCAAGTAAAGCACAACTAAGCAAGGTAAGTTTTATCTCTTACATCGGCGGATGTTGAGGTACAGTGTGCTTTGCAGTGTCTGTGGTGGATCTCAGATTGGAGACAAGTTTGACTTGCGCCGTCTGCAATTTGAAAATGTCATGATGGTTGAAGTGTCAGTTTGACAGGCGGCGAGTGTTCAGGCCTAAATTTGAACTGCAGTGAATCAAGATTGAATAAATTTGATTCAAAGTGGCACATGGCGGCGAGTAGATCCAACTGCTGAACTCAGTGAAAGAATGGGTGGCCCCACCCAACCCAGAGTCTCAGAGCTACATACAGCAGCTGGCTCAACTCGGTCAATTCGATCTGTTGCATTTTTAAACCGGCAGACTCTTAGATTTATCAGACTTTGTCTTGCTGTGTGTCGTCTCTGTATATGTCACATTCGCTTTCCTTTTTCCGTTTGATCCAAGGCAAGATCTCTTCGCAAAGCGGGAGCAGCTCCCCCACAGTTGCTGTACTCGGACCGCAACAGTCAGATGAATGGCGATTGTCTGTGAATTACTGCTTTGTGTAAACTGTGCTATCAGAGAGAACGTTTCAGCATCATTTGTCAAACTTTTTTGGTGCGCAGATCATTGTTTTTGCATCAAACATGGCCATTTGCAAGCTTTCAACGGATCTTTTGTTGAGAAAAGGAGTACTTTCACAGCACATTGAGCAAACACGTTGTGAAGCGCATGTCAAAGATGATACTGTGCTCTGTTTGTTCCTCTTTGTCTTTTGTTCTGTATGTACAGTGTTCATGAATGAATGAAATGCTTCAAATCTCCGGTCCTGGGTTCACTCCGGAGGGACGATCTGCATGCCAATTACCCTTTGAGCCTCAGCGAGCGCGCATATCTCGTGGAAACGGTTGTTTGCAGATATGCGGTGGCCAATATCTCTGCTGGATGATAAACTGCAGAAAGCAGCGCTGCTCTTTCCGCTGTCAGGGCCTGTGGAATTTATGCGCTGTCTGTCGGAAGGCCATAAATTATGCGCTAATGTTGACATTGTTCTTCGGGCGGTGGTCCCCCCAGACAGTGGCAGACACACGTGAACACTTCGAACGATATTCCAGCCAGGAAGAGTGAGCTTGCAGAGCAGGCTTTGTGGCAGCGTTTTCCAGTCCAGCACGAGTGAAGGAGTTGAAGTTGGGGAGGGGGGTGAGGGGGGGGTCTCAACGGAGTCCAATGGCTTGTTGCGCGAGTCAATGATTCAGTGCAGAATTGAACAGCAGAATCGCTTGTGGAGACGCGCTGATCTCCACAGACCCAACTGCGCATTGACTTGAAGAAGCTCGAACATTTCCCAGTCGGAAACACATCGACCGATCGTGTTCTGCGCGGAGAGGTATGACTCATCCGTAACTGCAGGAATATTCACTCCACTGCAGCGGAATGCTCATCTTTGCCGCTTTTTGAGTGTTATGCAATGTTTGTACAGCAGAAATCTGCAGTCAGCTGCAGTTGCATTCTCTTCTTCCTCGCACGGTTTATTTGCTTGGATCGTGCCTCGCAAAAAGCGGCGGATTGCCTGTTGAAAGGGACGGACGAGTGGATTGCAAGCCGATAAAATTGCAATCAACTCTGGATAAATGCGAGGAAGCTTATCGAATGGGGAAGCAGCACTGCAGTTTTCCCTGGGTAGACTGGCAACACACGCGTCATGTTTCATGCATTGAGCGGAGTCGTCAGTGGGATTTTCCTCAACAGTTTTCTTTTCTGAGCCGGTTTCCCCCTCTACCCATCTAAAATTGGTCGCGTTCCACCCGAATCGTGTTGATCCCACTTGGGTGAGTGTGTATGTAGTGTGTGTGTGTGTGTGTGTTTGTGTGTGTGTGTGTGCGTGCGTGTGCGTGCGCACGGTTTGTGTGTGGCGCGTCGGGATGTTCTTCAGCAGATCTGGGACCACACGTCCCTCCAGATTCTGCACCTTCTGTGGAAGTTGAGGCAGTTCGTGGATGTAGAGAGAAGTTCCGAACATTTTCAGGCTGAAGACGAGCAGAAAATCTCCGTCGTGGGGTTGGCTGGCTGTCTGTGTGTGTGTGTGTGTGTACACGTGTGTGTGTGTGTGTGTGTGTGAACATCTCAAGTTTTGATGTGATCCAGGATGCAAGCGTGACCAACACTGATGATTATTCTCGAAAACTTTCTGAGAACTCTCACGTGTGCCAGAAATCTCACAAACACAGAGGAGGCTGCGGCACGCACAATGGAAATGATTATGCTTGAATCAGCGCTTACAAACCGTTGTATGAATCAGAATGAGTTGTTTCAGCGCTGCAGATCTCTGCGCCAAGGGCCCTCGAGATAAAGCAATTGGTTTGGCAAGCAGTTCCAGCCGTACTTGCCGACCACAATTACGTGAAGATAATGGGTTAACGAAATGTTCGTGTTCGATACGTGTGGCATGCATGAAGACTTTGAGTACATTGCTTCAGTGTTCGGAAGATGGGCGCTCTACGAGTACGTCAGGTCAGCGAACTTAAGTCAGCTCGCGCTCCCTGGCCATTGGCTGCAGCGAATTTCTTGATCTGTGAGTGCGAAAGATGCAACGCAGGTCTTTACGGAGAATGCCTTCCCTGCTGGTACGGCCACACTCGCAATGCTCAAGAGTTGTCCCAACCCAGCTGCGTGTTGGATACTTGGTGTGAGTCACTCCGAGGCTGGTAACGAAGCTCTATTTTCACTGTGTTATTGTTGGACTCTGGTTTCAGCTCATCGTTATGTTCGCCCAACCGCAAAGGTGCGATCTCCAGCTGTTGCGTGACTCAACCACAAGTTTTTGCGCTCGTTTTGAGCAACACCAGATCGTACAGACAGATTGAGAGGAAGTGTTCAGCTGCACGAGTCTGGCATCTGCTTCGCGCCGTGAACTGGGGACGCCTTTCTGAAGTGGACACGTTTGTGTACTGCGAGTACACACTGACATCGTGTGGTTCACCGAGGAGCTGCGTCACATCCACTGGGGTGAAACACGCGCGTCTCTGGCTGTGCCAAAACAAACTGTGGCTTCCTGACAAACGCTCGGGTCAACCACCAAAACCACTTGAGGGCGGTGAGGTCGCTAACTCGAGTGGTTAATTTTGCGGAGATCTTCCGCAAAAGATTCACGTGTTCAGCGAGATAAATTCTGATGTGCCTCGGGGGCGGGTCTGGCCTGAGCTGAGTACGACACTTCATGGCATCGTCAATTCACGGAGGCAATAACAGAGCGATTGCTGGACACATTTCCGCTTCAGATATTGATTTTGAATGCATTTCTTGTAAGTTACGCTTGTCAGTCGATTGAATTACAGACGGGACATTGAGGGGGGGGCGGTTTTCTTCATTGTGCTCTCTGAACGTTGTGGAATCGCTGGGTCTTCATGAGCAGGTGCAGTGTTTCACGACGCGGGGTGGAGACGGTGTTTGTCGTTTGGCAGGGTGTTGTCGTCAGCGGTTTCTCGACTGCGGTGCCAGGGTACTGAAGCTGCTCTTTCGCGTGAACATGGTGAACTAGGGAATGAAACTTGGTGGTGCTGTGTAGTAGTTCTGTGGTCTGGGTTTGGTTGCAACAATGCAACACAGCCTGCTGTCCGCTCCGCTGGAGAGATCACATGTGACGCAAAATTTCATGCAGAGCCTCCAGGAATGGAACTTCGAAAGAACCATCCGAGAGACCCCTGAAAACCCGGGACTCGACAGGAGCTTCAGGCTGCCGCACGCGATCGTGTTGCGAGGCTCGTCATGCCCAGCTCCACCCGGCGAGTTGACGGTGTGAGAGGCGCACTGCTCCCACCTCCACTGTTGGGGCTGCCGTCCGCCTGTCGTCCTGCAGCGCGAGGCCGTCCCGATCATCGCCGTCCCGTCCCCGGGGAGAGCAGCGTGACTCAACCCCCGCCGCACACTCCGTCACTTTTCACAGAAGCTGTTGCCGGCTGCAGGCAACAGTTTGAGTTTCTTGGCACACATGTTGAAAGACTTACACTCCTGAAAGCTGCTGCTGATGTGAAGCTCATGTTGTCGCTTTTTGGTGTTGTAGACAAAACAGTCACAGACAGCTTGTGTGCAGAAACACACGTCAGCTGACAGAGCTGAGCAGACCTTTGTTTCCTGTTTGCTGACAAGCAGCTGTGAGGTTTGAAGCGGACGTCCGCCGCTGTCATGTTCATCATCGCTCGATGTGCAAACAATGAGGTCTGCGGGACGGACACAGCCACTTCCGGTCATTCGTCGTGCGTCCTCACCAAGGTCACACACTATCTCCAGGATCCCGCGCAAATTACGTGCGAGATCGCCAGGTCCCGGTCCGGAGCAGTGAAACCATCAGCTTCACACCGAGTGCGCTCCGCTCTGTGTCGAGCCGTTCTGAAGGCTGCTCGGCCCAACTTGGGTCCGGTTCTGTTCAGGTTCACTTGGTCCGCTCTTCAGCTCAGACTGATCGTGGCCAGAGCAGAGCTTTTTGAGGTCCAAATCCAGTGTGGTCTGCTGTGCCTCGACTCAGTTTTACTTCAGGTTGAGCATGGTCACTGCTCGTGTCAGCTCGGGTTGGGCAGGACCTTCGTGTTGGTGTTAAACACTGTTCTCTTTGCTCGTCCATCCTGAGGCTCGAGAGACTGGGGCGCTCCCCGAGTGTGAGCGACGAGACAAGAGGCGCAGTAAATTGAGCCGGACGCGTTATGGATTGACCACTGGCCGCCGCGTACACTGCGAGAAAAAGGGATCGTTTCAGACGTCGTGTCCCCGTCCGCCCCGCTGCACCGTGTGACGCAGGACAATTGTGAGTTGTGCCACAACGTGCGTGTGAACAGGGCGAGGAAGGGTCCCGTGGAGACATGGTCATTGACGCCGGAAGTGAGAGGAGCGTCGGGAGCTGAAAATAGCGCCGAGTACGCACTGGGCGCCTCATAAAGAGCGGCCCGGCTCCCTGACTGGACTGCGCTATGAGACGAGGGTGAGGTCAGTGGCCGTAAACCGGGCCCGGGCCCGGCGACCTCTGACAGGCCTGACTTGGAGAGGCAGGGATTCCTGGAGAGGGCAGGAACACTAGAACTCTGACATGACTGACTCTGAGAAGTCGGGGCAGAGGCCGCTCATTGGGGGCTGGCGAGGGGCGCACAGCAACCTCCGACATGGTTGTACTCTGGGAGACTTCAACGTGCAGTTGATGAGGTTCGTTGATGAAATTCACTTCCTTCAAAGATCCACTCTGAGCTACAGCCGTAGTCCTTCGGAGGGATCGTACATCTGGGGATATAATCTTGTATCGAGTCAGGATCGACTCTTGAGCCTTTGGCCTCCCATCTCTTCTGAGAGTGCAGACTTGTGTGCCAACGATGGCCCTTTCTGAATGGCTTCATTTTATGAATATTGCCTCGATTGTGATTGGGTAAATAGAGGGGCAATTTGAAGAGTCTTTGGTTTATTTGCACGGATTGACCCGGTTGGGATCAGCCGTAATCGAGTCGCGGGACGTGAAGCCGGTGGCGCTCCTCCGCCTGATCATGTTGTGCCGCTGTGCAGAAATGCGCTTTGCATGACATCGGGACAAAAGAGCGTTGCATGACAGTTGAAGCGATCACTGTGTTTTGGCAAAGCGATAATAAGTATTTTGACACCGTTTTGTGTGCTTTGTGGCCGGATGTGAGGGACTGAGGGCCTCGTTTTCAGCTCAACCTGGTTCTGTAGTTTGAAGTTCTGAATGAAGCGAAGGCAGAACATGGAGAGAAAGGAACCTAATTTCCCTACAAGAGGAGCTCATTTGGAAGTTGTTCGTCCGTTAAATTGATTCAAATCCTGATCAATGCGCTCATTGATCTGTTTGCGTTTCCCGCTCTGATCCGACTGATCGCGGTTCCGCTGAATGGAGCGTCGCTTTGAAACGCGACGCGTCGTGAGTTGTGAGCGGCGTTTATGGTAATTTGCGGCTGGAGTCGCTGTCAGTTTGATGGGGCGCGGGTCGAACATCGCGGTTCTGATGACGGCATCGTGGGAACCATCACTGATGACGCGCGGCGGAGCCAGCAGCGGGACGGGTCCGTGTCCCTGTGGACTATTGATCAGGGTGTAATTCGGTTCACCTGGGTCAGTGTCACGCACGCACGCGTACACAAGCGTACACAAGCGTACTTACAAATTGACGGTCCAGTTTTCTCTGGTGACGGCGACACCACCTCCACTGCGCAGGTGGTGACACCCAGTTTTCGGTTTGGCCGAGAAATGATCCCTCACACTGAAATGGTGAATTGATCCCTTCACTTGCTGATACGAGTCATGATGTGACCAATATTCGATGTAAAATGTAATTTATCTCTTGTGGAGAATGATAATTTTGACCGGGGCACCACACAAAGAGACTGATGGGTCGTCAAAATGGTTGAGTTCCTTCAGAATCATCTCGTTCTTCAATACACCACAATGCACACAGACACGTGGAATCTGCGCGCACGCGTGAAGTGTCACGAGAGGGAGTATCGACAAACGCACGCTCACCCACGCTTCGGCCAGAAATGCACAAACGTAGACGCACACGTAGCTCGTACTTTGGCATTATTACCATTGCATAGATACTCGTATGTACGTCTGCGTCTATGTCTGGAGTTATTTGCCGAACCTGCCTGTTTCGACGTGAACGACACGCACTCGTCTCAGAGTGGTTGAACCCTAACGTACCAGGCTCTGTCCAAATCTCTTGGGAATCAGCATGTTCACGGGAGTTGAGGGTCAACCCTCCGTACTGAACAGCTCGTTTAACACAGACGACAACAAGTATGGTCAGGTGATCAGTTTGTTATTGTTGTTGAGTCACAGGCATCTTTGTTGACAATACTCTGAAAAATGTACACACACAAAGTGGCGGAAATGTCACTGTGGTGGATTTCACATTCCTTCAAAGTACCCTCCTTGGAAAAGGATGCACTTCTGACAACGCGCGCACCATTGCCTGAAGCAACCTTGCCAAAGCCATGTGGGAATGAGTCCGATTTCAGTCTGGATGGCATCCAAGAGGTTGTCAAGTGTGGCATAGTTGTGCCCCCTCAGGCGGTTCTTCAGATAGGGGAAGAGGAAAAAGTCACAGGGGGACAAATCCGGACTGTACGGTGGGTGGGGCAGAACACTCTATCCAATTCTCCGGAGCTCATCTCTGACGAGTAGGGCCGTATGTGCGCTGGCGTTGTCCATGTGCAATTTCAGAAATTGTCTTCCTCTCCATAACAAACTCCTCCTTGTCCTGATTGCCATCCATGCCCTCTGGACCATGGCCTTGAACACAAACTTGTTGACTGTCCCGTTCTTCAGGTACTCAACATGCACTATTCCCTGCTGGTCAAAAAAAGGCACCATGAGGAGCTTCCTGATGGACCGCTCACGCCTCACAACTTGTCCCCTGTCCTCCCCTTTTGCCAGCCACTCCTTGTTCCTCTGCTTACTGTCAGGGTCATAAACATGTATCCATGACTCATCTGTTGTAACCACCCACTTCAGGCTGCACCCTCCAGGAAAAGAGTCCAAAAAATTCACTGCAAAGGAGACCCTCCGGCGCTTCTGTTCATCAGTGAGAGCATGCGGTATGAATTTGCTGGTGCATTTCTTGAGGGCCAAATCATGATGCAGTATCCTGAAAACTTCCATAAGAAGTGCTCAGAATCCTTGTCAACCTGTGGATGTCGATGTTCTTGTTCCTCCTCACTGCATGCCTGCACACATCAATGTTACCGCGGGTGCGACCACTTTTAGGGCGTCCGCTGCGTGGAAGGTCACCAACCTTCCTCCGCCCCAAGGCAAACTCCTTGTGCATCCTGAAGACACTTGCTTTGGAATAACATTCATGTCACAAGAACACTTGCCTGAGATCTGACAAAGTCTTGGAAGCAGGCACGCCCAATCTCATGCTGTACCAAATGCAGACACGTTGGATCGTCCGCAAAGGCAGTTCCATTGAAATCCCAGCGCGTTTTGACATGTTGTTGGTCAAACAGTTAATGGCATTTGGTAAGAGTGCCACGGATTTGACTCAGAGACCGACCAAAACATTGCGTAATTGGTCTCCAATTTGCGCTCTTGGTAGTCAAGGACCAAGGGCACATCGATCACAGACAACTCGCGTGAACATGCTGACTCCCAAGACATTTGGATAGAGCCTCGTACAAGCACCGACGAAGAAAATGCACGTTCACCAGACGCATGTTCTGGCGCGCGCGCGCGCACGTCGCTTACTTTACGGCCCGATCAATCACGGTTTGTTGCCGGTTGAACAGCTGAAGAGGAAACACGTGCAGCAGCAGCAGCAGCCTGAACCAACAGCACCTGTCCGAACTCGCTGCACAGATACGGTGCGAGCAGGTTCCTGCGGTGAACCGGGTTCTGACGCCTTTCTGAGCCTTTCCGGGCCTGAGATGTTTGATCTCTCGAGTGTTCGGGCTTCACGCGCTCGTGCACTGCGAACTCAGCTCAGCGTCTTAGCTTTGTGAGAAAGGCCCAAAGTATTTTCATGGTGGATGGCTGGTGATGTTTTTTCACTGTGTTCAGGAGATCAAAGCTGAAGAGATCGAGTTGTGTCCGGTTTGACAGGTGGCTGCAGATGCAGCAGCGGATCCTCGAGGTGCTCAGTTCCGAGTGCAGCCTGTGCTAGTTGTGTTCAGCAGGACCTTCGTCGCGTTGTCACAGCCGTACCCATTCTCTTGTGCCCACACCGCATCGCCAACAGCTTGAGCTGAATGCGTTCAGTCTGAAGACACAAAATTTTCCAGCCCCAGCGCTTTTCTGATTTTGAGTTGGTTGCAAACAGTGTTTGGTTTCAATCAAAGAACGAATCTTACGAGCGCACGTGCAGCAGGCAGAAAGGCTGAAAAAAGAGGACTTGGTGGTCTGTCCACAGCCAATTGTGTCTGCCAGGAAAGTCGGCACAGAATTCGCCGTATCGCATTGGATCCCGCAGCGCCGCTGAGTGGCGTCCGGATCCCCGCGGAAGCTTGGGATCCCTGCGCTGCCTCGAGACCGGCCGCTCCCAGCAGCTAATTGCATTGGATCCGCAGGAAATCACCCTGAAAATAGCGGCGCTGCAGGTGCGGCTCACACTGCAGACGTGGTGCTGCGCGTCAGGGCGATGGCGCTGCGTCGCGAGGTGCGGTCAGGCCCGAGTCACACGGGAGGCGCTGTGCCCCGTGGGGCTGGCATCGTTCATACGCGCTGCGTCGTGGCTGGCGACCCAGGGGCCCTCTGACCTGCACAGGGACGCTGCGCCTGACGCTTGCAGTGTGACACGGGTTTTGGCTGCACCTGCAGAAGCTGCAGATCGTGCACTCAGCGGGTACCGCGCGGTGCGGACGGACGCTCCGCGGGACTCGCTAGGAAAAGAGGCGCTGCTCGAGCTGACCGAGCCGCAAATTTGCGCGAAGTGAGTTTCCAGCTGTTGTGTCAAAATGCAAAATGCAGGCCTGCAGACAAGTGAGATTGTGCACCGTGGACGCAGGATTTGGAGACGGACCTGGCAGGGCGAGCTCAACTTTGAGCAGGAAGAAGAGAAAGGAAAAGGACATTTGTGCACAGCACTGTGACCTAAGGGGCAAACTGTTTTGGACGGGTGGGGGGGGGAGATCTCGGGCCCTCTGGAAGTGTCCTGATGCGTGAGCTGGTCGTTGAACAGTTTGTTTGTTGGAGTGGGACGTTGAAAAGATCCTTGCTGTTTCCTCTTTTGTCTGGTCCTTTCCCAGTTTCAAGCAGACGATTCGTGGCTCACTACAGAGGGCAGCAGTCTTGCCTGCAATTCACAATGTCCTCAATGAGTTTTTATTCGCTCTCTCCCATTCTTGTTACATGTAATTTTTTTGTGGAATTTTCCTTGGGGTTCTTGTGCGTTTTGTTTGCAGCATTTGGTTTTATTCAGTGAACGAATCAGTCAGCCTTGGGTGTGTCTCGGTTGCATCAAATCGGGGATATTTTATTGGTCCAGGTGGTTCCGATGAACTCGGCCCAAAAGTTCGCGGTTTGTATTGAATGTGGACCGTGGGTGGTGGTTTAGTTTCTGCTCACACGTTGTGTGGAGCGCGTCTGAGAAATTTGTGATTTCCACTGAAGATGGTGATCGTGCACTGCGCGCTCCATTTTGTCGAAAAATCAGGCCTCAGTTTATCTTGCTCTCCTACTTTCAGACGACCGGGCTGTTTCTTTTTGCACGTTTTGTAAATCATTGCAATTTCTCTCAAATTGGCTGAAAGCAGAGTCTCCCTCATGAGCGAGAAATTGAATGTGAATGGAGACCCGCCAAACCACATCAAAGAAGAGGATTGGGGTCCCCACCCTGCCTCATGCGCGGTGCCTTGTTGGCTGTGAGATTGGAGGAAAAAAGAATTTCTTCGCGAGAATTGGCCTGGAGACACAGTTTTGGCCCGCTGATCGTCGGTGTCGAATCGGTGTTGGCTGCGTTGGGACCTCGTGTCAGAAAACAACGAAGTTGAAATTGTCGCAAGTTGTCTCAGTTGTCTTCCACTGTGTGTGTGTGTGTTTGTGTGTGTGTGTGTGTGTGTGTGTGTGTGTGTGTGTGTGTGTGTGTGTGTGTGTGCAGGTGAACATTAACTGTGAGGAGCGGCAACTTTGTGAGCAAAATTTGGATTGATTCGCTGTGTTTGTTGTTGACATCTTGTCAACCCAAGGAGCGTCTGCACCCTGAGTTTCGATCCCCAAGCGTGAAATGATACCATCTCGTTTGGGAGAAAAGAATCTTCTGATCAGTTGCGATGGTCACCCTGAGACACGTCGCACAAAAGGATCGCTCGTGGGGGGCTGGCCGCTCTTGGGGAGCGATGTCAGGAAGAAGATCAAAGCAACACGTGAAGTCCGTGATGAGCAGTGTGAGCGGAGAAAAGCTCCTCGTGTGGGTGGTACCGGGGTATCATGACCACGACACACGCGATGCCTGTAAAGCCAGGAAGGTCGAATCTGAGAGACCGTTCTCTTTTATAGATTACAAAGCGTCAGTCATCCTTCGAATGCGAAGATTGAGCACAATCCTCTTGGTCAAGTGCGTCGAATACGTGGAGCTGTGCAGGAACACCTCAAGTTCTGGCGAGTCGCAGACTGTCAGAGGTGGAGGGAAAAACGAGAAATGAATTCTTTTCAGGTTGATTGGGTGACGATTTCATGCCCACCTGTGCTGAATGTTTGCTTTTCGCAAACTTGGCCTTCGCGTGCGCGGGGTGCGCGCGCTTTGATCAGGTCGGTGCAGGTGCGGAAAAAATACAGGCTGAAACGTATTGTGCATTCATACTGCACGAAACGTGAAAGAAAAGTGGAATGAGGTTTGCTTCCTCTCGTGACAAAAGATGATGAAAAACAAACTGATTTTGAACAGGCTTGTCTGAAAAGCTCCAAAGCGGGCGAGTTTGAACAGACCGTGTGACTCGGTCGTATTTATCATAAATTAAAGGGAGAAATTTGGGTAAACGTTGCCAAATGTCTCACTTGTCCTGTTCGCATGCGAAGTTCGCACGCTGCGTGCAATCGTGTTCGGTTTGTTCTCCATGCATGTTGAGTTTTCCCCCCAAAAGCCCAGAAATAACGGGAGTGTGTGGAATTTCGCGTTCTGGGATTGGACTCCGGCAGGTGCAACAAAAGGGCTTCAAAACACACAGTGTGGGAAAGTTGTGAACTGTGAACAATTGAAATGCACGTTGTCGGGGACGGAGTTCGCAAGATTTGGGACGTGTTTCTTGGTGGACGAACTGAACTCACGGCTTGCTGAGTTGAATCCACGGTGAAGGAACGAAAATTCGGCGGCGGTGGGGCGCTTCGTCCGATTCTGAGCGGCCGAGTTCTTGTTCAACTTTCAGTGACGGCACAGTTGGACCTCACAATGATCCGAAATCCGTTTTGGTGCAGGTCATGTCCAAGTTTGTGTGTGTGTGTGTGTGTGTGTGTGTGTGTGTGTGTGTGTGTGTGTGTGTGTGTGCACGCTCTCATGTGCATGGCTTCCCACATTGACAGCAGGTGACCCATGTCGCCCTGTCGCGCGCTGCTCCTCCCCCGGCGACTCCTCGACTCTCTCCGCGGCGTCAGCTGCAGGTGCGTGACGCGGCCCCAGCCTCTTCCGTGTTCACCGCAGATTTTGCAGCTGATTGAATAGTTCAGGCATTGTGGAAATTGGAACAGATGGTGTCGTCGCTGTTCCGCGCTGCGTCACGCACCGCGCGCTGCTGGGGGAGTCGGATTCTCCGTGTGTGACATAGGTGACCGACCCTCCTTGAGTTCCACACACAAACAGAAACATTTTACAGACTCAATGTGAATGCATGTTTCCGCAGCCTTAGATCTACGTTTGACTTTCTCGAGTCGTGTTCAGGAAATATTCCGATCAGGCACCGCAAACTTTCCCATCTGTCAGTTTTTCAAGCACATGCGCACTTCGTAAACACGAAGTGCCATCGCTGTGCTCTTGTGCCATATTCGTTTTATCAGCGGCATCTGTTCGGAGTGGCCTCCGGGCGGCAGGCTGGCTTCCTCCCCGGCGCGGAGACCTTATCGGGCCGGAGCGCCCGACGCCCCGCTCCGTTCGGGCGTCGCGCCAGCCACGTGTTGTTGGTGTCGAGCCCGTCTTTTATCAGCGGCTTTGTGTTCAAATTTGAAGTGCGAGGAGAACAGCGAAGGAGAGAACAAGTCATTGATCCGTTCAAAATCGTGTGTGTGTGTGTGTGTGTGTGTGTGCGTGCGTACCTTGGGCGGTTTCGCATTTTTACGGTGCACAAGAAAAGAAATTTGATCGGCATGGTGCCGTCATACTCGATTGTGTGTACGCGTGCGGTTGTGGAACCTGGACTTGATTTATCGTGTGTGTGCAGACCTGTGTGTGCGTGCGGTTTTGAAGCACATTGCAAAATCGACTGGTGTTTTCGGTGGTCGTATTCCACGTGGCCAAGTGTGATGAAGTTGCGCACGAACTTGAAAGCCATTTGCGGGTTCAGGTGCAGACTGAAGACCCCTTGGTGTGATTCAATGTTCTGTTGCGCCCGAGCAAAGCTTTTCTCCGCTGTGTCAACTTAACTCTGGGACATCTGCCTGTGATAAATTATGAAGAAAGCAATTTCAGTTCGCAATCTTTTGAATGAAAAACCCACAATGCACTTGCGTACGACGAGGCATGCTCATGCGTGTGAAAGCTTTTTTTCCTGTTTCGGTTTGGGTTGTGCGACACTTTTCTAACTTCACAAAACAAGGAAACGGATGTTTCAATTTTGGGAACCACAGCGCACATCGGCCCCTTTTTTCAACGCCGTTTGAAGACATTCTGAGGGTATGTCGTTGACACTGCGCCAGCGTGCACGTCAGTGGCCAAAGGAAAGGGCCAACTCCTCTTGGATGCAACGGACGCCGCATCCAGGTTGGGACCCAGGCTGGGCTGCCAAACTTTAGTTCAGGCTGAGGAGGAGCTGTGTGTTGTTTTTGTCAGGAGATTGAAATGTAAATTAGCAGCGGGAAATTGCTCTTTGTCTTGAGAGCGATGGGCTTGACATGGGACAGAACGCCTCGGGATATCCTGCATAGTTTCCTCGGCATACCTGAAGCTTTCTTACCTTCAGCCAACTCTCTCCTCGGGCCTAATGCACTAATTTCCAAAGGAACCAGGGACGGACGCGAGGAACTTGTGAAATGTGAGGAATTCGTGGCCGCGGTGTGTTGAGTGTCTGTGTGAAGATGGTCATTACCATAACATTACTGCCAAATAGGTTGTTTCGGGTCTGAAAAGACGACGAGTGAATGTGTGGGGAATGTTTGCAAACACGGATCAAAGATGAGGATCTTCGTTGTTCGGTGACTAATGCTCCAAAATGCCACGTTGGTTGAATTTGGGGCATCGTGTACGTTTTTTGTGCAAAGTGTAATATTTCCGTGGGTTTTGTAATATTTGGCTGTCAGATTGTGAAGAGAATCGTCCCTGTCGCGTCGCATCAGATCTCTGAGCTCCAACGAGACAGAATCCAGTTTCAGTGCCATAAGTCAAATTTTCTTGCCGCGGCAAGCAAGACAAGTGGGCAGCAACACCCCTGGTTGGCTTCCCCCCACCTTGTGGAAAGTGAACTGCCTTGGGTGGTAAACCGCTCTGTGGCCAGTGACCCTGATCTCGTGGTATGGCCGAAGTCAAGTTTGGGATTAGAGCTAGTACCCGAACCTTTGCAGATTGCGACGATTCGAGCTCTTGTTTTTCGCACCAGCCGGATCATCAAGACACGTCTGTCACTCTTTGTGTTCGGGCACACACAGTGATTCCGTGGTTCGGGCAGCTGGATATTGTCTTGTGAACAACTCTGAGGAGAATCACCACGTTTGTTGCTTCGCGCAAACTGACAACCTTGCAAAAAGTGCACGACGTAGTGTGTGCACAAGTCCTCTCTGCATTCATGAGTTCAAGAAGCGAGGCGAGGTGCTCGAAATTCAAAGGGATTGACTTCTCTGATGCTCATGAGCTTTGCTCGTCTTTCGGTGGAGGGGAATTCTGAGGATCCTGTGCACACACTCACACGGGTGGAGACTGTTTCTTTACGCAGGACGATTTCAGCGCAGAATGCAGAGTTGAGAGCTTTTCGTCCGTGCGGGGAATTTCTGTGTAGATCTGGTGTCGGGGGTGTTTGGTCGCAGAATTGAGTCTGAACTTGGAACACCTGGCGCCCGCTGGATTTGCATGGAACCAGAAGAGGCTGCTCCTGCTGCAGAAACCGGACACCTGGACAACGTGGACGCTTTGCGGAAGTGACAGCAAGTCGGTCAGCAGGAACACTGCTCAAACTGCCTTCGTCTGGTGGATGAAACAGGACAGATCCCGCCCGACGTTTGTTTGGATCTTTGGCGTGTGGAAATATTTTGCTGTTGGTGCAGAGCTGTTTACTTGCGGCCTGCAGATAATTCAAAACACAATCACACAGCAAATGAGATATCCGTTCCGCGTTGACAACAACTCGACACTTTTGAACGCAACAGGAGCACCCCAATTTGAACCACAAATTCTTCACAGATATTTTTTTCCCACAAAAAACAGAAAACAGCAAATGACGTGCGGCGTGGAAGTTTTCCAGGTCAGAGTGGAGTCAAAGGTGTTTGTATTGGGCGCTGTTCGCACGAGGCGACGGCGGCGGGTCACGGGGCGGCGCTGATCACAGGGCGCGAGGAACGAGCATCGTCAGGCTCAGAAGTGGCAACAAACCCGGGGATTTACGACCGCGAGTTGGGGGAGGGATCTGTAAATTTCAGCTGAGGCTGTGACTTCGGAGGACAATCGTTTTCAACTTTGAGCAGTTGGTTGTGCCGAACAAAGACCCAAAGTTGTGAATGGGTGGAGAAAAAGTGAGTGAGTGAGTGAGTGCACTCGCAGTGCTCGTAACAACAGGCCCACGCACTTCGCATGGGGTACGAGGGGGCTTTTTTGTGAAAAGGCGTTCTGTATGGAATATGGCATCGTAAATCTGAGTTTCTAATGGCAAGAGGGACTCTGAACTCGCTGACTCCGAGGATAGTGAGGGAAGGTGCGAAGGCTTGAAGGGAGGACGGACTGTCGATTTCGCTTTTGTTGCCAAAAGTCTTGATGATCACGTCTTTGGTCACATCTTTGAAACGTTGACGTGAAGATTCACACGTTCGAGCGGCGCTCCTCCTCATCTTGGCCAGAGGCCTGGATTTCGCGTCTTCTGCAGGACCGTCTGTGCGCGAGAAAGACGCGCAGTGCGCAGCCGAGGCTTGACAGTGCGCGGGGCTCAGGCATGACAAACAGTGCGACACGGTGGCTTTGTGAGAGCCTCCCAGTCATGCAGTTCAATGCGGAGGGAAGGCTGCAACACGCTTCATGTGGGGAAAACACGGAGAGCGAGAACATTGCCGTGAATGGGATGGAATCAAAACTCACACTGAGCTCTACATGTTGAAGGAGAGCATCGTGCACACGAGGAAAGTTCTGTGGAGAGGCCTCTTGTCACAGTGGGACTGGAACATATTGAAAATTGAAATTCTCAGTGCATGGTTTGAACATGGATAAACTGCATTTTACATACAGTTGCTTGCTGGAAGGTGGCAGCTTTTCTGGCAGCTGCAGACGATTCAGTTCGTCATAATTTTTGCCAGTTGCGCAGATAATTCTCCAAGTGTTCTGTTATTGTTGCAAAGTACAAACAAAGGACGTAAAACAATGTCATGAAAACAAGAAAGAGGACGGATATACGAGGATGTATCAACCCAAAGTGACAATTATCATGATCAGCAATTGGTCACGGATGAGCACGTTCCTTGTAGAATTGCACCAAGCGAAGTGCGTCGATGCGACTGTTC
>JAAUXT010040271.1_pt1 | contig 16742 bp, 11 predicted proteins | sample 7278171 | NCBI WGS metagenome assembly JAAUXT01 (sample SAMN14350112, study PRJNA611818) | marine sediment metagenome | isolation source: surface marine sediment (1.8m) | place: French Polynesia: Moorea | collected 2018-08 | reverse complement strand
AAAGATAATTTGTTCTATCTATAAAATTATTCCATCCTAATTCTTGTAATAATTTTGTTTCAGATATAAATCTTGTTCCTTTTACTAAAATTAAAGCACAATGATATATTAGTCTTGTTATTCTTTTTATATTCTTTTGACTTGAATTGATGTAAAACATACAACAATAATCTAAAATAGATTCTATAAGACCTTTGTATAAATATTTTGTTCAAATGGAACTATTCAAGAACTTTCAACAACAAAATGTTTGGCAGTTACTTTGTGCCATTCAGCAAAGCTATGCTAGGAAACGTGAGTGATACAAGTCACCAAAGGAAGTTATCACTGAACAAATGGCTGTTGTTTGTTGTTGAGATGTAAAATATTTTTGGTGCACAATGTTGTGAATTTGGTCACGGATTGATGTGTGTTGTGTGTTTGCATATTTGTTTTTCTTTATTTGTGTGGGCACAAGGTCTCGATGGACGTTATGACCGTTTTGATGAAAAAATAGAAAAAAGAAAAAGAATTCAACTACCATATGCACCTGCTTTGCGCTGCGTGGGAACCAGAGCGTCGAAATTTGCCTCCGAGCAGAAGCTGTTTGTAGCAGACAACGCTCACTCGTATCACACGTGAATTCACTATTCAGGTTCCTATCCTCTCTGGACAGTTTTTTTTTTTTTTTCCATTTGTTCACATAAATGAACTGCCAATGACGGGAAATCGTGGAACAGGCTCGACTTACAATATAATTTGAAAATTGAGTGAATGTGATGAACAATTGTCCCGAAGGAAGTGTTTCTGATCTGTGCAGGCAGCAGGCGTTGTCGAACATGGCACAAAATGCTGAGGACAAACCCACAGCACCGTGGCTGTACAAAGCAGTGACCAGATGGCGGCCAGCAGATGATCCTTTTTTCGATGAAGGAAACAAGGTCTGTCGCGTGACGACCAAGCAGACCGTCGCCGATGTCGAGGAAGATGAAGGAACAGATGTACCTACGAGGTTTGTGTAACTTGTGCAGATGAACTGGTTTGTTGTTACAACGAATCTGAGCTGTTTCTGGATCAGCGGTTCTACTAGTGATATGACGACTTGATGAACGTTTCTGTTTGCTTCGCAGAGGGTTGTCGTTTCGTTGCCAGATCGCACAGTGCCCAGGAAGTTTCAATAACGTCCGAGAGTAAGTTGAATGTGTTCTGTATTGTCTCGTCATGAAACTGAATTCTGCTCTGAACTTGTTTGTGACAAATGTGGGATTTTTCAGAAAGCACACTTGTGGAAGAAAGAGTGCAAAATTTCCTGTGCTTCACTTTGCAGGTATGAAGCACACTACAACACCGTTCACAGAAATGTCTGTTCAGAATGCCGAAGAACCTTTCCAACCAATCATCTCTTGGAAATACACATTCTTGAATGGCACGACAGCATGTTTCAGCTTTTGGCGGACAAACAAAATATGGTGGGATGTTTCTTCAGTTTACTTCTCTTCACTTTTTTTTCTGCTGGTGCTTCGGTTTCTGAGGCAAACGCAGTTTTGATATCCACATTTTGTACGAACGAACTTGCAACTTTCTTCTTCAGTACCAATGCTTCGTAGAATCATGTGATACCAAATTTGCTGATGCTAAAAGCAGAAAAGATCACATGGTGAAAACTCACCGCTACCCGTCAAACTTTCGATTTGACGTCGCGCTGCCGAAACAAGACAGGTACGAGCCACCGACTCCAAAATTTCTTCAAAATATTTCGAAGTGAAAACCCCTTGGTCATGCAGTCTCAGGTCAGAAGAGTTGACCTTGTGTGTTTCTGTTCAGAGGCAAAAAGCACAAAAAAGGGAAAAACAAGCCTAAAAGTGCGACGCAAGCTGAGATGGAGGTCGAGGTGTCTGAAGGAATCTCAGTGGACCCTGGGGGTACTGAAAGTGGCTCAGCATCTTCCGGTATCGTCAAAAACATTTCCGACTTTTCGTGGCAACTTCAGAACTTGGAAATTAGAAATTTTCGTGTCCAAAAATGGTTGACTGTGGGTTGATTGTGCCGTGCAATTTCTGCAGAGGTCGGAATGGAAGATGGCAGTTCCAGCCCTTTGCAAACTGCAGACTGTGCACAGGCCGAACATTTGGCATCTTCGTCGTCTGAGAACCAGCTGCCTTCGGGCAGAAAATTTGTGTACAAGTACGACAATTACCTTGTTCTTTTTTCAACTGCAAAAGAGGGGTGAATGAAATTATAAATTCAGAGCTGTGTCAGCACGCTGACCACAGTTGTCTTGCAGATTACTGTACGTCTTGTGCTTGTTGCGCAGAAAAAATTGCTGGCATGTTCAACACCATGTTGTGGCGAGCAATTTTTCCAGAAACTTGGTCTTCTTGCATTGCAGAGTACCCGAAAAGTTCAGTTTCGGACAGGGTGTGACTCGGGGTTTCAGTCGAGCTGGACGGGGTCGCGGGGGCCGGCGGCGGCGCGGACACTGGCACCAGGTGGCACAGGTCGAGCCGGGAGTTCGTACGAGCACAGACATGGAGCAAGTGCAGTTCATGGACATGGCCGAGGCTCTCGATCAAATCAGCTGACGGACTCAACTCCATCTGGGTACTTTGCGCGCTTTATGAAGAAATCTCAACCCAGCTCGATGCTCCAGTTTTCATACTACTGAAATGAAATTCCTTTGTGTTGAATGTCACAACGTTCGTGACCCGTGATTTACTGAAACAATGAAAAGAAACTGTTAGTCATCTATTTTATTGTTGCTTCTTTTGTCATTAACAAGTAGCCACACGTGTACAATACCCACGACAAGCTTCAAACATATTTCTGTGAACTCTAGTTTGCTGCGAAGTGAGTTGACTACAATTGCCAACAAATGTACCGTAACACCATCAAGATGCGCGTGTACGCACAAGGCGACGGCGAAAATCCAGCTGCCCGTACACGACTCGACAAACATCGGAGCACCGCCGTTTCCCGAGCGCTCATTCAAAAAAATTTCGTACCCGTGAGACACGACGCATTTGAAAGACCACCCAGAAATCTACACAGGCTTACGCACTTGACAAATTTTGCACCAGTACTTGATTGTAGGGATTCACGACATGTTGACAAATGTGACCATTTGCATGGGTAAATCGCTTTCCAGAGTGTTCTCTTCGTTCGTTTACGCCAAAAGTCACGAGTATTTTGACAAATATATGGAAGCAACATCGCAACAAGAAATTCTGTGCTTTCGTTCCAAGCTTGAAATTGGTTCAACGCGCCGTGCATGGTCACAGAATACAGCGTGACGGTTTCAATCAACTATTTCCCACTTCGCTGAAGCGTTACCCCAACACCCACTACATCTACTGCAGCTGCACAAACATCAGTTGTACATTTGGACACATTTGTCTAAGATTCTCTTTTTATCAACGGTGGCGGTGTGGCTTTCCCGCTCAACGATACTTCGTCTAAGGCCAGGGAATTTAAGGCGCCAACGCAGTGAGCTCACATCGTTTGGCGTTGCGGCAACTGGAGCTTGTCAGCACAAGCACACCCACTGCGTTGGTGCCTCCAACCGAACCTGGCAAAACTATAGCGACACGCGTCTGAACCATGTCCCTGTGTCCCGACATGTCTTCCGAATGCAAATTACCTATATTTCACGACACATTTCTGTCTCTACGCAATCCCCACTCGACTACAGGTGTGTTGTGTCAACATTTTTCTCGAGTCTATCACAGCTGAAAGCAGCAGCTGCTGCTGCCTACATACGTGCGAAAGCATCCACAACAGGCACATAGTACGATTCAACAGGATTGTACGCATTCATGAACTCAATTTCCTCCTTCATGAACAACCAACCTTTCAACCAGCAGAAAATCAGAATTATGGCACGACTATATTGGCATGTTTCATGGATGGAGCTGAAGAACAAAGCAGGAACGTTGATCCCTTCATGTGCACCGATTGAACAGCTTACCAGCCCGAGAGCAGTTTGCAGAAAATCTCTGCACGACGAATCTGGTGGAAAATCTACACGCGACTGAGTCAGGAATCACCAGTTGTGCTTCGGTAAACCGCACACCGCAGAAAAAGGTGAACCACACGTGTATCAGTCCACAGCAGGATGCACAGAGAAAACGCATCTCAGGGTGCTCGTTATCGAGTGGACGCAGCTCCAAACGTGCACACTTCAAGACACATCAACGCATCTCAACCCTCCAGCTGCCAAGGTGTGCGGCAACGGTATGTTCACAACAACGGTAGTTTCAAGATCTGTTCTTGAAACCCGCGAAGAATACCATACAACAAATGAACAGAGTTACAACGACATCCACTCTCACAATCCTTTGCAATCCAGAGTGTCCTTTTGGAATAACAACGAAACAAGTTTTTCAGCACAATTTCAAACATTTACGCGAACAATTCAACCAAGCAAACTTACCAGCCCAACAAGCGCGTCATCGTGAGATTTGTACAGGGCAGACTGCGCGTCGGTTTTCAAAGTTGCTTCACAAGTAAACCAGCCGCGCTCACGACACTCGTGTCAGTCGACACGGGAAGGCAGAAAGGAACCTGTGAGCAGATGGGTCTTGCAACGACACCACCTGATGAGAGATTTGTTGGAGGACGCGTCCGCGACGCGAAGATTCAGTTTTCAACAGACATGTACAAAGTACCGTTGAACACATTGCTTGCAATGGAATGCTTGGTTCCATGTGTAAACATACGAATCGTCTCCAATTTGAGAAAAAGTCAACCGTTGACAAGCACATCACGGCGCCTCACCAAAATACTGGTACAAATTCCAATTGTGGGGAATACTGCAATATTCTCATTCTGCATGCACAACTACAATCGAGGCAATGGGTCGGCTCAATTCTCATTTCATAATCCCCGATCATGCAGTCGACACGCACAAACCCGAGGTTCAAGTGCACACACAAACACTTCTGGGAACAGTGCGAGTATTACTTCTTACTGTCAACAACAATGTTCGAACTGTTCATTGGCATATATGGAAATTGACAAGTGAATACAAGTTCGACAACGCATCGAGAAGAGCATCACAGCTGCCAATTTCGATTGCTCAGTTTGGGTCGAATGGTGTGGCCACAGTGTTGAGTTTGCGAGTCAATTCTGTGTTTCGCTTGGTGCCTGTGCAGCTGTGACCAACACAGAATGCAAGGTGCAAGGCAACGAACTGCACCAAACGGATTGCTTGCACCCGTCATACGTTTTTGATGCTTCTGGTGTCGAACTTCGCCAAAAATTGACAACTGTTCTGAGAGATCTACGTTCTACCGTGTTTGCCTGTCACGTCAGCTGCATCGGAGACACAAGGACCGACTTTTCTCAAAAACCAAACCAATAAACTACCGTCTGAGGTCATCACAGTTTTCGCTATTCGCGAGAAAAAAACTAGAACATAAGACAGGATCAAACGTCCATCTTTCAGGAAACAAGAAAGCTCTCCACAAGCCAAAATGGACATTGCAGTTGTCGACAGAGCCCACCCGTAGATGCCATACTGGTGTCAAGCAACAATTCTTCGACAAGAGTTTTCCGTCTGCATGCTCTTGTTGACCTGCGAGTGTACCGGCACAGGGATTCATCAGTATTCTTCTCTTTCACATCCAAAACACTCGGGCATGACCATACCGCCTCAGTTTCCACATTTTGCTCAGTTTACACTTGTCGCAAGCTCTGTCACAAGGAAACCACACACAAAGTTTCCTGTATACATTTTGTGAACAAATCTTGGGTTCTTATTGTCCAGTCATGTGCAGGCGTTGGGAATGTTCACCAGTTCGCGTCTTTGACAACAAAGATGGTGCAGTGAGGAGAGGAAGGCAAATGAGCCTGGGCCATGACCTTCCAAGACAGCGTCAGGGCGGTCTTGTTTCGTTCACTCGAAGTCAACAATCAGAAGCACAACTCTCACGCAGGAAGCCGAGAAGTCACGCCTGGGGCCTTGTTCTTTCTATTATCTACAGCATTTTCTGGATGATCCGCCCCAACACTGGAGTTTTTTTGGAGGGGAGGTCCACACATTTTTACCGGCGCGTGTGGTCATTGGTGCAGATGATGCAGTCTGCACTTCGGTTGATCTGTGTCTCTTGCAACTGCAGTAGTGGCAGGAATCTTCAGTCTTCCCTGCGTTCTTCCGGCACGACAAGCAACAACTTCTGGATGAAGATGTTCATGGTATCTGCAGAAGAGAGAAAACAAAGTTTGCAAAACAAATGGACACAAGAGAAGACACCTGCCGAGCTGAAATATGACGTGTATTCTCTTGTTCACTGGCACTCAAGACCCATGACGCAGTGATTGCGAGGTGATCACACCCAACTCACTGATATAGTGATTGAAGGCCTTTGGCTTCTTTGTCCACTTGACGAAGATGATGTAGAACGGGATTCCAGTGGCGATAATCAAACAGCCAAACCCTGCGAAAAGGCGTTAAAATTTCACTCACAGATGAAAGTTGTAGACAGACATAAATGACACTGAAGAACAGGCACGTTAGCCTTCAACAACAACAGCTCGGACAAAATCTGACACTTGGGCACAGTATTCTGCGCGAAGCAAGCAGCACGAACCTGTTTCCACAGGGCTCGCCCACAACGGCACGATGACCAGGAACAAAGTGCACACGCAGTAGATTATGGGCCAGACAAGATGAACCTGCAAGCAAGACAACATCACAGTTTGCCCGAACTTGTGTACATGTAAACTTTTGACTGCAAACTTCAACGAAACATTTTCTGAGTTGGTCACCAGGTCGATCTCTTGCGGATTACCTTGATGGGGCGGTGCATGTCGGGCCGACTGTAGCGGAAGTACAGCAGCGCCAGCACAGAGCCGCCTATGGACAACCAGTTGACGAACGCCACGTAGTTGATGAGCGAATACATGTCAGTCGAGCAGAGGTAGACCAGCGAGAACAAACCCTGCAACAGGAAAGAGAAAATAGGCTGCAATGCCGGCAATACCGAAAGCTTGAGAAATTGTACCCAGGTGAATCCGGTACATTTTCAACAAAATGGAAGTATCGGTGGATCGCTGCTATCAACATTTCTAACAACTTTCCGTCCTGCGTGGAACACTTTTCCACGTCTTCTTTTCTTTGATGTTGTGACATTTCATGAGAAAACTACTCTCGAGTTGATCACAGTAATGTTGACACGGAGCTTGAAGGGATGCTGCAGGGTATCTGTCCCTGTGCGCAAGGGAGGGACGAATTTTCTTCTGCTTTGAAACTCATCTTTTCAGTGTCAGAGCCATGGGAGGGTGCTGTCTGCACTCTTTGACTGATGCCCAAGTGACACAAAAACACACGCAAATCAGCGCGAGCAGTCACCGGCAATTGTGGGCAAAATCTGAAGGACCAACAATTTTCAACACCAGAGGGCAACGTCTGCACACACGCAAACCCACTCACATTACCGGCAATTTGGCGAAAGGACGTAACATCTCGTGAGATCAAAGTAATTCCGTCAGCGAAGCTTGATACAATCTCCGCAACCATGCAAGATACAAATGTGGGCGCACACGAAAGCTGTTGACATCAAGGTGGTGGAGATCAAAAACCACCAGAATGAAGCTCACAGCAAATGTCCCGAGGCACAAGTACACTACATTCAGACAGTGCGCGGAGCGCGCATTGCGTGGATACATAAAACTGTCACCGATGGAATGAACGCACAAGGCCTGTCAGGTTCAATTCAAATATTCATACAAGTGTTTTGCTTGTGCCCCACTCCACTTTGTGAATAATTTGTCCACAAACGAAGCATACGTCAACATCTTTTTGCATAATGTCCGGGATCATTGTGTGCACAAGAGGGCAGATCTATTCAGTTTCACCTCCAAGTTTCTGTGAAGAGCCACCTGTCAGTTTGAAGGATTCTGAAGAACCCAACCTGCCGAAAATTCCTTTTTGCGAAGCCGTGAGGGAGGTGGTTGGGCACAAACCACAAAGTGCGCGACTTGACAAAAGTCTGGTGCACTGAACAACCACGAAAGTTTGGTGGACCCGTCCATTGTGTCACGTACCATGAATATGACCGCAGGCGCCGGAGTCATCCTTTTGACCTGGACGAAGCTGAGTACCTCTGGCATGTGACCTTCGCGGGCTCCAACGAAGAACAACCTGCAAAACACAAGTAGAAGAATTCAAGCATTGTGCATGGTCTTTGGTGAAAAGTTTTCCCTTTTTCTTTGCACGACATGGAAGCCAGCAACATTCACAACCACATTTTCACTGTTTGTCCTTGAAGGAACCGCAAAGCTTTACGCAGTGCTTTTCTTCAGCAACAAAACATTCACTGTTGAGTTTGATCTGCCATCCAAAGTTGGGACAAAACGTGTTTTCCTTACACAGACGCCGCCAGTTATGAACCTCTGATGCCACAACAGCATAAAACATTCCGGACAAGTGCAAATGCAACCTCCGATCAAGATTGTCACAGCCAACAGCACACAATGAATGTTTCAGGAGTTACTCGCATCCATCAAATTCCCAGGTACGGTCATTCAGTGCCTCTGAGCTCTCACATTTTCCCAATTCGAGTGAAAGTTTTGCCTGCAAAGCACCAAGTCAGGTCAGTCACTTTCTCACGCACCCGATTTTGTTTCCGCTGCTTCAATCATTGTTTTCTTCAACTGACAATCTCTAAGAAGCTTGTGCACAATAAGACTCTCAAATCTGTGCTATTTTTGGAAGTAAATCACTAAAAGCCACAGTCTTGCGTCAAGAAGCAACGTTGATGGGAATTTGCAAGTGCTGCTCCAGGAGCCGAGCAGCTTCCACGCAACAGTCGCATCTGCCCGCGCACCAAGGCTTCATTTTGCTCCGGGCGCTTTCCACTCTCTAGCGTCGGGCACATTTCAACCCAACGACATCACCTGAAGATCATTTGCACGGCTTTCTTTCAGTGGTCAGAACACTTGCAAGCTCGCAGAAACACATTTTGCTTTCGGAAAAATATCTGTTGTATTGCTCGCTCTGGCGAGTTCTCAAAGAGTGGGACCCGAACTTGTGACCAGCGAAGGTCCCCGATCGACAAAACGTAAGCACACCGAGAAATGTGAGCAGACATTTCGAAGGCATCCGAACACACACGAGTGTAATCATGTGGCGAAGTCTCGGGACTTTGCCACAGAATCCTCAATGGTTCTAAAAGGCCACCACAGTTCATAGAAAATATGACATCGATCATTTCACCCAGCACGCCTGCTGAGAATGACTGACGGGCCAGACCGAATCGTAATATCATGTCCTGCACAACATCTGGAGTGAACACACGGATCCGTCTCCTCTCGGAGTTGCGGGACTCGAGTGGGAGAGCGACGCGGTTTGCTCACCCTCCAACGAGCAGGCAAAATGAGATGTGAGGCGACCGGGTCGCGCGGAATCCAATTTGGGAGCCACTGCGTGGGCAGAGTCTATTGCTTTGAAACGATGAAATGCAGTTGATTCTGTGCACAGCACCCGAGCTGAATGCCGGCCTTGGTAAGGATTCTTCTCAACCTCTTCCGACGAGAAACTTTCGGGAATGACCTCCGTGCAAACACAAAACAAACAACCATACCCGCGCAAAAAACAATTTTCGGTGTCTCAATCGCGAATTCGGTTTGAGCACTTCCACATTTTCCACACTGGGGTGATCCATTTACTTCCCGTGATTATGGCAAAATACACTGTTGCTCCCACTTCCCACAAGTCCATTGGAAGATTACCTGGTCATTGTGTGCGTGACCGTGTTGTCCAGTGAAGACCCACAGCAGCCTTCTTGAAATTTGATACCCAATTCCATTTGCTTTCGAAGACTCATTTCATGTGCCTTTTCTGAGTTGTGGACGAACAAATCGCAACAACAAAAAGAACATGCACGGGTGTGCACTTCGGTGAAGAAGACGGATTTGTCTGCGGGGATCGCGCCATAGACGTTTTCCACGAGTATTTCCGGACGGAACTCATTATTCAAACCTTCAGTGTGTTTTCTGCAAATTCCAGTCCATGTATACAACATACACACGCACGCACGCACACTCACACACGCTTTTCATCTTTAGATTCAATTGTGATGTGTTTGACAACAGCGGCAAACAACATCTCGCGTTTCATTCCAAAACAGATCAGATTGTTTGCAATTGTCTCAGCAGCTGAAAATTGTTTCCAGACAATCGATAGTTTTCGACAGCTGGAGTAATTTTCCACGAGAAATCTTTCAGAAGAATGTTCGTGTTGCTCTTCTGAAACACACTTGTCAAGGATGTTGGGACAGATTGAGATGGAGTCCCCACCTGGCCGTGGTGAAGAGAATTCCATTCACTCCTCCGAACGTGGAAAGCGCGACGAAGACCGGCATGATCCACCACATGAACCCGTACAGTCGCTGAGAAAACGTCTGCAACAAAATCCGCATGTGTGACAGTCTGGCAGAGTTCAGGTGTCAAATTTACAGAAAAACAATCGATTTTTATGAATTTCACAGTTGTTTTTCTCGAATTGCTGTCAGCCAGACATGCAAAAAAGCTACGTGTCAGTGCAAAGTGTCGCAACTTGTTTCCACCCAAATGAGTGAAGTGTTTTCCAGACGAGCAACAATCGACTTGCGTGCACAAATGGACAGATTCCATCAGACTTGATGCAAACAAATGACAGCGTTGCGCCACCTCAATGTCTCCCACCAAGTGGCATTTGTTGGAATGACACAACGCTTTGTTCAGACAAAAGTCTGCGACTGGCAAAAGGATTGACGGTGTGTGTGTGTGTGTGTGTGTGTGTGTGTGTGTGTGTGTGTGTGTGTGAGGGTGGCTTGGCGCCGGCGTTTTGGTTCGCGACTCACCACGGCGACTGCTGACGCCTGCAGAATCTCGGACGGCGCCACCGTCGTGAAGTAGGTGACGTTCGCCGCGACGTACACGACGGTGACGAGCGTGATGGAGATGAAGATGGCGCGCGGCAGGTTCCTGCGAGACGCCGTGAACGCACTTGAGTTTATCGTTCTCGCCACACTCGAACAAGAACACGTACGGATACGTGCCTCGTCAATGAGACAGGAGACTGAACGCAAAACACATGGGCCTGGAGCGAATTTCACCAACAGGGTGGGGTGTTCAAGGCTTTGAATGGACTCTGGCGGGGTTCAAGAGCAGATTCACAGATTTGAGACGCTGAAGTCTGACCAGCACGCGCCGAGCAGAGTGCGTTTGTCAAAACCAGAGAAACACAGTTCTGAATAGACAAATTTTCGATTGAACAGACGCGTTATTGCGCGAGACATTCGTGTTTGGGTTGCTTGAGTGCTGCAGTTGCGGGCGTCTCCAAAGGCGAGGTTGCGTTCCGATTTGCTAATTGACTGATAAGCTCGTCACAAATGATGTCGAGAGGTCGAACGCCCTCCCTGCTGGAGTTTCACATCAAATTTTAATATTGGGCCGCAGACGAGACACCTTCCTCAGTCCGAGACCGTCGGGATTGTAAAACGGGAGTCTTTCGTCTCGTACACTTATGAAACAACAAAGTGTTTCCAGTTGGTGGCCGTTTTATGGTGAAAACTACTCAGTCATGCCTGATATTCAAAGCAAACACTGTCCAAGAGCCATTTGCGCGTGGTGATACCAACTTTAACTGGCTTGGAGACCCATAATTTACTGTTCATGCGATAAAAAACACATTACACCCATTTTGTGACAGCGTTACAGCGACGAAACTACGACTCCATAAAAAGGAACAGACCCTCTTCAGACAAGTTACGGTGTTTGGTGTGAGATACGTGGCAACAATTTCTGGCAATCCCACAAGGACTTTTGCTTTGAGAACAGAAGCTGATGACTCGTGACAGATTTGTGTGGCGGGCCCCTCCCTGTGTGAAGCCCAACAAATCCTCACATGTGGGAGGCGATTCTCACCTGTATGGGTCTTTCAGCTCTTCTATCACGTAGTTCAAGTAATTCCTGAAGAGAAAGAGAAGCGGAATCAGTTACCGGTACAAACATAACTGACAAAGTTTCTGTCGATAGTGACCATCTGCAGTGTGCTCAAATTTCGCATTTTGAAAGTGACTTGTGAGTCGACTTCTGCAGGCAACGAGAACATGTCGCAGAGTTGTGCCGCGCGACCTGTGTGGGGCAGGTCAAGTTGCGGAGTCGAAACTACACGCAAGTGGCGTCTGCTGGCCGATCGGTCACGAACAGATGGGGCTCACCGAACACACACGCGCTCGCTCGCTCGCGCGCACACACACACACTCGCACACCAGGATCTCCAACAGGTTGCACACAAACACGTGTCCAGGTTGATCTGCGTACAACACACAGGTACCACTGGACAAGTGCGCTCCGATGGAAACGAAGTTGCGACTCGAAGGAAGCACCTCGCTCGTGAGGCATTCGTTTTTCTGTCGAAGTGGTGAGGTTTCAAAACGTACAGAAAAATAGACAAAACGGTCCAGGCAATTAACACGTGCCCTTTCACCTCATCAACAAGACATTTGGCACCTTTTTGTCAATTCTTATCTGCACTTGAAGTGCTTCAGTCACCACCAACTTCGAGTTTTGCGCACTCGAAAAAAGTCAAATGTGGCCAAAAATGTACAACAGACGCAAAACCCTCAGCGAGTTGAAAGTACTGCCAACTTTTGACACTTGAGACCGGACAAGTACTGGCTCACCTTTTTATTGTTTTTTGAAACTTGATATTTGTCCAAATGGTGTTCTGAGCATGCAGCTTCAGCGCTTCTCAATCCGCATGTCCAACCAATTTGGTGGGAACTCTACTCACCATCCGTTGTAGGCAAACAAGCCTTGGTAGAAGGCCAGTGACATCGTCCCAACTCCGACAATGCTGTTCTTGAACGGGTCATTGAAATGTTCGTATCTCCCTGAAAACAAAGAAGAGGAACACGACATATTTTTATCGTCAGTCCATTGTGTCGATCGATGTCTGTCCACACAAGGTGAAACCACAAAAGATCTGCCACTCAGAAACCGGGGCTTTCTTTTCAAAGTTTGCTTCTTTGGAGTTGTTTTTCTTTTTGACAACAAAAGGAAATCTGTACGAGTACGAGCTGGCGTACGTCAACGTTAATTCGACAGCTCGTGCACTCGTAGTTGTGAGCACAATCAAACATCATGAGCCATAAAACAATTTGCAACAGAACGCTCGCATTGAAACTGTCATCATAACTACCACATGGTGTTGATGCACTGCATACTCGTACTCGTATTCGCAATGTGTTCGTGTTCGCTTCTCCAAGCGAGACAAATGCGAAAATCCAGAACGGAAATCTGCAACATTTCCAGCCCAAATGCGTGCAGGAGATGACAACAGGAGAGATAATCGTACGAAACGCGATTAGTTTTCTGTTCACGTGCGCAAGATTCTGTGGATTGAGTTTTCTTGGATTTATGTCACCGGATTAGGGTCATAGCGAATCGGTCCCTGTTGGGTGGCATGTCTATCAGCAAACAACTTTCAAGCAAACCCATAAAAGCTTCCTTGAAAGCATCTTCGTATTCCTCTTATGGTCACAGCCATGATTAATTTGTGCATGAGAAGGAGGAGTAACGCTCACCTAAACACAGCTGCACGACGCCTGTGATGATGATGAGCACCAAGGCCAGCAGCTTGGCGTACGTGAAGATGTCTTGCACTCGGGTCGCCCACTTCACGTCGACGCAGTTCACCACCGTCAATACCACTGCAAACACAAGAACATGACAATCCTTCAGCACAAGCCTTTTGCAATCGACAACGCAGAAAAAAGTTCGTCAGCACCGTACGTAGAATGGACACTTGTCAGTTTTTGTCAGAGGCTGAAGGCCATTGTGTCAGGTCAAAGCACGCCTTCGTGTCAAAACAATTTGGGTACAGTTGACAAAAAATACGCTTGTACGAGTGCCAACATGACCGGAAGAACCTGACAGGGCGAAACATTTTTCATTCAACACGCCTTGGTGACAACGAGATACTCGGGTTTCAAAAGTCACTTCAATGTGACAGAACTTCGTGCCACGAATTGTGCACACATGAACAGTCAAATGATGCTTGATCGACAGCAAGCGTCCGAAACATCCACGCGTACGAGTACTCGGATTCTGTCGCTCTTGTGCAACACAAACGCAAGGGCAGCGCCCCGTGAAAACAAAGATCTGAGCCCAGCGCGTTTGACAAACGGAGAAAGACGAACTCGCGCACAAAATTGTTTGTTCAGAAAAATTGTCTCTGCAGTTCCAGTGCCTTTGTCTGTCTGCGTGTCCGCACCATGAACTTCATGACTTCGCCACGTCAATGATTTGTTGCAGATGTTTTATTTTGCAGAATTCGTCCACAACAATTAAAATCAATGAGTAGGCGAGCTGATGTGCAAAATTGCCACTCGATATCTGACTGGGCCACACGCACTTTGTCGTGAGCATGGTTGCGATTTCAAAAACGGCAAGGCAGTTGTGACACTGAATTTGAATAAAACGCGCAATCAGTGATGAGGTGGGATGTGGGCCAATGCCTGGGTTGGGATCAAGACACAAAGGTCAAGTTCTGGACGTCAGCGACTGATCCACTCGTCAAAATTCTGTCAGACAACTGATGGGCATCACCTCAACAACTTGTCCCCATTTCGGTCTTATCTGTTCAATCGCCGACTGTGATCGTCTGCAGCACAATGCACAAGTGATTTATGGTCAACCTGCCCTCATCGAAACACGGCATGGTGACCGCAGGGCTCGTGAATGTCAAACAACCTTGACCAGCGCCGAGTTCAATGCGTGCAAGTCTGACGTGCCTCAGAGACGAACCGACTGCTTTTTTTCCATAAAATTGCTCATTTGTGCAAAGCGCACAGAAAACAAAGACCAATTTACGCAGAGCTAACGCAAAGGTGCACGAAATGGCACGCGTGCACACACAGGTTTGTTTCTTCCAGCTTTCACGAAACCGTGGCATTTGCTGGGAGCGTGTAGTTTTCACGGGCTGTTCTCAGTGCACGTCCATTTGCTCTGAATGACCCACTTGCCTGAAGCAAATGTCTCAGACAAGGAGACAGTTCAACCATTTTGCGACAAAAGCTCTTTTGTTCCTTCTCAGTACCAAAACGGGACGAGCATCCCTTGCAGACAAAATGTGCGCTGTCCAGTTCTGACGCGCCCAAACTTGAAAAGACTGAACACATCAGCAAGAAACAAAGTTGCACAACTTTTTTGACACTCCTGCACCAATGAACGCTTCTCAACGCGTGCGGGTTGCAACTCCACATGCAAACTCGAGCGTTACCTTCCACGTTCCTTCTCTGCACCTGCACGGCAGAATCGCACTTGAGTAGCAAACCCACACCCTGCAACTGCTCGACTCCAATCAACCAGTCTGAGCGCGCGCGGATGGATCGGATCGAGTAGATACTCACGGATACAGAGCACAGCGAGGAGCCTGACGGCCGAGTCGGGCTGGTCGCAGTCTGGAAACACTGGTTCGATGACGTAGTAGGAGAAAGTGAGTGCGACAATGGCCTGTGAGCACGGCCGAACGATCATCGCCTCCACCCACAGCCTCAGGAACGCAAGCAGGGGACCAAACGCTTCGTAGATGTAGGCGTAATCGGCTCCAGACCGCACAATTGCGCACCCCAACTCGGCATAACAGTAGGCGCCGATGGCCGAGAAGAGTCCGCAGAGCGTCCACACCGTCAGCGACAGTCCCACTGACCCAGTCTGCTCCAGAACGCCTTTCGGACTGACGAAGATCCCCGACCCGATAATACTGCCGACGATCACCGTGATTCCGTTGATGAGGGTGAGTTTGGGTTTGAGATTCACTTTGCCGTCGTCGATGGCGGACTGGTAGCTGGTGGCGCTCAGGTGTCGTTTCTTGGCGTCGTCGGCGCTTCGCACGCTGCCGTTTGCACTGCGCTCACTTGGATGACGTTCCTTTGCCGCCATTTTCACTGCTGTATCGATGTCTAGTGTTCAGTGAAACTTCGACTGATATCGATCTGCGTCTGATTCATTCGAGTTCTTTGTCTGCTTTGACTGACACTGGTTCAGTCCAGTCTGGTTTCCACGTGGCTGTTGCCTCGAACACGTGACGTAAACAAGCAGCTGCCCAGCTAAATTTAGCTGCAAGCAACCCTTCCTAGAAATCTCCAGGAACCGTTTTGTTAAAAACTGACAGGTCTCAGCTTCGTTTTTTCCGACGTAGAATGAGCAGTTTTCTTCTCAATTGTCAGTAATCTCTCAAAACATGGGTCGGCCAATATCGATCCGGATTTCAACGTTCAAACAGCCGCCATGAAACGTGGTCTTCCTAGAAATGAAATTTCGTCTTCACCAACCTGTGAGAAGAATTTCTTATCAGTGAAAATACTTTGAGAAAACGACCAAGTTCTCAATTCTTCCCCAGCAGACACTCGCTGTGCCTCCCCTGAGTTGCGTGGAGCTTTTGAAGCGACACTTGCTCTGATTGTGTCGCCGCTGCCATATAAACATTGACGTCACGTGGGAGTCACGTGATTCTGGCTGATGCAACTTCCAGGTGCATTCATATACAGCTGCGTTTTGCGGTTGCGGAAAACTTTTTTGTGCGTCAAATTTGGTGATGCGTTCATATAGACCATTTTTGACGCATGAAACGTGCAGCGCATGATGCGCGTCACGAACTTTGCCGTAACGATGAAACTTTAGCATTGGCATTAATGGACGCGTTCATATAGGAATAGTTGCGGAATATTCCTTGACGGAGTTTTCAATTTCAATCGTTTCTTGACGCACGTTTT